>Ga0182095_1010368_pt1 | contig 14009 bp, 12 predicted proteins | sample 041ome_19_FD_127784 | JGI IMG/M metagenome (GOLD analysis project Ga0182095, IMG submission 127784) | Metatranscriptome of coastal salt marsh microbial communities from the Groves Creek Marsh, Georgia, USA - 041412BS metaT (Metagenome... | ecosystem: Environmental > Aquatic > Marine > Intertidal...
ACACAACACGTGTGTCATGCGCATCGTGCGTTCTATCGTTCGTCGCACGCGTGTGGGGTTCACGATGACGTCATCTCCGCCGTCATCGGCGTCGTCCTCATCCATCTCCCCACCGACGACGACTGCGGGTGATGTCAACGGGCAACGACAACACACAGACAGGTGGGTGGATGTGCGCTCGAACGCGCGCGTGATCGTGCACGTGCGCGTGAAACATTCGGACATTCGGCGTCACACGGCGCGGAAAATGGCGGCGACCGATGATGATGATGAATATGCATGATGGTGCTGGTGATGATGGCGCGACGTGCGACGACACGCGACACGCGACATACGACGACTCGAGGTCGACAAGCCCAGTGCCGCACACGTTCACGCTCGAGGTCGATCACACGCGCTACACGAAGGATGGTGTTCGTCGAACACGAACCACGCCGAGCGCTGCAGAGCGCGTGCGAGGTCTTGGGGGTTTTGATCCACGGCGAAACCGAACGGGCGAGTTCGGTGGTGGCGCCTGGCACGGAAGGGGAGGATGGCAAGGCGAACGTTGAGGTGGTAGATGGCGAAGCGGAGAAGTACGCCAAGGCGTTGATGGCGAAGTCGGATGCGGAAGTGCTCGGGGCTTTGATCGAGGCGGCGCCGACGCTGTTCTCCGACGGCGGGGACAAGGAGACGGCGGGAGTGGTGCACGTTATGGCGAACTTGGCGCGAGAGGACGAAGGATCGATGAAACGTGTTATGGATTGTGTCACGGCGAGTGCGAGCGAACGCGTGGAATTGCGCATGAGATGTGCGATTTCTGTGTACAACGACGCGAAGGCTGGGGCGGGGAAGTTCGGGTTGTTTGAGGCGATCGCTGCGTACGCAAAGGAGGCGAAGCGACAAGACGTGTTACCCACTCTCGTGGCGCATGCAAGTGCGAACGTAACGGCATGGGGAGAGGATGCGGCGACGCAAAGACGCGTATTGGCGTTTTGCATCAAGCTGCTGAAAGACTTGGAGAGCACTGACGAAGAGTTGTTTGCGTGCATGATCAAATATTTAGCGACGTTTGAGGGCGACGCCGGATCGGTTGCTGAAGCCGCGGATATCGCCAAAGAAGCTGCGTTTGCATTCATCAACTCTCCGACGATGTTCGAGGGGGATTTCTTAGAACTCGAAGCGGTGCAAGACTTGCAAAAATCCAACCAAGGCGTATTCAAGTTATTATCCACGCTCTTGACTGGGTCGGTGAGCGATTACAATGCTTTGATTAAGTCAGATGGTAAGTTGATCTCTGGCTTGGGTTTGTCCGAAAGCGATTGCTTGGCAAAAATGCGTTCGATGGCGCTTTCGACGCTTGGCAAGAAGGGTGAAGTGACGTATGCGGAGGTGAAGGAGGCGTTGCAGTGTGAGGCTGGCGAGGTTGAGGAGTTGATTGTGCGCGCGGTTGGTGCGTCTGTCGTCGATGCTAAAATGGACCAAGCTAAGCAGCTCGTAGTTTTCACTAGATGTACCGATCGTATGTTCGGTGGGGAACAATGGAAGGAGTTGAGCTCCAAAATTTCCACGTGGCGCACTCAAATTGCTCACATGGAAAAGGCGTTGTCCACGAAATAATACTCTCTAGTTGCGATTGAAATCACATTCTCTATATTCTAAATGCAGAACTATACCCACAACAAACAAACACCATTCTTACACGCCGAGGCTAGACCAGCCGTGCTCCATGCGCACGTTGCAACAACAGCGTCGTGGCCGTGCAGAGTTGTCATGAGTCGTCCATCCTCGACGCGCCATATGAACAAACCGCCATCAGCACCACCAGAGGCGATGTGCTGCCCATCTGGAGATACACATGGATTACTCCAATCGGTTCCGACGCGATACTTCGGCGCTGAAAAGGTTCGAACGACATCTAAAGTACGAATGTCAAGGAGCTTGAGCGTATTGTCCCGACTGTTGGTCAAGAGTTCATTCTGGTTTGGCATGGTCGTTACGGCTGTTATGATTGAGGTATGGGCCGAGAATTCTTGACTAATGTCATTCGTTCGAACATCCCAAATTCGAACAGAGCCATCAAAGTGTCCGGAGCACACGTGTTGTTCAGAAGAATCAAAGGCGACTGAATAAACATTGCTCGGCGTCAACATCGATGAGAGTGCGTGTCCGCGATTAAGATCCCAGACTTTGATGTTTCGATCTTGAGAGCAAGAAACTGCACGTTTTGCATCGATTTGACTTATCTTCGCTGAAGTTACTTTCTGTGCATGTCCAGTGAGTCGATGTTTCACGCGGCCTGATAGCGCATCCCAGAGCTGTAGCGAACAATCTGTCGAAGCACCGAGCACCATGGTGTCATCCGCAGAGAAGCATACGTCTAACACTGATCCTAACATGCCACTTAAATCGCTCGTATGCGCACCGGTTTCAACGTCGAACATGGACACGAGTCTATTGTCCCCCGCACAGGCGAGGGTGAAGGAGTCGTGCGATAAGGCGACGCGATGTGTGCCTCCTTTGTTCGCTTGTAAGATGTGCTTCTTCCTCGAAGGCACGCCATTGCTCATCATCGTTGACATTGATAGAGCTTTCAAACTTGCCGCTGATGCATCGGCCAGCCCCTCCGCTTTGGCGCTCAATTCGGCGCTTTTCTTTTGCCGTAACATGTCTGCATACAAATCATTAATTTCATTCATCTTTTCGGCTTCTTTCATCTTAACTTCCATCAATCGATCCAAAAGCTCAGCATTATCTCGTTCAAGTTGTTCAATTTTCGTCAGTGCCGCATTCTTCAACGATAACTGAGCCTCTGCCTCGCTCAGCGCGCTTGACTCTGCTTTACGTGCCTCCGCAAGCGCGTGTTCGCACTCTATTGCTCTTCTCTCCGCGCGCTCAACATCACTTTTCATTTGATCCAGTGCATCTTCTGCAAGGTTTTTCGCTTTTTGCTCCTTTTCCAGCGCATCGCGCGCATCTATAAATCGTTGGCTGGACTCTGCGTGTTTCTTGTACGCCTCTGAGAGCTCCTCCTTCAACCGCCGCTCGCGTTCGCCTTCTGTTCCTTCTCCAGCACTCGTTTTCGTCGTCGATTCCACACGCGCGAGCGCTAATGCTTCTTCCAAAGCCACTACATTTCGTCCTTGAGCGTCCCTTTGGCGCTCGCACTCCCTCAACGCATCCTTCAACGCCATCAGGCGCTGCACGAGTGTAGCATTCTCATCCCACAGTTCTCGCACCACGAATGGCTCCGATGTCGACGCCAAGGCGTCGTGCGCGGCGTTACGACGATCTATACGTTGTTTAATAATTCTCAGCACGTCGTCATCATCATCGTCAGCGACGCTCGTGCTGACGTGCGCCATGGGAGCGGGCACGACGAACAATAAGGAGCCGAACAACGCGTGCTTCACAGTGCGATGGGCGATGTGACTATGCTGGGCGCGCTCGTTGAGCGATTCCAGATTGCCGTACGCGCGTTGCGACGCGATGCGACGGCGTACAAGATTTTACTCGATGGCATCGTCGACGATGGGGTGCGTCGACGATTAGTCGCAGGGCGCTGCAAAGACGTCGCCAACGCGCTGGAGCTCGCACATAAGTTTGGTTCCAAGGCGTTAGCGGCAATAAGCGTCGAACGCGCGTCGAACGTAGCCTTGGCTGGTGAAGAGTTCGATGGTTTAGTCGAAGAATTTAATGCGTTCGAAACATTCATCGAGGATGAAGGTTTGATGATTCCTTTGCCGAGTAAAGTCTTGGGTGAAAGTTTTGTTTTGCCAAGTGAGTATAATCCCGAAAGCGCGCTCGAGTCCTCTTTTGCACCAATGTTGCGGCTTCGTCAGGGCGAGTGTGACAGTGAAGATATAAAGAAGAGGTCAAACGTATTAGATGCAATTATTTTTCGCCTCAACTCTGTGGAGCAGGACTTTGCATTCAAGACAAACTTAGCGGCAGAAGTGCGAGATGTTTGCGCAGAACAAGATTGGACTTTTGAAAACTGCGCGTACGGGTCGACACCTTATGCCTCTTGGGCACGTCTCTTTGAGCACGACGCGCTCAAGGATGCAATTGCGCGGGTTAGAAGGGAGAATATGTCGTACGTCGTATGGGGTAGCTCAACGGGATGGCTGGTGTATTTTGCGTCCTTGACGTTTGGAGTCCCATCTATGGGAATTGAAATACTTCAAACTCTACATGATACAGCTACACGGGTGTTGGATGATGAAGTGCCCTCGAAATATCAATCTGCATCATTCAGAAACGAAGAAATGTTGTCCTCATCTCTCGAGTCAGTGGGTATCGTCCTACTTACTTCTTGTTGCTGGGATGAGAGTGTACACGAAGCAGCTTGCAAGCGACTCGCGAAAGACCTCCTTGTCGGATCCATAGTCATCGACTATGGCGATAGATTGTCAAATTTTCCGGCATTTGGCAAAGCTCCAATTTTTACTGACGTCTGTCCGACATCTTGGAACCCAAAGCAAAAGTTCTTTGTCTACCAGAAGGAATGAAGCGGTTCCGCGCGCGCAGCGCGCGCGCGCTGGGGTTTGGGAAGCCAGCACGCGTGAGTGCGTCTCACACACGTACGCCCTACTCCGAGACGCCATGGAGTCCGACGGTGGGTGCGATAGTCTGGATGAACGTGTGACTATTGTGTTGACGACATCCCCTTGCATATCGTTGCCGAGTACGCGTTGCATCGAGGAGGTTCTGGCATCCATCGCTGACTTTGGAGGCTTGAAAGGTGCGCGCAAAATCATAGTCTGCGACGGTGTGAAATGTCGAGACGTCAATAAATTTCGATCAGGAGTAGTTACCAAAGAAGCTCGAGCCAAATACGAGGTTTACTTACAGCGGCTAATGCACTTGACGCAAACTCAAGGCCCTTTGTATGGCGCCGAGCTTCTTCGGTTAGAGGAGCGACACGGGTTTGGACACGCCTTGAAACGCGGAATCATGCGAGTGGTAACGCCTTACGTCTTGGTGTGCCAACACGATCGTTCATTTCGACGTCGCGTGCGCATGAGTGATGTCGTCAAGGTCATGGATGAAAATCCTGACTCTGTCAGTTATGTTGGATTTGCGACGAAGACAACGCTGCAGCATGATAGACACATTCTCAGTTACGACTTGCACGTTGAACGGCGCCGTTTTCCGGAACTTGAGCTTGAGCTCGTGCCTCTCATACAATGGTACGACAGCATGCATCTCGCTCGCACATCGTACTACATTTCAAAGGTGTACGGCATGCAACGTTTTTCCAACTTGAGTTTGGGTGGCTTTCTTGAGGACACGATTGGCCAGGTAATGTTGGCGGAAATACGAGAGCAAGGAGTGGAGGCACACGCACATTTCGGCACGTTTATAGTTGAAGACACAATTAATTCGCCAACGGTCGGTCACATAGATTCACATGATCCAAAAAACGCAGGCGAAGCTGTCAAATTCATGTTTGCGACTAAACACACGTCAGATGATGCCTGGAGCGCGGTGGACATCTCCGAATATGATCCCAAAATGATTGAGACTTTACCCGGTACAGGGCATTGGAGTGAACGCAAAAAATACTTAGATTCTCACTAAAACCTTCATAGCACGTAGAACCTAGAAATTTATTAGTAGCATGTTCATATTTTGGTTTTCTGAGCGACGCTTCTAGTTGCAGAATTGTGACTGATGATTTTGAAAGAGTTTTGGCACCTCACTCAACGCCGCCATGGCTCCACGTCTCGCATCGAGATCTAAGGCCCAGGATGAACGCCTATCGTGGGTTCTTGAATTCATCACGCGATGTACCAAAACTCCGCTCGCGATCAAGAGACACGTCCGTAGCGTGATTCAAGGCGCGCTCAAGTCGAAAACGAACGTTCCTCAAAAGTTACGTTTGAGCTTGGCGTTGACTGATATCGTGGACATGACGGAGGACTTTGAGAGCTTAGGCCCGTTAGAATCTGGAAAATGTGCGGACTTGTTGGATGAGATCCGTAAGGGTGCGTACGGAGATGCTCGGTGCGTGCCGTCGGGCGATCTTGTCGACTTACTCAGACTAGAGTGGGCGTGCGGGCATTTGCGCGAGGGTGCGGCGTCGACGATGGAGTCCCCGCAAAAGCGATACAAGATGGTTGAAAACTTTAAGATTCGTTGGAAAACTTTGGAAAATCAGAATATGTTCAAAAATAAGCGAGGGATGTCAAAGGATGTGCGCAAAGCTTATGATTTAGTGCAAAAGTCAAAAAATTTGGGCGAGATGCCTGACGGTTGGGAGAAGAATGTGACATCGCAAGAGACAATTTTACAAAGCTTAAAAAAGTATTGCAAGACAGCAGAATACGCGCTCGGACCAAGTTTTTTGTCTAGCGTCCAAAGTGATATCTCGAGCGGCGTTTACAGGACCAAAGTTGATAAAAATTTGATCTTACGTGGCGGTGGAGTGGCGCCAGAGATGATTCAAAAAGCCATCGACAAGAGCAAGGCGACACGCGGGAAACTTGCTGAGGAAACAACCAAGCACGCAGATCCAATTGATAAAACACTCGAAGCATCCGCGAAGTTTGCGAAACTGCCACCGCGAAGAGCAAACATTACGTACGAGCCAAAGAAGAATGCGCGCACAATGAGTTGGGAATCGCAGCATGATGATGTGCTGGGCACGCCACCGCCGCCTGCGAAGAAAAGTAGACTTGATCCTCTCATTATTGTTGCTTTGGAAGAGCAAGCAAAGTCTAAGGGTCCCAAATCTCCAGGAACAGTTCGATTGGCGTCTGGTATCACTCGTGTTCGATCACCTGGAGGTGAACATGTACAAGCGCAAAAATACGCGCGCTGGACGCCAGCTGAAGAACAGGACCTAATTGCTGGCGTGAAAAAGTATGGCACGGGCAAATGGGCAAAGATTTTGCGTGACAAAGAATTTCATATCAAATCGTATCGAGATAATGTGAATGTGAAAGACAAATGGCGCAGTTTGGTTAAAAAGGATCCCAGTCTTTCAAAATTTGACAAGAAGCTCAGCATTCCATAGCATTCATGTAAACCAAGACAGTTACTACACAAATCGACGCAAATCGCCGCGTCGAGCGTCGCTAAAATCATCAAGACGAAAATGCTCGCGCGGTTCATACGGCGAGCATCCACGTACGCCTCATCAAATAACTTCCTATCTTATGAAATTCACGACAGCCCGGGAACACACAAGTGTTTGTACATTCTGCATGGCCTCCTCGGCACTGGACGTAACTGGCGATCTATGAGCCAAAACTTACGCAAGGCGCTCGGAACAGACACTTGGCGCGTAGTCGCCGTTGATCTTCGCGGACACGGAAAGAGTCGCGACGTTGGTAAGGGGAGTAGTCATGACGTGCGTAGCGCTGCCAAAGATGTTGAGGCGTTGGCGCAGTTACGAGGAGATACAATTGACTGCTTGATCGGTCATTCGCTCGGGGGTAAAATAGCTTTAGAGTTTTCTAAAGTGTCTGCAAAGCCGCCGAAGCAGGTATGGTCGCTCGACTCTGTGCCTGGAACCGCTTTCGGCGGTGACGTACATGGTGTAGAAAAAGTTTTGCAAGCAGTCCAGCAGCTGCCGCAGCGCATTCCTTCGCGACGAGCGCTTGCGAGGTTATTGGCACCCTACAATTTTTCGACAGAACTCGTCGATTGGTTAGGCAGTAACTTGCAAAATGTAGGCGACGAACTCGAGTTCGTCTTTGATATCAACGTGGCGACAAAGTTGTACGACTCATACCACACCACTGATAGCTGGCCGGCACTCGAGGCACCAGTATCGGAAATGTTTGTCGTTAAGGCTGCACGTAGTGCTCGTTGGAAACCAGAATGTTTGGAGCGATTGAATCGAGCGCCACAGGACCGTGTGAAATTTTTAGAGCTAAAAAACGCAGGGCACTGGGTGCACTCTGACAATCCGCGCGGTTTGTTGGAAATGCTTCAAACTCACATTTCAAAAATCTAAAAATCTAAAAAGCCACTCTACTATCTAGAATCTATCTACTATCTAGCCACTCTACTATCTAGCTTTTCTATTGAATAGGCGCTCGGCACGTTGGGCACTGTAAACTATTGCTACTTTTCATCGCTGACATTAAACAAGGGGCATGATACGTGTGCCCACATTTTGTTTGGATTAATTTTTCATTCACCTCCATCGCCGAAAGGCAAATAGGACATTCGTGTCTGAATCCTGTCTGTTCAACAAATGCACTCTTCTCAACAGCATTCAACGCCGCGATTTTCTTTTCTTCGGCCATGCGCTCTGGCGTAGAAAACAACACTCGATCGCTTTCCCAAAGATCCGAGCCAAAATTTCTCGCATCTGTAGAAAAAAGAGCCGTGTCTGACGCACCGAGTTCAGCACCAAAATTTGGTGTTCTGTCTCTGAATAAGATTGAGTCCGTCTCGTAGAGGTGCGCATCACGATGTCTCGAAGCGTTACTAGTCTGTGGTGTTGACTCCACGACGCCTTTTTGGGTTGCAATCGCCAATAAAACTTCGGCATCAAGCGCGGCGTAGAAGAGTTGCTGTTGTGAAAGCGGACGCATATCCCAATTTGAACGCTGACAGCGTTTGTCAAGAGCGAATCCGAGAGTATCAGCTACCACTGATGCCAACGACACCAATACTCCACCTTGTAAATCAATCACATTAGCATCTTCAAAATCCGCTGGCAAGCGACTCACACTTGATGTGGGCGTTGATTTGCTTGCAGCTCGTAGTCTCCTCCAATCTTGTTCTGGAGCGAAACCCAGCTTTTTCACAGTTGGATCGCAGAAAACGGCTACGATAAAATCAGAGAGCTCACGGCGACTAATACTTGGAGAAGTCACGTCAACGATGAATGTTTCTTGTACGTGTGCAGGACAAAACTGCAAAGTTGACAACGGGCGTGGATCTCTCCATTCGCAGTCAAAAGCTACGGCATGACAGTATGCGGAAGATAACGTCTCACGAATGTGTACTAGACCTGAAACATCATTTACGACTGTTATTTTTCTTTTTGGAACAAGTATCGGAAGATCATTTGATATGGACGCGCTCTCAAGTGTGTTGGTAACTTCGTTGATGCCGTCCTGTGTTTTGGCTTCTTCCATGAACGCTTGACGGAGTACATCGCGCGTGGATGCGTAAGCTTTTGCTTCGAGCCACTCACCCTTAACTATAAGATCGTTCATGAGTGTCCATTCCATGCACATGATGATTTCTTCCGAAGCCAGCGCCGTCATGTCATTTTCCCATGTATCGGCTAAGCGCCTCAGAATTTTTGAGACGACGCTGGTGAGCATATCAGATCTTGCTCTGTGAACACCTTGGAGTAAAGGAATCTTCCACACCTCTATTTTAGACCCCAAATCGGCGAGACTCACTGCAGTGCGCGCAATAGAAGACGAGTCGTCGCCATCAACCCCACGGCACAGTCTATCAGAAAAAGTCATGACGCTCTCTATGACGCTAGACGTTTCAAAGATACTGTGCTCGTGGCCCAGTAAACCTACTAGATCACGCAAATCCCGACTATTTCCGCTTTCACACGCATTGGTGATAGATCTTATTATTTGTTCATCATTCAACTCTCCAGGTTTCTCGCTTTGCATCGATATTTGTAATGAGGCGTATGTTGATGATGACCCGCACAAGTCAAACAGTTGTGACGCGCTCACATTCGACCACGCGCCTTGCGCCATGGACATGCCTATAGCTGAAGCTAAAATTTTACACGCGGTACGTCGCGCTTTTTCTTGACGCACTTGCGCTCGATCAGACGACCCAGAGTCAGTCAAACTCGCACCAATTGCTGCGCGTAAAAGTTGGAAATCATGAGTATCGCGGTGTGCAACACGGTTGAATGCCTCACTCGCGCGCATCGCAACTTCTGGCTTTTGACCACTCGTTGCAATTGCCGTTTCTGCACGTAAAATTTTCGTCACGAGATCAATCAAAGCGTCTGAATTTGCGCTCTCATTCTGGTTGCGATTAATAATAATTTGCTCGAGTATATTGTCCAATTCTTTCCATCGATCCAAGGCTTCATTTCGTCGCCTTTCTAACATCGCAGTCCTTCGCATGCCTTCTCGATCTATTCCACTTGGATTTTCCCACGACACTCCTTTGTTTAAACGTTTAAAATTTCTCCGGCGCGTCTCATATGTTGTCGCGCCGCGCCCTGGTTCGAGTGCCACAGCGTAAAAGCGTGCGTCCAAATCGCCATACTTCAAGCCATCGCTGTGCGTGTCTCTGTAATTCACCCAATCTGTCTTCTCTTCTCTTTCTTTTGCCTCAATAGCCTCGATCGTTTCTTGCGTCAAATGCGACAAGGCTAACGACCTCAAGCTCTGGCCTTTGTTGTTGATTATTTTGACTCGAATGCCTGGTTGGGCAAGCAAGTGCAAAACAACGTCATCTCGACACCTCGTCGCGGCGTAAAATATCGGCGTCTTTCCATAATTATATCGCCCTGTTGATATTTGATTCACATCCTATCGCATCGTCAAAAATACCGTCCGTTAATTTACAAAAGCGTCGCGTCGCGTCGCGTCGCGTCGTGTCTCGAGCGCGCCTCGAGCGACTTAAACTACTCACCGCCCCGTGCCGCAACAACGCATCAATGACATCTATGCCACCTCGCCACGCCGCAAGGTGTAAAGGTGCCTTCCCTGAGCGCTCAGCGCGCTCTACGACCACCCGTTGCACGTAATCGCCCTTCGCTTGCCTCTTGAGCGCATCAATGTGCTCGAGCAACTTTCCCGCATCCTCATCCACGACGAGCGCTTGGGGAATGACATCGATCGCACTCGCGCGGGCGCGGTGTGATAAAGGCATGCGTCGCGTTCGTCGCGTTCGTCGTCGCGCGCGCGTGAACGACGACGACGACGACGATGACGGCGGCGGCAAGACCGCGCCCGCCTCCATGTGACGACGCGACTCGTCGACGCGACGCGACGACATGCCAACGTCCGTGGAGCGCGTGCGAGAGTTGCTGTGCACCAAGCTCGCCACCGATCGAGTGGACGTCATTGACGTGAGCGCCAAGTACGTGTGACGAACGTGACGAACGAACGAGTGCGGTCGAGGCGCGCACGGGCGTTGACGATGGCGTTGAGAAGAGGTGACACCATCGACGCGAGCTGTTGACTGACCTGTGCGTGCGTGTGTGCGTAGTTGCGGTGCGGCGTTCGACGTGCACGTCGTGAGCGAGCAGTTTGAAGGCAAGAATCGGATAGCGATTCATAGATTAATTCACGACGCTTTAGAGCCCGTTATGGGTGAGATTCATGCGTTGAGCATCAAGTCTGCGAAAACGCCGGCGCAAGCGGACGCGGCGTGAGACGAACGCAAAGGCGGCATTTGTAACACTGTTGGAGAATAAAATAAATGAACAAATTAACAATGGCAAGCTAAAAGTATGAATAATTCTATGTGTTCATCGGCCTAGGCGAGCAATAAAAGAATAATACACCGCGCGAGTTACAGTTGTTTCACGTCGAGAAACGCTTTGAGCTTGGTCACCATGACTGGAGGCCATCTACGGATACGCTGGACGTAATCGATATCCTTGTACTTGGCACATCCAGCTTCACGCGAACACGCGCGTTCCCATGCATCTTCGGCATCTTCAAATCGACCTATGTCGTAATACAAGACGGCCATGGCGGCTCGCATGTCGGCAGAGTTTGGAGCTCTACGCACCAAGCCCTCGATTTTCTTCAACGCGTCATCAACGTTACCCAGTTGAACATCGGCTAACGCTGCGTTTGACGCGGAATAAATCGCTGCATCCAACCTCTGTGTCGTACTAGCACCGCGTCTGAGACCTTTTGCACCTTGGAACAATCCCGCAGAGTCCGCATAGTCCTCCTTCGCGCCAGCCCAATCACCGAGAGACCCGCGGACATTGCCGCGGGAATTCAAAATGTAAGGATCTGGGGCAAATCCTCCTTCAACGCACAGCCTGAGTGCAGCATCGTAATCACGCAACGCATCTTCGAACAAGTACAAGCCTTCGTGCGCGAGAGCTCGACCAGCGTATAATCGAGCTAAATCACCCGCATCACTCGTCGCGCTCAAAGCCTCACCGTAACACTTGATAGCGTCTTTGAACTTTTTGGCATCGACAGACACGGTAGCTTCGCCCTCTATCCACGCCAAGCGAGTGGGTTCCAACTCGCGCAACTCGTGCAACGTCGCCAAGGCTTGACTAAAATCTTGAACGTCATACGCGGCGACGAGTTTGGATTGTAAAGCTACCGCACGCTCGAACACGTCATCCACTTCAGTTGCGATTGATGGACGAACCCCGCTGGTTATGCCAATGATACCAAGCGTGAGCATGGCGGCACGACGGCGGTACAGCGCGGGTGGTGCGACGACGCGCGTCGAGGCGACGTCGCTTTGAGGGGAGTTTATTGCCTGCGCGCGCGTCGTAATAACCCGCGCGCGCACACATGATGATGCATGCATCATTTCGCTTTATAGGTGAAACAGTGCCGTCGCACGATTCTTGTAGAGGCGCGTTGTGATGTTTTCATGTTTTTCATCTCGCATGAAAATAATCTAAAGCTAGAGCATCATGGTGTGAATCTCACAATTTCTGAGACTTCTTGTACCCCCGATAAATTCTTTGAAGAATGTAGAGTGACCAAAAACCACAAAAGTCTTTTCAGGGCGACGTAACAACCAAGAGCGAAAGCGCTCGACGCGCGCCTTGAAATGATTCCTCGGTTCGTGCGAGTTGAACTGCTGCAGTTCCGCATCGTTTGGTCTGTGCTCACAGTCCCACCACCAGCGCTCGGCTGGAATTCTAGATATGGCTAAAGCTAACTCAGGGAAGTCTTTCTCCAGCGAGCGCTTCGGGCGCCCGATGTCGCCCGTACAGCAAAGCTTTTCAGTCAAGTCTGCGCGAATGACCAGTTTTTGCGTCCATTCCTGGTACGCTTTCTCAACATCAAAAGGCCCAGAGCTCGCGTCTGGAGTGTTTGCGGCGTTTTCGATATTTTCTTTCACGGTTTCACCTTGCGCGTTCGGCGTTCCCATCGCCGCTTTCTCCTTCATGCGCGCCGCTTTGACTTCCAATCCCGCTCGACGACCGATGATGCACGTCTCCATCGCGCGCGTCAACGGAGACGTAATCCACAGCGCGTCTTTTGGCACTTTGCTAAGCTCGATCCCCAAACCCTTCGCCTGGGATTTCCCAAGTTCTGTTAACGCCGCATCGTACATCTGAGGCTCATCCCACGACCCCGGCCCCGCGATGGCTTCGTTGTACGTGCTCTGGCCGTGACGTACCAACAACACTTGCTTGCGCCCGGAACAAAAAATAGGAAACATCTTCGTCGCCGCCGATGCTTCAGGTTTCTTGCGCTCTTTCAACGCCTCACGAATAGGTTCATCAAACTCCTCGTCGCTTTCACATGCTGAATACTCCCGATCGGGTGACATCACGTATTGACTTCCTCCGTGTTCCCCCGGAGACATGTCCCCCCACCGCGACGGCGTCTCGTCCTCCTCGTCCTCGTCCTCACCCTTCGACCCAACCCTCGTCGGTGTCGGCGTCATCGCCGTCGCTGATTCCACTCTCGTTTTCACCCGTCTCCCACCCACGCTCGCATCGCCACCCGACGAACACTCCCCGCCCAACCTCGACCGCGCGCGAAACAAGTTGAACGACGCCGGCGTGCTCGTCGTCGTCGGCGACCCACGTCTGCGCTCATCCATCGACGACCGTCGTCGTCGTTTCATCGACCGCGACGCACCCCCGTGTAGATCTCTATCCGTCGTCCCATGCCGCGTTTCATCCTCCCTACCGCACACCACCGGCGTCATCGTCGTCGTCGTGCACGCATCGGAAAACTTGCGCACCACGCTCATCGGCATCATCGTCGTCGTCGCCCCGGTCGTCGTCGCCCCGGTCGTCGCCGCCGTCGCCGTCGTCCTCGTGTACGGGGTCCCCTCCTCCTCCTCGTCGTCCCCCATCGCGCTCGTCCTCGTCGTCGTCGTCGTCGTCGTCGTCGTCGTCGCGTTTTCAC
>Ga0182095_1625427_pt1 | contig 13994 bp, 7 predicted proteins | sample 041ome_19_FD_127784 | JGI IMG/M metagenome (GOLD analysis project Ga0182095, IMG submission 127784) | Metatranscriptome of coastal salt marsh microbial communities from the Groves Creek Marsh, Georgia, USA - 041412BS metaT (Metagenome... | ecosystem: Environmental > Aquatic > Marine > Intertidal...
GACTTACCGCCGATTCTGTTCATGGCGACCGCAATTGCTTCGTGGCACTCTTGAGAAATGGCACCCAAAGACATACCACCGGTGCAGAATCGAGAGGCAATGTCCGCCGCGGATTCAACCTCAGAGATATCGATCGGCTTACGGTCGGAAACAATGTCGAGACGATCTCTCAAGCAAGTTGCCGGACGCGTGTTTCGGTGTTCTTCATATAACTTGTAGGATTCGGCATCTGGGGCATCGCCACCTAAACCGATAGCTTTGTGCAAAAGCTTGGACATTTCTTGGTTGTTACCGTGGTATTCGCCATTGGGCTTGACTTGGTACATGCCAGAAATCTTGAGCTTGTCCATGGTTTCGGATTCACCCGGGAACGCAGAGTCGACGAACATTTTTGTCTCTGCGGCGAGTTCGTCCAAAGTCAAACCGCCGATTCTAGAAACCGTGCCTTTGAAGGCGACATCAATGAGTTCTGGTCCAATACCGTAGGCCTCAAAGATTTGCGCACCGTGGTACGACGTGATGAGAGAGATACCCATTTTCGAAAGAATCTTCTTCAAACCTTTGTTGATGGCGTTCTTCAAGTTTCTTTGAACGTCTTGCTGGGACATGAGCGGAAGTTTACCAGTGCTCATTTGCTTTTCAACCTTGGAGGAAGCTCTCCACTTTCTCGCAGTTTCCAAAGCCAACCACGGGCACACGGCCGAGGCACCATAGCCAATCAACACCGCAAAGTGATGCGTGGAAAACGCCGACGCAGACTCAACAACGATTGACGCCTTGGAGCGCAAACCAACCTTGATCAAGTGGTGGTGGACGGCACCGACAGCCAAGAGCGACGGAATCGCCGGAGAATCCGGACCCTCATCAGGCTTATCGGTGATGACGATGCACTCAGAGCCTTTTTGGACAGCTTCGGCGCACTCTTGGCACAACTTGTCCAAACCAGCCTTCAAACCCCCGGCGCCGTTGGTGTATCGCGCCTTGATCGTCGCCGTCTTCAAATGCGGGTGATTTTGGATGACAGTCAAATCTGAATCAAACAAGAACGGGCTCGACAAAGCAACCGCCGGAGCGTCATCCGAGGAGACGTCTAACAAGTTGCCCTTGGCACCCAAAGTAGTCTCCAAAGACATGACCAACCCTTCTCTCAACGGATCAATCGCCGGGTTAGTAACTTGAGCGAATCTTTGCTTGAAGTAATCGTAGAGCAAGCGTGGTCTCGAAGAGATGACTGGTACGGGAGTGTCATCACCCATCGACCACGTCGGTTCAATACCTTCTTGCGCCATGGATTCAACAATCATGGAAACATCTTCGGAAGCGTAACCCGCTCTAGCTTGGGACTCAATGAAGGAAACGTCGTCCATCGTCGGTTCCGGTAAGGGTGGGCACGATTTCAAGCGATGAATGTTGTTCAACCACTTGCCGTACGGGCGCGCCGAGGAAACTTCCTTGGAAATTTCCTCGTTCTCTTTGAACGTGCCGTTTTCCAAGTCGACGCAGATCATCGTACCCGGACCCAAACGTCCTTTCTTGACGACGTTCGGCGCGTTAGACATAATATCGTTCAAAACGCCAACCTCAGACGCGACATAAATGTAATCATCCGAGGTTTGCCAGAATCTCGCCGGTCTCAAACCGTTTCTGTCCAAGCGGCAGCCAACCTTCTTACCGTCAGAAAAGACCAACAAAGCTGGGCCATCCCAAGCTTCCATGATACCAGAGTAGTACTGGTAGAAGTTCTTCGCTTCCGGAACAGTCGCATCCAAATCTGGGTGGTTTCTGAACGCTTCCGGAACAAGCAACATCATCGTTTCTTCCGGCTCGCGGCCAGTTTTGACCAAGAGTTCCGCAACTCTGTCAAGGTTCGCGGAATCAGAAGCCGCCGGGTCGCACAACGGACGGAATTCTTGCTCTCTGCCACCCCAGATCGGATTGGTCATCTTCGCTTCGTTGGAAGCCATCCAGTTCAAGTTACCTTGCAAGGTGTTGATTTCACCGTTGTGACCCAAAAATCTCATCGGCTGTGCCAACGGCCACTTCGGCGTGGTGTTGGTGGAGAAACGTCTGTGATAGATGGAGAACGAGGAGACGTAGTCCTTATCTTGCAAATCGAGGAAGAACTGTCCGACGACGGCAGATCTCAACATACCTTTGTAAACAATGGTTCTGCAGGACATGGTGCACACGTACAAGTCCTCCAAGTCAGCCATGTTCCCGAGGCGGACTATCTCGGCGTTCTTACGGGCAAAGTAAAGCTTGCGCTCTAATTCATCGCCAGTGGCACCAGCACCGTCAATCAAGCATTGCTCGATCGCCGGCTGCGTGGTCTTGGCCATCGGGCCGACGATTTCGTTCTTCGTCGGCACTTCTCTCCACCCGAGAACCTTCAAGCCTTCAGCCGCGATGGCTTTCTCAATCTCCGCCTTCGCCTTGGATCTCTTGCCAGCATCAGTCGGCAAAAAGGTCATAGAAACAGCGGAGGAATCTTCGGAAAAGCCAGAAATACCGTTTGCGGCGCACCATTTGGACAAGAGCTGCCACGGGATTTGCGTCATGATGCCAGCCCCGTCACCAGAGTCGTTATCTGCAGAGCATGCGCCTCTGTGTTCCATGCAACCCAAAGCGGCCAAGGAATCATCGACACATTTGTGCGTTCTTTCGCCTTTCAACGAAGCGATCACCCCAACGCCGCACGCATCTCTTTCTTCCAAGATTTGATTCAAATCAACCGCACCGCCTTCATACGGTGCGTACTCGCCTCTGAGAGCACCGAAATCCATCGCTTTGGGGGCAAAAACCTTGGTAGATCTCAACGCCACCTTGCGAGTAGGAGCCGCGGATCTCACATTGCTTCTGTTGGCGATGTTCTGTTCATGTTTGGCGGAAGAGAAAAGCAAAAGTAAACGTCAGTGTCCGTAAAAGAAAGTAAAAATCTACACTCCGCTTTTTGCCCTTCATTCCGCAAAGATGGAAAGCTCGTTCTTACGCGAACACGTCGATTAATAATACGAAATGCACTATGGGCGGGTTAACTCGCGACTCGAAAATCAATCGAATTCTATCCAACCGAACACAAAACAGTATCAATCGTAAAATTTCCTACCTTTCTGGCACCAAAAACCTTCGTCTGCATCACCTGCGACATAGCCTGGGAAGCCATTTTCCCTTTCTGCGTCGCCTTTAAATTCGCCTTTTTTTCGCGTTCCCAAACTCGGCGGGAGAAAAGTAAACTGCCGCTTCGATGATATCAAAATCAAACTCGCTCTTCTTCGACTAGAACGATTCGTGAATGAAATTCTATCGTTGAGAATTCCGGATCAATTTCGCTTCGCTTTCACTCGACTGCGCGCGCGCGTTGTTTTCCTTTTTTTGTGAGGATTGCTTTCGTGGGTCAGTGAGGGGAGAGGTGTACTTTTTTTTAGAAACGAAAAAAAGCAAAACTTCAACCAACGGAGTTTTGCCACGACGACGAGTCGGCACGCAGAAAGAGATTTCCGCGTGGATAGTGTGGGCTCAACGCCGTGCCTCTCGTGTGAAAAATACGAGGGTGGCAGTGACTCTCCGAGAAAACGTGCCCGTGTGCGCGCGAGGAAGAAAAAAACTCAGTTCACAAAAACTGAGAAAGAAGCGCACCTCCCCCTGCGACGGCTTGCGCGCACTCGAAACGCTTCGAAATTAAAAACAATGCGCCCAAAGATATCGAAAGGAGGAGACGACCGCGAGATGTCGGATGGAAGAGCGCGTCTTTCTTCTCGTTCTCCGCGTCGCTCCTGCCGAGCTTTTTTTTTGTTTTTTCTCTCCGCTCTGCTTTTCGCGAGCGCTCGCGCTGCTCCTTCTTCCACGAGAACGAAAGAAAAAAACGAGGAGCGTTTTACCATTCTTCGCGCGGAGAAGTGGCCTCTCGGAAACGGCGGTGTTCGAATCTATTACTCGTCTTCGGAAAAGGAAGAGAGAGGCGAGAGAGAGAATAATAATACCGTCGTGGAACTCTCTCTGCTGCAAAAAGAGGAGGAGGAAGAGGAGGAGGAGTTGTTGCCAATACTCTTGGAGAGCGCCCAAGTTATCGCGACGAAACCATCCTCTTCTTCTCCTACTACTTCCTCCTTTTACTCCTTGGGCACGACGACGATTGTTTTAGCACCCAGTGATGGAGTAATCAGTCAAGAAATGCTCTTACGAGTCGCTCGATTGGTTTGGGCAAGAGATATCCCGGACACAGAGAAGATAGCTGTCTTCGCGCTGAGACGCACGCCTGAATTGGTTGTCGACTACACATCGAACGACAAAGTGCACATATTACAGCGATTAAAAGAGTATGGTCGTCTCGATGTTTCATCGATAGCATCAAATACTCCGTTTCGTTTGTTTTCGTTCAGAAGAGTACTCGGGTCGATGCCGCCAGACGGTTTGAAAACACGTCTCCATCACGATATCGTCTTCGTCCTCGATGACGATAGCATTGAAAATAAAATGTTCGTCGAGAAAGCGAGAGCACTCATCAAAGCCGAATCATCATCGGCTGCTATCTTCGTCAGCTCTCTAGTCGTCGATGGAGGGGATAAAGGAGAGGATGCGTTTACTCAGTGGTTCGGGAAGTTTGTGAAAAAAAGACGGGAAGAGCGGACTTACGTCGCGGCGGCGTGCGGTGTTTCGCACGAATATTTCGATAACCATTTGTTCGGGAGGAAGATGAAACTTTCGCCCGTTCCTGCCACTGATCGTAAGAGTTACGCTATTTCTATGAGTTCCAAAAACTGTCGCGTGGAAGAGGTTTTGAGAGGCCCGTACCCGTACTTTGATACTATAACGCTTAAGATGGATTTTACACAACGAAACGAATTTGAAGGGAAACGAAGCTTTAGGAAAGGAACTTACGATGAAAGAATAGCTGCGAAAAAGAAGTTCTCGCTCATCGTTCGATTCGAAAACGCAAAGCGCGGTGAAGTATACGAGGAGCGAGAAGCCATCGCAAAATTTCATGGTACGTCAACCTTTCGTGACTGTGAGCGAAGAAAATCGATGAAGATCAATCTCCGCGGCGACGAAAGAATTAAATTGGGCGTAGACGCTGAAAGCGACCAGTTTCTGCTAATCTCACTATGTTACGATGATCGATATGTGAAATCGTGGCTAATGTACTCTCTCTTGCGCAATCTTGGGCTCTTCGAAGATCTGGCATTCCGATATGTTCGTCTATTCGTGGAAACAAACAACGTCAGAGAGAGCGAAGGCTTGTATCTTTTAGTCGAGAATCCCGTCGTGAAAAGAAGAGATGTTAAGGCTTCAATTAGTGCGGTTGTGAGGAGACGATTAGATCCCGTTCGACAAACCCGACCCGGACTTGGCGCGCCAGATGTAAAGTATCCTAAACAGTCAGAGTTTGATCGCGCTATGAAAAGAAATGAGTACGATGAGATTGCTCGAGTCGCTAGGACGTGCGATGATATCAGCTGCTATGAATTATTGAGAAAGCGCATGAATGTCGACGCATACATCAGATGGATTGCTTTTAATTCTCTTGTGAAAATGGGTGATTACGTTGATGAAATTTACTTCTATTCTTCCAACGAGAATCAACACACTGCGTATTGGGGAGTACATGGCTGGGATCCGGACGATGCGTTTCAAAAATGTCACCATGGTGGAAAGGACGCGCACACCGACCGATTTCAGATGCTTTATTGTCTTGAAGGAAATATGGATATCGTATTTTTGCGATCGAAAGATATGTATTCACGTTTCGTACAAACGCTCGAAGAGCTTTTAGCAAGAAATATCAACGACCAAGTCGTTATCTCTGCCGCCGAAGAACAAAAGAAAGAGTTGAACGAAGTCCTTAACATCAATAACAATAGCAGTAACGACGACGTTTCGATTGGCATGCTAGAATTAAATCAGATTGCAAAGATCCCGAATAACATGGCAGCGTTTAGAGAAATGTCAAATTCTTTGCTGTATTATATCGAGCAGATTCGTTCGAGCAGACGCGAGCTTTTTCGCGTCGTAGGCGCATATCATTCATTTAACGATGAGGGTGAAAATGGTTGGAAATCTGTGCGGGTCAGCGCAGCGGCAGAATGTGCGTCTCCTTTGAAATTGCGAGTGTCCGAAAGGACGTACGATCGAGACGCGAGACAAGAATTCGTGTTCGAATTTGACAACTTACCATCTAGATCAGATGTTCTTGAAATTGAAATTCCGCTCGATTTGAACGTGGTGTATAAGTTTAACGAGACGTATGCGGAAACATATTTACCAGTCCCCGTAGAGAAAGAAACGAGAGCTCTTTGTTGGATGAACGCAACGCTTCCAGGCGATATAATAAATATGAACGCCACTGATGGCGGTTTTTTGATTGAAGGGGGTCCGAAGAAGAGTTGCATCGCAGGAGAAGCCGTAAATGTAAGCGCTAAGTTTACGAACGAAGCCGTCACGTTCACGATGAAAGAAACGCAAACCAATACTACTCGTGATAAAATTTATTTATCTATTTATCACGGATTTTGGCATCCATTCTTCAAGGCGTTTGCAGATGAGTGGGTAGCACGCATCTTAAAGTGCTAGCTAGCGTTTCCTTGCTTTCTGTTTTTACTCTATAAAGTACAATGTGTGTATTGCAATTCCTTCTCGTTGTTTTTATTTCTAAGTCTCAGCGGGCTTATTTTGCTGTCTGTACATGTCTTTCAAAGAATACATGCCATTGTTTGGACCTCGCCTGGCTAAATTTGCAATCTCCTGCACGGTTTCTCTCAAGTGCATAGCTGGTTGCTTTGTTTCTTCTAATAACTGTTTCAAGCTCCAAAACGTTCGTCTCTCAAACAGACCAAACAATTTGTCCGTCAACTGAGCTTTTTCCATCTTTTCTGCTTTTGGTTTCGTTACACCGCCGTCGGCTAATCGAACTAAATTTGAACGTTTCGGCAACGGGGCTATTCTCGCCGCATCCGCTCCAGCAACGGATTGAACAAATCTAGATTTCGATTGCGCTTTTTCTAATCTGTTTTTCGAAACTCGAGCGTACGCAGCATCAGAGGCGTCTTTTGGTCGCATATCTAATTTTTTATGAACTTTAGCTTCGACAATGAATTCGTTCACATCCATCGCCGACGTCGCCGCTGCGGTACCTTCGCGAGTCTCCGAGAAGACGTGAATTTCCGGCGCTTCTATGTTCTCCGTCATGATATATTTCACTGGTATATCGTGTTCTTCACCTTCGTTGACAGCTGCGTTTAGCGTCACCGCAAACGCTTCTTTGTTTTCTTTATCGAAAGGATCGATCACCACTCTTACTTTCCCGAGCTCGTCGTTATCGTTCAATTCCGCATCGATATCCATCCCATCTTCATCGTTCTCGTTATCTGCTTTACTTCTCTTATCGTTGAAACTTTTCCACGCGCGATCGACAAAGTTTGGCACTTTCACCAACCACGCTCGATGGTTCGCTCTTTGCGTATCCAACGCGCTCGGAAATAAGTAAGCTCTCAACGCCTCTGTAACCTCCTCCGGTAAATCTTTCTTGTCGATACTTAACTTTTGACAAACTTGATATCTCCAGTGCTCGCGAAGTAAATACGGCGTCGCGTATGGTCTCCATTCCGGCGCGTTCTTATCCTTTTTCGAACGCGAATACTTATTAGCCGCTTCTTCCAACTTTTCTGGGTTCAATTTGTGTATGCACTCGCTCAAAGCGTTCAGTTTGTTTATTTTCTGCAAATACTTTTGCATGGCGCTCATGACGAGCTCCGATCCGGGCGGGTACTCTTCAAAGTCCATGCTGACGATGATTCGTTTTCCACCTTTTTTGTATATTCGCGCCCAAGAGGGAGAGAAGAAGAAAGAATGTTTTGCGTGTGTTTGTGTCGGTTGAAAAGGTGAAGCCGATGATGACGAAGTGAATCCTCTTCTCGCTTCCTCTTATTCTATTTTTTTTGTGTGCCGTCGCTACCAACGGCGTTTTTCCTCTCCCCCACCTCCTTTAAGCGATGCGATTCTTTCGCGCGCGCGCTCGTTTTGGATGCGGATGACGGCTCGTTTTGGGGGAAGAAAAGTAGAGAGAAAGAATCAGAAGAAGAACTGTGAGGATGGAGAGTTCGTGAATTCCCACAGAGAGAAAAAAAGGCAGAAAGAGAGAGAGAGAGACCGATGAGAGAGAGGGTGAGAGAGAAAAAGCGTCAAAGGATTAGTTTAAGAATAATAGACTGAAAATCTTTAAAGGAAAACTCTCTCTCGCTAGACGCAGCTCTTGCGAACCACAAAACTCCACTTGGCGAGGGAGAGCCGACCGGGCCGCATTTGTATAACAGGAATTTTCGATCTTCCCCGCTTTCGCATCGCGAAAGAACAGAGAGAGAGCGACCAACTTTTTTATATTTTCTTCGCTCACATTGTGCGTTCCGGTTGCCTTTTGAGAAAATTCTTCTCCTGGAAGAAGAGAAGCTGTATCATCAATAAACTAGGAAGAAGAAGAAGAAGAAGAAGAAGAAGAAGAAGTGGCGATCGATGTCGACGAGAAGCGCGGGGGATCCATCGATTCTCTTGCCAGAGATCGAGGTGAGTGATCTAGTCGACGCCATACCGATCGATATCGTCGGGGAGTTGTTGACGGAAGAAGACAACATCGACGACAATTCGGGAAGAGGAAGTGGACGAGGTGGCATAAATTCCGACGACGAAATTATAAATAACACGAACAAGACGTCGTCAAAGGCGATACCAACTCCAACACCGACGGATGGATTGAACATCATTCAGCCTCGTCCTCCGTTCAAGACGGACTCCTTTAACCGAGGAAGCCAGCAATATCAAGGGGGCGGAGGAGGGTCGTCCGGGGGTCGATCCTCGAATGGCAACTCTTTAGGTGGAGGAGGAGGCTCGTTTCCCTCCATACCGCCGGTGTATTCAATGACGAGCCCAGGCAGACTAAACTCTACCGAACAGTTTACATCTACGGTTGGGTTTGCGTTGAAAGGCGGATCGACGAGTTCGTCCACGGACGCCTTCGCGTTGACGTCGGACGTGGACGCGATATTGAACGGAGCAAAACCTTTTGTCCCTTCCGTCGGCGGAACAACAGTCTCTGAGGTTCCAAAGTCGACTACAACGACAGCTACAGCACCTATTGTTCAAGGTCCGAGCGGGCCGAGAATGCCTGGACAAGGCGTTGAGGAGCAAGAGCAAGTGGTTGTGTCGACCGAAACGGATGAGAATGGCGGGGTTCGCGTGAGAGTGACGTTATTGGCGGCTGGCTTTGTGATTGGAAACGCCGGCGCTTCGGTGCGCGAAATCACACAGCATACGGGTGCCTCGATACGATCGTGGACGCAGCCGGCGGAGTATTTTTTTGGTGGTTTTGCGAGGCCGACGCGAGTGTTTTGCGTGGAAGGCGAACCAGCTGCTATTGCGCAAGCTACAGAATTGATTTACGCCGCAGTGGATCGGTACAGAGCTTTGTGCGAGATGAAAAAACGAGGCGAGTTCGTGCAACGCTCGCAAAAGATTAAGGGCGTTGAGTTTTCTTTTCAACCGCCGCCGAGACAAATAACCCAACGCCAAAGGCAATTGGAAATTTTGAACGCGCAAACAAATTTTTTGCAGCAGCAAACGAACGTTTTATCCGGTGCTGCCGCTGGCGGTTCCGCAGTTGCGCTTCAGGCGTTTGCGCAACAACAACTGTTGATGCAACAGCAACTTGGTTTGTTAAACCAGCAAATGAACCAAAATCAGCAGCAAGGGTATTACCACCATCATCAACATCAACAATACCAGCAGCAACAGCACTACCAACAGCAACAGCAGCAACAGCAGTTCTATCACCAGCAGCAACAACAGCAACAACAGCACAATATGTTTGGCGCTAACCAAAACTATTATTAAGTTTTGCGAGTGTTGCCGCGCCTGCCGTTGTGCTCCCGAAAGTGCTGATTATACATTATGTACGAAGAAGGAAATAAACGAATTGAGTATTTTTACACGTTATTGAAAAGAGTTGAGGACATAGAGAGTCGAACGAGATAGTTTAGCAAGCGTTTTTGCCGCAGCTTATTAGCCGCCACGTTCTTCGAACAATTTAATAAACGAACGACGGGGCTAAAATCCAATTAGAATCTCGGGAGACTCAGTCTATGAGTATGTTGAATCAATTACATTGTTATTATGATGATAATGATGATGATGATGTCTTTGAATGTTTTTGAAATATATATATATATATATATTGGTATTGAATATACATACACACATTAAGCTATAAGCTACGTATCTAAATTCTACTATTCATTGTACAAGAGCAGCTGTGTTCCTTTTACTTTTAACCCACCCTGGAGAACCTCGCCGGTCTATCCCGCAAGTAATACAATTTCGCTCTTCTCACTCTCTTACGCTCAACAACCACTAATTCCTTAATATTCGGCGAATACAACGGAAACATTCTCTCCACGCCAACGTTACCAAGCATCGTTCTCAACGTAAACGAGCTCCCCAATCCTCGGTTCCTCCTCGCTATGCATATCCCCGTAAACGTTTGCGTCCGTCTTCGATTTTCGGGAACTTCCATGGTCAACTTCACGACATCTCCTGGTCTAAACGGGCTAATCTTCACACCTTCCCGTTCATTCAGCATCTCGGTGATTCGTTCTCTCTCTAAAGTTTCAATCATGTGTCCGCATCTCTTTTCGTAAGTCTTTCGTTTCTTCAACTCTCTCGTCTTCGTGAACGGGGACATCCCACCTCCTGATTTGCCCCAGTCTTTCTGCTTTTTCCCGGCTTCAAAAGACGTCATCGGAGCTTCCGGACCTCTCTCCGGCGGGTTCAACCGTTCCGTATTTCTCGAGTGATTCTTCCATTGCGCGATTGAGGTCGAATGAAACGGTTTTTTGTAAATATTACCGACAACAGCTGAACTAAATAAAGGCGACGATTTTGACGATGACGCCGGTGCGCCGTTATTGTTGAAAATTGTGTCTGCGCCGATCGTCGTCGCTCCTCTCTTCGAGAAGACGTTGCTCGAAGAACGAGAGCTGCTGCTGCTCACGGTCGTTCCGGACAGTCTTCGCGCGAGTTCCCCCAAACTGCTCGCGAAACCTCTCGCTCGCATCATTTATCGATCGATGATGATGATGATTTTTATCCTCGCGCGAGCGTGTCGTGATGTTTTTTGGGGAAGGATCTCTTCTCTCCTGTGTTTTGAGAGAACCTACACTAACACACTCTGGGTGAAAAGTAGAAAAGAAGAAGAAGAAGAAAAAAAGGGCAGCCAGCGAGAGAAAAAAGACACGCAGAGAGAGAGAGAGAGAGAGAGAAAAGAAAAGAAAAGAAAAAAAAGAAACAAAAAATGACCATCGCGGCGACGGCGAAAATGATGATGAAGACGACGAGCTGTCGCTATTACTCCTCTCGATGTTGCTACTACTCCTCCTTTTCTTCTTCTTCTTCTTCTTCTCCCTCTTGTTCGAGAGCAGCAGTAGCAGCTGCTGCAGCAGCAGTAGGCTCGCCGCCGCTTGGTAGCCAACAACAACGACATCGACAACAACGAACCGCGATGAGAAGAATACGAAGACACGACCATGATAACAAAAGTATCAACAACAGAAGAACGATAAAAACGAGGGCGACGGAAGATGATAGCAACAACAACAACGGCAGCGCTACAAAACGAGTGGCATTTTTGGGCACCCCCGAAGTCGCGGCGAAAGTCTTTGAACGGTTACACGAGGCGTCCATAAACTCGGACGGTTTGTTTGAGATTGCAGCGGTGATATCGCAACCGGGAAGACCGCGAGGACGAGGAAGGAAATCCGCCGGACCACCACCGCCGTCACCGGTGACGCAATCAGCCATAGATAGAGGCGTAGATGAATCTAAGTTGTTGAATCCCGTGAAAGCGAACGAGCCGGAGTTCTTAGAGACGCTGACGAAGATGAACTTGGACTTGTGCGTGACGGCGGCGTACGGGAACTTTTTACCGCAAAAGTTTCTCGATATTCCACGATTAGGGACGCTGAACATTCATCCTTCGCTGTTACCGCAGTTTAGAGGCGCGGCGCCTGTGCAGAGATGCATCGAAAGCGGATTGGAGGAAACAGGAGTGACGGTAGCGTTTACGGTTCTGAAGATGGACGCCGGTCCGATTTTAACGCAAACAAAGTACAAAATGAACGGGTCAGAGAAGGCGCACGAAATGTTGGACGTTTTGTTTGATATCGGTGTCGATTCTTTGATTGAACAGCTGCCAAAGGTGTTCAGCGGAGAAGCTGGCGAAATTGCGAAAGATCAAGGCGAAGAAGGGTTGAGTCACGCGGATAAAGTATCCTCAGAGGAAGGCGATATGGATTTTACCGAGCTTTCTGCGTTGCAAGCGCACAACAAAGTGAGAGCGTTTGATGGATGGCCAGGTACGAAAGCGACGTTTATCATACAAGATGAGAAGAAAGGAGGAGAGCCAAAAGAGATCGTCGTGAAAATACTCACGACGAAAGTTGGCGATAGCGTAGAAGGAGGAGAAAAAGTTGTAAAAGTTGCAAAGAAACAGTTTTCGATTCCGTGCAAGGACGGGCGCTATCTCGATGTGCTCGAAGTTCAACCCCCGGGGAAAAAACCGATGGACGTCGCGTCTTTCGTGAATGGTTTAAAAGGTTCTAGCGTTAGCCTACCGTAGAATTTCTACGGGTTGTACTCTTATTTCTCTACAAAAAAATCAATCTATTCAAACTATGTACTTTTCTAGCTTCTACATCTATGTAATTTGCACGCTTGCTATTTTTCTGTTTCTAATCTGAGTCTGAATTTTCGTCGCTTTCTTCTCCTGCTGCTCGTTCCCCACCTGGTCTTAACGCGCGAATGTGCTTGTGTGGATAAGTTCTTCCGCAATCAGGGCACGGTGCGTTCACTCCAAAGATCTCGTCGTCGTCATCGTCCGAGCGTTCTCCATCTTCGTCGCTGTCGAAATAGGCGTACTCGTCCTCCTCTCTGCTACCTTTCGCCCCGCTATTCCTTCTCGGCGCGTCTGGATGACCAGGTAAAGCGCCAATCCCAGCGATGTACTTCGTCACGCTCTCTTCTGAAAATCCGTTTCTCCCACCAAACTGATCGAACCCGTTCGTCCACGAGGAGAGTCTTCTGTTCTTAAAATACACGATGGCTGGCGGCTGCGAGACGTTGCACATTTGCAAAGTTGGCGATTTCGATCCTAATTCCGGGCGAATTCGCACAAACTTTGTCTTCGGAAACGCTTTCGCCAAGTTATCTAAAACCTCGTCTATTCTCGCGCACTCGTCGACGCCGTCTAAAGTGAAATGACACAACACTTTCGCATTCTTTTTAACAATATCGCCGAGTTCCCGCTCTCTCACGTTTACATATTCCGCTTGCTTTTGCAACTGCTCCGCTTTCATCGCGTTCAAACGCATCTCACGAATTCTCGCTGCTTTTAACTCTCTCAAATACGGGTCGTTCTCCTCGTCTTCATCGTCCGTGTTCCCGAAATCCGAATCTTCGTCTTCATCTTCTTCGACTGCGTTCGTTTGTTGTTGTTGTTGCTGGAGAAGAAACTGCTGCTGCGCGTCGTCCCCGCCGGCGATAAACTGCGCCTTCGCGTCCGTTTTCAACTGCACGCGGTCCACCCCTTTCAAAAGTTTAATCAATCTCGACGCTTCTCTCTGCTCCGCTTCGTCCTTCTCGCAACACGACGGTCTCGGCATGACTGCTTGCAACTCCTCGGGCATCATTTCGATTTCATCGTCGATCCAGGTCGAGCACGCGCCGGCGTGCGGTTTGTGTTCCTTCTTCGCGCCCGCATTGTTCTCGTTGCTCTTGTCGTCGTTGCCAGAACTACTACCGGCGGTTTTAGGGAAAGTGGCGATCATTTTTTTGTCGCGTATCCCTTTCTCTTTCTAAATCCCGTTCTGATTATTTTGTGCTGGTGTTCTATTTTGTGGGGGCGTGACGAATTCGTAATTGGAGTTTTTTTTGAGTGCGAAAGGGAGAAGTAAAAAGCA
>Ga0182095_1493140_pt1 | contig 13979 bp, 9 predicted proteins | sample 041ome_19_FD_127784 | JGI IMG/M metagenome (GOLD analysis project Ga0182095, IMG submission 127784) | Metatranscriptome of coastal salt marsh microbial communities from the Groves Creek Marsh, Georgia, USA - 041412BS metaT (Metagenome... | ecosystem: Environmental > Aquatic > Marine > Intertidal...
CTTCACTCCGCTCTTCTCTCGTCGTCTCGCGTTGTCGGTTTCATCGTCGTCGTCGTCGTCGTCCTTCGCGCGTGTTTCTGTTTGGGGAAAAAATAGGGGAAAAAAATTGGAAAAATGACCTCATAAAAAACACGCGTTTTCTCTCTTTTGATACACTGTAACATCAAGAATCATGCACCGCGGGGCTTCTGCCGCCGTCTTCGCGACCACCACACACGCGGCGACGTCTTCTTCTGGTTCTGTCGTCGGCTCTGTCTCTGCGATGAGAGGAAGACACGCGAGAGCAGCTGGAACGACGACTTCTTCTGCTTCCTCTTCCTCCGTCTTTTTTAGCTTTGGACGACGACAACGAGAACGAGAACGACGACAACGTTACGCGCGAGGAGGAGATGGACGCATTAGCGGCGGCGATGGCGGCGAGAAAAGAGCGACAGTTTTGAAAACCTTCGCGACGACCGCGTCTTCTTCTCCTCCTCCGAAAGAGCCGATGAAGAAAGGCACCGCGAAAATCCAACGCATAAGCGAAGAAAACAGCAACCGAGTGAACATTTTGAGCGAAGCCCTTCCGTATTTGCAGCGGTTTCAAGGGCAAACGGTGGTGGTGAAATACGGCGGCGCGGCGATGCAATCGAAAGAACTGAAAGCGGCGGTGATTCGGGACATATGTTTACTGGCAACGGTTGGGATAAACATGGTGTTAGTGCACGGGGGCGGGCCGGAGATTAACAAGATGTTGGAGACGGTTGGGATCGAGCCGAACTTTAAGAACGGGTTGCGCGTGACGGACGACGCGACGATGGAGGTGGTGGAGATGGTGTTGACTGGGAAAGTGAACAAGGAGCTCGTCGCGCTGATTAATAATAATTCGATCGATAGATCCGATGGAGGTGGAAGAGCGGTTGGGATTTGCGGTAAAGATGGGAACTTGTTGAGAGGAAGAGTGAAGGATAAAGATTTGGGATGGGTCGGGGAGATCGAGTCGGTGGATCCGAAATTGTTGACGAATTTGATCGGCGGCGGGTTCGTGCCGGTGATTGCGACCGTAGCGCAAGATTCGATGGGGAACGCGTTGAACGTAAACGCGGATACCGCGGCTGGGGCAATCGCGGCGGCTTTAAACGCGCAGAAGTTGGTGCTGATGACGGACGTCGCCGGGGTGTGCACGGATAAAGACGACGTGGACTCTCTGATAAGAACGGTGACGTTTACGAAAGCTGAGGAGATGATTGCGAGTGGGATTATCGCCGGAGGCATGATCCCAAAGGTGACGGATTGCATGAACGCGTTGAGAGGAGGGTGCGTGAGTGGTCATATTATTGACGGAAGAGCCCCGCATTCGTTGTTATTGGAGATTTTAACCGACGAAGGATGCGGAACGATGATTACGAGAGACGATTACGAGTGACGGATGATAAATATTAATAAATGAATGCGTCTTTTTCTTTTTGTTTGGAACTGTAAAGTTTAAATACATCGTGTGAGTGTTTTATTTTCGTCGCGCGAGCGTGGTTTTGTATATATTACATCATACTACTGGTATCATCTATCCATCTATATCTATCTATTCCTTCTATAATGCGGCTGGAACTTTACATCTGCTCTCTCTGGAACGATAGCTATCGCATTCGCACGCTAATTTTTTCTCACCGTCTTTGTTCGCTTTACACGTCTCGCAACAGTATATGCTCGACGTCGAACTTTTCGAGCACTCTTTGCACGCGGCTAGGACGACGTGGCACGCTTTACTCGCGCATCTGGCCAGATGTGGTAAACACGGCGCGTTGCAACCGTCGCACGTGGTCAATGCGTAGTTGTTCTTTTCGTCGTCGTCGCCGCCTACGTCGACGCACCCTCTCGCGTCGAAAACGTAATTCTTTCCGACGAATCCGTCGCCGCCGACGTCTCTCGCGTACGCCACGATGCCGCCTTCCAAAACAGAAACTTCTTTCGTCACGTTTAAGCTCAATAAAAACGCGGAAGCTTTCTCGCAGCGAACACCTCCCGTGCAATACGCAAAAACTCTTTTATTCTCGATGTACTCCTTCCCGCCTTTCTCCTCCACCCACTCTTTAAACTGATTAAACCTCCGAATCGGACAACACACCGTCTTTTCCGGCACAAACCGCCCCATTCTCGACTCGTACGAATTTCGCACGTCTAACACGACGACGTCGTCGTCGTCGCTCGTTCGAATAGCCTCTCGCCACTCGCTCGGCGTCAATCGATTCGGTCGATGCCGTTCTAATCCAACGCCGTCGATCGATCCTTTCTTATCATTCTTCTTCGACGACGGTTCGAACGGGCACACCTCGTCCACGATTCTCACGCTCGCGTCTTCAAAAATGTGTTTACATCCGCGTCCATCTTCTTCATCCTCCGACCTCTTCACTCGTTCCGTCTTAAAATCCACGTCCTTCAGCTCCAACATCTCGAACAACAACTCGTCTTCGCCGCCGTCGCCTCTCTTCTTCTTCAACCTCCGCTCAAACTCTTCCACCGCTGACTCTCTCCCGCTCGCCGTCGCGTTGATCCCTTCCACGGACACTCGAATCTTCCCTCGCACCTCTAATTTCATCATTTCCTTTTCGAGCGCGTCTCTCAGCGATGGTAAACAGTCGCGAGAAAGCGCGACGTATTTGTAAAACAAAACGACCGAATGGTGTTCGTCGTCATCGTTACAGCACGAACAACAACAACATCCATTAATCGTCTTCTCGTCATCGTTCATCTTCCTCTTCTCGAAGAAAAACTCGTCGCATTTGCCTCGCGGCACGCGTCTTCTCGTCGTTATCGTCGGCGTCGTCGTCATTTTGTCGCCCGAAAAGCGCGCATAATTGTAAAGCGAAATTGGATAAAAAAAAGCGTCATAAGATACAAAAAAAAGGCGCGCTTTAAATACGATCACAATGTCACCCTTCTCCATCGCTCGAAGACGCCTCGTCGCCGCAGCCTTTCGACGCCAACACGATTATTCTTCGTTCTCGACGAAAAGTAAAGACCCGACGGCCACCGTTCTCGCGCACATTCTCCGGGAAAACGTCAAAAGCAACGCACCCGACGCGACGTTTCTCTTCTCGGGAAACGGAAATCGAATGTCACACGAGCGCTTTTGCGAGAGCGCTTTCGCGTTCGCGAGAGCTTTGCTCGATCTCGAGTACGCGAATGTGAGCGCAAACAGAGAAAACAAACCACTCGCGGTGCGTTTGGGGGATTCTCCGGAACTGTTGATCGCTCTGACGGGCGCTTTACTCGCCGGCGTGAAGGTGGAAAGTACAAAGACAAAAGGAGAGTTTTTAGAGGTGAAGAGTTTCGGATCTTTGGTGCACGCGGATTTGGCCAGCGCCGCCGGGGGGATGATTGGCGCGCACGAACCGATCGCGGTTGGCGAGGCTGGGTTGAAGGAGAAAGTGGTGCATTGGGACGTGCTGATGCACGCGTACGGACGACAAGAAGAAGATGAAAAAGAGGATTCGATTTTGTCGTCGTCGTCGGGACGCGAGGCGTTGTTTTACTTCAACTCGAGCGAGAAAGGAGACGGGGCGGAGACTTTGTTTGGGTACGGAGAACAAGCGGCGAAAGCAATGGAATTGGGGAGGGGAGACGTGGTTATGGTTGGGGTGCCGATGTTACACGCGATGGGGTTTGGGTTTGGCGCGCTCGGGGCGATGATGGCGGGCGCGAGGATTATGGTGCCGGGGACGTGCGACGGAGTCGTGGATGATTCGGTGAAGATTGATCGAGCTGGAAACGTGAAAAAAGCGTTGATGAGTAGTATTAGTGCTAGTAGTGGTAGTAATGACGACGATAGTGATGACGGTATGGTAACCGCGATGGTGTCGGATATGCACATAGTGAAAGCGTTGAGAGAGGAGGATGCGAACAGAGCGCTGTTGAAGAACGTGCGAACCGGGTTGGTGAAAGTCGGAGGCGGCGCGGGCGTAGGCGAACACGCTCCGGTTGATATGCTGGGCGTACCGTTGGTTACCGTGGGTAAAATGAAATGAAAACATTACTATTACCAATGTGTACCTTGCATGTGCGTGCGTTTTTCTACAAATCTCTCTTATATTCTAAATACTTTTTTATAACTTTTCTACTTTCGTCGCCAACGTCGTTTGAAACGCGTCCTCGTTTTCTTGAAGGTCCACTTCTCTTCTCAACCTTTCTTTCATAAACATCGCGCCGAGTAACGTTCGCCATTTCAAACTCGCATCTTTTAGTTTCTTCAACTTTTCTTTCTTGACTCGTTCTTTCTCGTCCTCGAGCAATTGTTTCCTCACTCTTTCCTCATTTTCCGAGACGACGACGCATCCGAGAAAGACGGGAAGCGTCGTCCCGCCTTGCTTGTACTCAAAGCCAATCAGAGCAGGAACCGCGTGAATTTGCGGATTTGTGAGTTTACGAGCCGCGGTGAGCGCGTTTTTGTCCTCGATGTACGCGCAACCGTCGGGTAATCCGTCGCCATTCTTCGTCAAATCGACGTTGCCGCGATCGTTCGTTGGCACGACGCCTTTGTCCGCTTTAGGCGGATGGTAGGTCGTGCACTGCCATTCGCCGTATAAAAAGATATCCGCGAACTGCGCTGGATCGCCACCGTACTGTTTCAAGTGCGCGCGCGCTTTATTCGAAAGCAATTTCTTGATTGGACTATCAATCTCCACGTGTTTCACCATCAATCTTTTCTCGGATCGCCATCGCCTGTCCGTCCGGAGCGTCTGGACGTTTTCGCGAGGATACACGAGTTTCCCGTCGACGCACCCAGCGACGCCCGTTTTCGGATAAATGCACTCATTTTGCCTCAGATGCGCTTCTATGCACCACAAAGGATGCATTTTGATTTCCGTGAGCGTTTTTGGTGGTCGCTCCGATCTTTGCATCTTTACCATTTCGTCGCGCTCGTCGATCAACGCTTTTTTCAAGTATAATTGACCCGAATTTTCTTCATCGGTGTCGTGAATGCCGCTGAGATCAATCCTGTGCGCCGCGCTGAGCTCGTTCCATCTCTGATCACCTTTGATGCGTTTCTTTAAAGCTTTTATGGCAAACTGCTTTTGCGAATACTTTCTCGTCACGTCCGTGAAGGACAAAACGTTCCTCGCCGCCTTCTCCTTTTCGTCGAATTCGTCGAAAGCGACGACGTACCCCGGGTACGTCGACCACGTTTTCACGACATCGTCGACGTCTCCGATGGTGAATTTATTCGATGTAGGAGAGAGTGCGATTGGAACGAACTTTGCGGATTCTTTTTTCTTCGATGCCGGCGCAGATGAAGATGTCGTCGTCGTTTTCTTCTTCTTTTTGGTCTTCTTCTGCGTCGATTCCTCCTCACTCGCCTCATCGTTCCCGCCTTCCCGCACGAGCGCTTCTACCCAGTGCGTAATCTCGTCCTCGGCACCGTCGTCGTCATTCATCGCCGCTCTGGTTTTTACCATCGCTTTGAAAATATTCGCTGTTTTACCATCTAACGATCGCAATGTTGTTTTCCTATCTAAATCCGGTCCTTTCGCGTCGTGCGCCAACGGTTTTAAGCTCGCGCACAGTCTCGCGCGAATACCTAAAGCGCGCAAGAACACGCACAAAAGCGCCGCTTTCATCTCCGAAACGTTCGAAAAAGAAGAATGAATCGTCGTGTTTCTCGCTTCACTGATACCATTCTCATCATTCTTTCGCAACATCTCGCTCAACTTCCACGCCACGCCCCCCGCGAATCCAGCTTTATTCGCGCGCGCTTCTTTCGCGCCGATGATAAACGTTGACCTTCCCTCATCTGCGGCAGAAGAAGAAATAGAACGCCGACGCGACGAAGAAGCCCTCACAGTGTTGTTTAACACAGAGTCCTGAAAAAACTTCACCGCGAAATGCAACATCACCATCACCACCGGTTTCCCTTCTTTCTTCCCAGGCCTCTCTAAAATACCTTCCACTAACCCTCTCGGCGCCGCGCTCAGCGCCAAACACCGCAACGCGTCGCTCTCGAGCGCTCGATTGACCAAATGCACCCGCGCCAATCGACACAACAACTCCGCGTAGTGCAACCCTTTGATCTTATTTCTCTCCTCTCTCGTTATTCTCCTCTTGTTTTTCTTCTTCTTCTTGACGTCCTTTTCCGGGTCGTCGACGATGATAACATCGTCGTCGTCGTCGTCGTCTTTCACTATCTCGCACTCGCTGTCGTCCCCGTCTTCTTCTTCGTTCTCCTCAGTGGTATCGTTCTCGCGCTTCGCGTCGTCGTCGTCGTCACCGCCGTCGTCTTCGTCTTCTGTTTCCACGTCTTCCCACTCCACCTCGCTCGACTCCGAAGAGGATAAAGAAACGCAATCATCCGGACCTTCTTCGTTCCGTGTACGCGCCGGTGCGCCGCACATCATCATCTCCGTCGGAAGAAGAAGAACACGTTCATCGTCATCATCATCGTCCAACACATTTTTCTTCTTCTTCTTCTTCTTGGAAAGCGCTTTCGAGACTTGCGCCGAGGAGGCAAAAGCGAGCGAAGAAGAATCTTCCTTTCTTTTCTTCTTTTCACTCGACGTCATCTTTTTATCTCGTAAAGAAATTCTTCTTCTTCTTCTTCTTCAGCAGCAGCAGCAAAGAGACGCGCGTGCCGCGTGATTTTATCGGAGAGAGAACGACGCGCGCGCGCAGCGGCGCGAATTTCCCTCGCGCATTTTTTTTCTTCTTCTTCTTCTTCAACTTTGCGCCGCGCAACTTTCAAAACACTCTCTCTCTCTTTTCCTGTGCATTGAGTCTTCTCTCTCTCTCTTCTCACAAAAAAGAAGGTTGTCTTCTTCTTCTTCTTCTTCTTCTTCTTCGTTTAAGCGAAAGAGCGAGAGAGAACGGCGCGAGTTTCGGATGTTTTAATGTAGCAAAAGCACACGAATGCGCAAGTTTTTCAAGTAGGGGAATTGGAAAAAATCTTCACTAAAAAATGAGAGATTACGACGACGACGATGGATCAGCGCTCGCTTCTTCGTTTCACTCCTCTTCTTCGGAGATAAAGAGGAAAACGAGTGCCAGTTTTAACGACGACGACGACGACGACGACGACGACGCTTCTTTTTATACTCGCCGTCGTCTTCATCCGTTACTCGCGCTCGCCGAGGAAAGATTACATTTTTCATCTCAACTCGCGGCGGAAAACGCGCTGAAAGAATTTTTACGTCCGTACGAGCGCGCCGGGATCGACGCGAACGCGATCACGGCGAGATACGCCGGGGAGATGTTTTTGAATTATTGCTTGTCTTTTTCTTTGGATTGTGACGGTTCTGTGAAGGTTAAGAGGAAGAAGAAGAAGAGGCGATTTGGGGAAGCGTTGGAGGTGAATTTGGGTGCCAACTTTCGCTTTGAAACGACGACGACGACGCGGACGGACGAAGACAAAGAAGAAGAAGAAGAAGAAGAAGAAGAAGAAGAAGAAAAAGAAACGCACATCGAGGAAGAAGAGGTGATCGAGATACTCACGATGGGCGACGACAATAATAATAACAGTATTAGTACTCCTACGGCTGAATGCGTCGAAGAGTCGCACGGAAGAACGATTGAAATACTCTCGGGAAAAACAAAGAATGAGAACGAGAACGACGCGGACGCGAGAGCAAAGGCGAAGATATTTTGGAGTCGGACTTTGACGACGCCGCCGACTTCTCCCGTGAAAAGACAACAACACCATGAGACGACGGCGTCGAACGTCAACACTCCCGAGAAAGCGAGCGAATCGAAATTCAATACCATCGACATTAAGAACAACAACAACAAAAACACTCGCCGTCTTTGCAGCCCGACTCCCGCGAACGCCGCTCCTGAAAAGACGACGACGACGAGGACGACGACGACAAAAACGCTCACAAACAAACTCACAAAACGCAAACGACTCAAACTCCAGCAAAAGCAAGAAGAAACAGAGCGCGCGCGAAAAGATTTAATCGATTTAAAACAAAAAGAGACGAAGAGAGCGGATGCTTTCGCTCGGAAATCTCGAGTCAACCGCATCAAATCCAAACGTCTCGCCGAGAAAAAATGGTCCATTTACGATTCGCAAAGAAGGAGTAAAAGAAGCCTCGATGCCATCATCTTTTACCGCCGTTCCTCGTCCTCGATATTCGGTGGTGGTGGTGGTGACAGTGAAGTCGTCGAGGCCGTGAAAGGAGCGGGAGCAGAAGAGAGAGAGAGAGAGAGAGAGTAGATGAAGCGTTAGGGGAATTGTGAACACCTAGTCAACATGTAATTTAGGGTTTTAGAAGAAAACAAACAAAAACACAAAAGAGAACAGACGAACACACTGTACGCGCGCGCATAAAACCAAAAGAAAGACTCACCAAAACATAAAAAAATGGCGGCTGAAATGCGCGCGATGCTCGACCAGCTCATGGGCGCGGAGCGCGACGTGCCGTTAGAGCAAAGAGTGAACCGGAAAAAGTTGTTTACGGTACGAGAATTGAATCTTGTGTTTTCTCGCGAAAAACTTCAAAGGGGCGCCGACGACCACGGAAAATGTGTTTTTAGTCTCTCTTCTTCTTCTTCTTCTTCTTCTTCTTCTTTCGCTGACGCCCGCGCGCGTCGCGGTGGTCCCCTTTCATTCTTTCACGTTATACAGGACGAGGACGTGGACAAATACTTCCTCTGCGGCTTGGACGTGACGATGTTTAAAAACACGAAATCTGCGGATGAAATCGCTCGCGCGTTGCGGATTCCGGTGCAACAGGCGAGCAAACAAGAGCACCCGTGCGGCGTGCAATCGATGGAGTTGAGAGAGGAATTTCAACTCTTGACGGATCGAGAGAGGAGCAAATATAACTACGAGAGAGAGACGAAGAAAATTTTGGACCGATTGGTGTCGGATTGCGATCGACGGATTAAAATGGCATCGGAACGCGTGGAGATGGAACGTGCGGAGCGCGCGCGAGCGTACGGGATGGTACCGGAGCACGATAAGCAAGCGTTAGCGCAATTGGCCGATCAGACGCAGTGCATGCAGAAGAAAATCGAGCAGTTAGGTATGGTTGGGGATGTAGATGGCGCGGAAAAAGCCATGAAAGAGTTGGACGAGATTTCCGAGAGGAGGAAAAAGTTAGAGGAAGTCGTGGAGAAGGAGTGCGAGAGACGCGTGGAGACGATGAAACGGTTGATCGTGTGCCCGCTGAGCGGGGTGTATTTGAACACGCACGATAACGAGCAACGGGTGAGAGATCATCAGGCCGGGAAGCAATACTTAGGGTGGAAGAAAATCAGACTGCTGAAAGAACGTTTGGGGGATATTTTGAGGAAACGCGAGGAAGGTAAAGGAGAAGAGAACGATCGCGTGTATTCGAAACCTCTCGGAACGCCGGAAGAGGGAGAGGAAGAGGACAAAGACAAAGATAAAGCAGCAGCAGTAGGAGCAACGGCGGCGGCGGTGGCGTCGACAGAAGTAAAACTGACGAGCGGTGAAGAGAGAGAAGAAGAAAGAAATGACGAGGACAAAGAAGCGCCGGTGGTGGTGGAGGAGGAGGAGAAGGAGAAAAAGAAAGAAGCGCTGGTTGTGGTGAAGCGACGCAAATCGGAAAAGGACGACGAGGAAGACGAGAAGAACGTTCTGAGCGACGTGCCTCCTCCTCCATCTTCGAGGCAACGCGACGGCGCTCCAGCAGCAGCAGCAGCAGCAGCAGCAGCAGCGACGACGACAACAACTACTACTACTACAACAAATACGACCATGACGCGCGTTTCCGAAGAGGAAAAAGTGGACGACAACAATATAAAGAAGAAAGACTACGACGGTCGTCGCGAGCATCATCGCTCTTCTCGCGACCGCGATCGTTGCGAGGACCGCCATCATCGAAGCAGCAGACGCCGCTCGCGCTCGCGCGAAGGATACAATGAAGACCGCCGGAGAAGACGAAGTCGTAGCCGCAGCCGCAGCCGCAGCCGCAGCCGCAGCCGAGAACGAGATCGCCACCGCCATCGACGACGACGAAGATATAGTCGCAGTCGCAGTCGCAGTCGCAGTCGCAGTCCCTTGGAGCGAAGACGCGGCGGCGGTGCCGGCGGCGGCAGAAGAAGAAGTAGGTACGACGACGATCGCGACAGAAACAAAAAGTACCACCACGATCGCTACTACCGCGGAGACAGGAGGTCCTCTCCAGATTATCGAGGTAGCAGAAGAGACAACGGACCATGGAGAGATCGATCCCGCTCTCGCTCTCGCTCGCCGCGCCGCAGGTGAAATTTTTTTATAGGAGAGAGAGAGAGAGAAAAACATTTGTAATTTGCAACAAAAAGCTCGCACATGTATTATTATTGTTTTTAATTCACCAAAGTCATCTATTCTTTGTGTGAAAAGCGAGGAGCATGCCACTCCTCGAAACCGTCCTCGAACACTTGAACGATCCGTCCACGACCAAGAAATACGTCGGTTTAGCGTTAGCCGTGAAGTTGTTGTCGTCGCGGCAAAATTCAGAAGGAGAAGAAGAAGAATCGAACGACAAAAACAACCGTCGAGAACGCGACGATGATGGAAAGAGTCGGGCAAGCAAAGGAGAAAAAAAAGAAGAAGCGGACGCGTTCCTCTCCGTCTGTCGAGCGGCGATGCGAGATGATTTCTTGTACTCGCTGATTAGTCCGCCTCCTCCTCCCGAGGGAGAGGAGAATTTGAGGAAGATTCCGAAGGAGAAGTTGGAAAGGAACTCGCCGGAAAACATGCAGAAAAGAAGTCTCGGTATCAACGTCTGCGCGAGTTTAGCGTCCGGGTCGAGAGAGTGCGCGTTGATGTTGCGTCCAATTTTGGAGGAACTGTGCTTCAACTCTGGAATAATCTTGCCCCGAGACAGCATGACGAAAATGTGCGAGTTCGCGGAGCGAACGGCGACGGCGCTCGTACTCGCGGACGACGGGTCGTGGATAGGCGACAACAGCACGTGGAAAGACGAAGACGATGAGAAGAAGTGGGAGCAGACTCCTCTGGAAAAGTTGCCGAGTATTGTGGAAGAAGTAATCGATTGGTTTTATTACCCCGCGTTCAAATCTAAAGAGGAAGGAGAGAGTAGCGAGGGTGATACTGACGCCGTTAGGAAAGAAAACGAGGAGGCGCTCATCGTGTCTGGACTCCTCGCTTTGACAAACATCGTCAAGGAGATCTATCTCGCGAGCAAAGGAAATTCTTTCGATCCGTACGAGGAAATGGATTTATATGATAGCGCCGAGCCAGCCGCGAATCCATACGTAGAAGTTGCGAATTACATCGCGTGTACTTATCGGTTGGTTGAAAAAGTTTCGAGGGAGTGTTTGTATAAGAGAGCCGGGTCAAAGGCGGCGTTAGTGGGTTTAGAATTCATAAATACGATGATAGAAGCGAGGATATTAGGTGAAAACGACGACAGCGTGACTCACCGTTATAATTATTTCTGTTGGTTAGATTTTGAGAACAAGTGGTCGAACGAGCTTCGCGAAGGGTTGAAGTTTATATTATCGTCAAAGAGCGTCGATAAAAGACAACGAGCGCTCGCGGTGCACGTCGCGGCCTCAGTGCAAGACTTATGCGGAGATGACAGCTGGCTGTTGAAAAACTCTCCGTCATCGCTTCATGTGAACGATGGAAAAAGCAGCGAGGGTAAAATGAAGAAGAACGAATCGGGAGGAAGAGTAGCTGCAGCGGGTGAAAAGATGAAGAACATCACGCTCTTCGAACTTGTCTCGCAGATTTGCCGCGTGGAGATGCAAGTTACAATTTATCATTTACTCGAATCAGACAGTCGCGAGACGCGATATGATGCGAGCGAGAATTTAAGGAATCATTTGCATAGTTTTGGAACTCTCGTGCGAGTGTTCACGCTCGCGATGGGGGGAGGAGACGATGTCGAAGGAGAAGACGATGTGGACGATATCACGAATGGCTTGGAGAATCTCGACATCACCGCGGAAGGTGCGATGAAACAAATGGATGTCATCGTCGCCGTCATCGGTAGTTTAGTAGAAGTCATAGGTTCGGCGCAGAACTACGAGCGCTTGGAGGAGTGCGGGGCAGATCCGTACCTTGTGTTTGCGATTGCGGATATTGTCGGGAGATTTGCGAACGAGCTCGAGGTTGTTCACGTAGGCGAAATCGACGCGAGCATGGAACACGTTGCGAAAAGTATGCGCACGAGACTCGCTCAGATTGACAGTTCATCCAACAAGCACGATAAACTTTATTACGGATGGGATCGAATGGAAACAACGATATTCAATTTTAACGCTCGAATTTGCAGAACCTTTGAAACGGAGCAAGATCCCGAGCGACTCGAGTGCCAGATTAATTCTGGTTTCATTTCGCTCTTATTTGAAATGGTTGCAGATAATATCTCCACGAAGTGTGAATTTAGGTATGGGAACATGTTCGACGCGCACACGAGGTTCTTGCACTGGGTCGAGAAATTCGCCTCTCATTTAGCCCAAGACATGTCCCTTATGCTCGTCGAAGGATGGCCGAACAGCCTGCGCGCGTTGCGCTTAGATCCCAACGAAATCGAACGAATAAAAAAGCAATGGAAGAATATCGCAAAAGCCGCCCAAGATGGAAAGGCAGAGATCGATTCTTACATAAATCCTTCCATCATGGACAAGAAATCGATCGTAATAGCGAAACAATTACGTCGACTTTTCGAAGAGCTGGACAACCCGAAACGCTTAGACGCTATCGTTTGAGCGCGTTTTGTAAATTTTTACTATAGTTTGAGTTTTGAAACATGGTCGCCCGTAAGTTTTAATTTTGTACAACATTTTAATGAACGGCAGCAGCAACAACAACAACAACAGTAATACACAAGTGTGTTCACCTTTGCGAAAGAAAGAAGAGGAGAGACATTTTTCTTTTTCAAAAAGAAGGAAACGAGAGCGGTCGTCGTCGTCGTCGTCGTCGTCGTCCTCGAGAAGACGACGCCTCTACGCCCCGGCGTCGAACGCGCTCAAGCCTTCTCTGTGCCCTCTCCCTTTCGGTTTCGCTCTCACCGTCTTATAAAACTCCCTCAGCGTCGCCTTATCCGCCTGCTTCCTGTCCACCGCTAACTCTACTCCACCTTCTTTACTCCTCGCTTTAATCGCTCCTTTCCCCGTCTTATTCTCCATCGACCATTTCAACGCCTTCGCTTCGATCCTCGCTTGCTTCAATCGTCTCTCCTCCAGCTCCATCGGCGTCGGTCCTTCCTCTGGCTTCAGCGCTAAATACGCCGCTTTCCACGTCTTCTTATCTTTCGGAGGTTTCCTAAACGCCGGTAAACTATCCGCCTCGAACCACGCCTTGGCGCAGTGCGGCCACCACGCCTCGTCCGAATCCGTAACCTTTCGAAACTTACACGCCACGCCTTTCGGGCACGTGCACCGCTCCGCCGTTTTCGCTAAATCTTGCGCGGTTAAGTTCGAAATCGTCCTCAACATCTTCTCCGTCGTCAACGCTTCGCCGAGAAACTCCGGGTCTAAGAGCATTTCTAAAGGGCACGTGATGTCGAACGACGACGTCGAGCGTAAAGACGAAGACGACGATGCGTCCGAGTCGGACGCGTAGCGCTCTTCGTCTCCGCCCATTTTTAACTTTATTTATATACGTGTGTGTATATATATATATATCCGTGCGCGCGCGTGATAAAAGAAAACACACGCAGAGACAGAGAGACAGAGAGAGAAAGAGAGCGCTCCCGATGCGATGTGCGATCGATCAACAGAGCGCGCGAGAGAGAGTTTGTTATATTTTTATTATTGTGGGGCTTTCCTCCGGTGATAACGGTCCGCGAAGAGAAAACAGTATTGAAACCCTAAACCCTAAACCCTAACAGACGCGAATCTTTCTTTCTTTTCCTTCTCAGCGTTTCTCTCGAATTTGAAGAAAAGGTTTGATATTGTATTGTTCTCGTTATTATTTTGGTGTGCGCTCGCTGGAAAGAGAGAGGAGAGAAGAGAGGAGCGTTTACGCTCTTTTTGCTCGTATTGCATTGTATTTTTCCCGTTCGCACGTATTATCAAAGGGAGAAGAGCTC
>Ga0182095_1077929_pt1 | contig 13888 bp, 7 predicted proteins | sample 041ome_19_FD_127784 | JGI IMG/M metagenome (GOLD analysis project Ga0182095, IMG submission 127784) | Metatranscriptome of coastal salt marsh microbial communities from the Groves Creek Marsh, Georgia, USA - 041412BS metaT (Metagenome... | ecosystem: Environmental > Aquatic > Marine > Intertidal...
CGACATTCAATCCGTGCACTATTTATGGGCCATGCAGTTATCCGACGTGGAGTTTGAAACCGAAGACGGGAGGAAATTTAGCAAGCCGACGTGGCAGTTGCGAGAGATGGTTTTGCGAGGGATGATGAGCATCACGTGATTGACGCGGAAGAAGAAAGAAGATATCGCGACGACGAAAACGACATTAGAAGAAGAGAGAAGAACTAGCGCTAACGAACGAACGAACGAACGAACGAACGAGAGAGAGAGAGAGAGCTATTCCTGCGTGTGTGTAATAGAGAAATTGTTAAAATCCACATCACGCATCAATTTTTTCCATCGAACATTTTCATCATCAACTCGCGAGAAAAAAAAGAACGCGCGCACACTTTTCTCTCCCGAAACGGACGAAAAACGCGCGATAACGATGCAGCGCGACGCCGAAAACAACAATAACGACGGCCTTTGCGCGCGAACGAGGAGAGAAGCACCGCTCTCACTCGATCGTAGCGCTTGAGAACGCTTTTTTTGTATACACGCGGAAGAGAGAGAGAGAGAGAGAGAGAGATGCGTCGCCTGCGACACCCCTCGCGCGCGCTGGAAATGATGCGCATAGTTATTAGGAACGCCGCGACGACGACGACGACGACGACCACGACGACGACGACCACGACGACGACGTGCTCTGCCACCAGATCTTCTTTCCCTTTTTGTCGTCGCGCGTTTACTTCATCGTCGACGACGACAAAGTTTAACGACGCCGCGACGAACAACAGCGAGAAGAGCGCTTCGTCGTTGGACAAAGAGGAGGAAAAAGTGGATGATGACGACGATGACGATGACGATGACGATGGCTTTTCGACTTTGGCGAAGAAGAAACCGCGACGAGACGAAGACCACGTGCTCGGATCGTGCCGGGCGAAAACGGTCGGATTTACCGTCGAAACGGAGAGAGAGGCGCTGCAGATTTTCGAGAGATGGTTGAAGCGCGATCCGTTGCGACCGAGGAAGGTTGTTGATTCTTCGGCGGGCGGCGGAGGCGGAGGTCCGAGGGTGTTGAAGACGTTGATACCGTATTGGAAGTTTGCGGACGTTTCGTTTCGGGTGAAGTATAAGGCGAAGGTTGGGTTCAGCGGGAGAGAGAGGAAAGAAGGGAAAGGAGGCGGCGAGGACGGCGACGTGGAGTGGCAAGAGATCGAGGAGTGGCGAGAATTTAACGACGGCGAGGCGGTGCGATACGATTTCGAGAAGGACGCGGCGGCGAGGCAGTTTGCGACGTTTTCGGTGCGGCCGGATTTTGCGAGGTTGATCGAGCCGCCGGCGTCATTAGCAGGAAGCGTAGGAAAAAAAGGAGAGACGGAAGTAGAGGTTGAAGAAGCAAATAAGAAAATGCAGAACTCGCGTGATGTGACCGTGTTGCCGTTTGAAATTAAACGTTCGTTCGCGTGGACGTTGGCGTTGGCAAATATTCGAGACGATCTTCGTGAAAAAGCTTCGAAGGAACTCAAAGACACGTTTTCGACGAACCACGTGAAAGATGTGCTCGTGCACTTAGAAGTCGTATCTCGGGGAACGCCGCTGGCGGTGTATTTGCCCGCGTATCTCGTAGAATTCACGCACGGACACGAAACGGAAAAGAAGGAAACGATTCGATATTTACGAAGAAGCGCGATTGTGTGCGGGACATCTGGGAATGTGGCCTGCGATGAATTGGCATGCTCCAAGCGAGCCATGGGTATCGGGGGTATAAGTATGAGTACTTTGACGTTCATGTTTTCTGGAATGACGGATTATGGTTTATCCTTCCTATCCGGTGTGATATCCGCGGCGTTGCTATCACACTACGCGAAAACGTTGGATTTCCGCTCTCGAGCGCAACAAAAGAAGGATCGAGAAGATGTCATAAAAGAACACAACGCGTTTAACTTTGCGACAGAGCAATCGATAAATTGGCTCGACGAATGTGCGCAGCTCGCGAGAGACGATGCGGAGTGGAGTCGGTGGAAACGCACGAAACGGGAGGATTGGGTGAACGAGGAACGAAAATCGTGGGCGTTGGCGATTTGGGAGAATCAAGTCTACCGGCGTCGAGAGAGGAACGAAAGAAGGGAGGAGTTGGAGAGCCAACGCGCGCAGAAGTTGGAAGCAGAGAGGCGCGCGGAAGAAAAGCGTTTGAAATGGGGAGATGATTGGGATCGTGCGTCGAGGAAGGCGGCAAATCGTGGACTCTCCACGGATTCGCAATCGTTTTACAAGATTTTAGAACTCGACGACAAACGCAACGAGGCGACGATTGAGGAGATCAAGGATAGTTACCGACGATTGGCGCACAGATGGCATCCAGATAAGAAAGGTGGAAAAGTGGAAAAATTCCAGATGATTCAAAAAGCGTACTTGACGTTGGGCAATAAACTTCGAAGGGAAACGTACGATCAAATATAGAAAGAGAGAGTAAATTGTAGCGCTTAACATAGTAGGTAAAAATGATAGAGAAAGTTAGATGATGTAGTTTAGTATGTCAAATCCCGAAAAGATGTAAGGAACGACAAGCATAACATAGTAGTATTTACTAACAGTGGTAGGTACCAACGGGTACGTAATCTATCTACTTTTTCTTCTTCGAGAGATCCCTCGCTTTCGCTTTCGCTTTGGCGCCGAGCTCTTTCGCCTTCTTCGCTGCCCATTTAGAAACGACGACAACGGCCAAGTTTCTCCAGTTTGGCGTCGACAACACGCCTTGTTCCACCAACTGCGCTCTCAACTCGTCTTCGATGTCTAAAATATCTCTCTCTTCGTCTTCTTTGCTCCGATTTCTCAAAAACTTCTTTTTTTCGCGTTTACTGGCGTGCACTTTGTTGTTGTTGTTATTCCCGCTCGTCGACGCGTTCAAAGACGAATTGGAATCTTCTCTATTCATCGTCGACAACGAGCTCGAGGACCCCCCTCCTCCTACTCCTCCGCTCCCTCCGCCTTTCTTCTTCCCGCCGACGCCGCCAACGCTCGCCATCATCCTCCTCTCGTTCACCTTCTTCAACCTCGTCTTCATCTCTCGCGCGTATACGTCGCTCGCCTTGAAATCTAACCACACATTTCTATACACGCTCCTATCGTTGAAGAACTGAAACAAAGTCACCACGATCACGATTCCGAGAAGGATATACGTAACGCTCGCCTTCATGCCTTGGTTTGAATACTTGTCTCTGTAAAACATCGCTCTGTTCCGTTCTCTATCCTCCGGATACTTCAACGCGTAGTCGTAGTCCTGGCGTCTCCTTTCGTCCGATAATATCTCGTACGCTCGCGCGAGCTTTGCAAACTTCTGCGTCATCTCTTTTCGTCGTTCTTCGATCCCAGCGTTTTCGTTTTCGTCGTCGTTTTCGTCGTCTTTGTCGTTCTCGCCGCTCGTCGTCGTCGTCCCTATTTTATCCGGATGGTACATCCTCGAAAACTTGAAGTACTGTTTCTTAATCAGCGCCTTGGTCGCGTTGTGCTGATGCACCTCCAACAAATCGTAGCAGTTATCCGGTTCGCACCACAACGGCGCGTCCTCTCCTCTTGCGCCGGCGGCGACGACGACGTTGTCGGTGCTTCTCAGCGAGACGACGAAGAAAAGAGCGACGAGGACGAGGCCTCTGTTGGGGAAACCGCAAAGGCGCGTCGTCGTTTGCAGGCGCCGCCGCCGCAGCATCTCTAACTCTCTCTATCGCTCTCTCTCTCGCCGTTCACAGTCTCTCTCTCTCTTCTCTCTCTCTATCGCTCTCTCTCTGAAACGACGAGGTAAGAAGAAGAAGTGCGAGCGGCAAATAGTGCGGAGAGAAAAAGCGAATTTCCCCCAAAAATCGTTCGAGAGAAGAAACCGCACAAAAACGCGTCGTGATGATGCGCTTTGCCGCGTCTTCTTCCTCTTCCTCCTTCTTCTTCTCCTCGAGGAGGACAAGAGGAGGAGAGAGCGCGAGGAGTGAGAAGACGCGCGGTCGTCGTCGACCACGACGCGTTTCTTCTTCGTCTTCGACGTCGTCTTCGGGAAGGCGATGGATTACTCCAAAACCGCCACCACCGGCGTCCGCTTCTTCTTCTTCTTCTCGCGACGACGAGGACGACGAGGACGAGGAGGAAGAAGAGAGACGGACGATGAAAACGAAGAAGAGAAAAGATTCCGAAATCGACAGAGCTTTGATATCGATATTCGCGAGCCGTTTGGCGCAGTTTTTGAACGAAGAAGAGGGAGAATTGGAAGAAGAAAAGGGAAGAAGAACAACGAGTGATGACGATGATGGAAAAATCAACTTTGAGCGAGACGTGGCGCGTCGCTGCGTACGCGCGGTGGCGAAGAGTTCGAGCGAAGAAGAGCAACGAATGTTCGGTCTGGCGATCATCGAATCGTTCAGTCCGACGGGAGCGGCGAAGGCGTTTGGGTGGTTTTTGAGACTTTTTCCGGAGTGGTTCGCGAGACGACACGCGGCGTTCGTGACGCCGTTGCTGTTGCCGTGGTTGGTCGGCGACGCGGAGGTGAACGACGTGCCGGAGGAGTACGCCGTCGAAGAAAGCGGGGCACCGGCGAACGCGTTCGAGGCAGTGTTCGCGCCCGGGAAGAAAAGTCAGAAGAGCGGGTACAAACAAGGCGTTTTGGTGAAGAGGTGCCGGGTTTTGGAGGAGTCAGGGTGCGTGTCGGTGTGTAAGAACGTGTGCAAGATACCGACGGAGACTTTTTTCACGGAAAAAGTCGGTTTGCCGGTGACGCTAATTCCGAATTACGAAACCTTAGAGTGTCAATTTTGTTACGGGCGCGTCGCGGACGGAAGCGAAGGCGAAGAGGCTGGCGGATGTTACGTCGGGTGCTCGGCGAGCGCGTCGAAGCGCTGCGGCGGCGCCGTCGAGAGTAGTGGTAGTAGTAGTTGCGATAATAGTCTTATTAAAAGCGATGGTAGTGATTAATAAGAGCTGCGGCGCTGTCGAGAGACGCAGTTACGATAGTAATAGAAGCGATTTTAGTAATTAAATTAGAGACATACGTGTTAGGTAGCGCGGCGTTGGTTCCGACGTAAAATTTTGCGCAACGAAACGTCTTTTCGATTTTCCGATGTGGTAAAAAATATTCGAAGGAGAAATCCTCACATCTTTCTTTTCAACATGCGACGACCGCCTTTTCCTGTTTTCGGCGCGTCGTCGTCGTCGTCGTCGTCGTCGTCATCACTCGTCGTTTTCGCGCTCTCTCTTCTCGTCCGTCGTTGCTTCGCCGAAGCGTCGTCTTTGTCGTCGTCGTCGTTCGATTACACGAGATCAGATATTTCCGCCTCGTTACCGATATCGACGACTCTTTCGGTGTTGAAACCGAACGACTTTACGGAAGACAAATCGTACCCGCTGGTGGTGTACTTGCACGGATTTTGTCTCGGCGACGACGCGCAGCAGTTGTATTCGTTCACGGCGGCTCGAGCGTCGCCCGGGGGCGGAGGAGAGAGAAGGCAAACGCTGATGCAAATAGGCATGCGAGAGCGAATCACCTCGGATCAGTTTTTGTACCTGCCTCTTTCGGCACCGCACAACACGAGGAGTTGCGCTTTGTGTAACATCGCGTCGGATTCGAATAACTACCTCGCAGATCGTTTGACATCGAATTGGATCAACAGTACCATGTCTCGAATCGGACCGGAGTTCCAGTGCGCGGCTTGGGCCGGAAGCGACGCGTGCTGCAATCTTGAACAATCTGCCAAAATGGAGGAAAACAACGACGCGGAATACATCGTCGATGCGATTGAAAAAGTAAAGGAAGCGTATCCGAACATCGATGCGAATCGCGTGTATCTGTTTGGAATCGCTACCGGGGGCTTTATGGCTAATCGATTAGCGTGCGAAAAACCAGAATATTTTGGTGCCATCGCGTCATTTGCCGGAGCAACTTTCGCCGATGAATCCAAGTGCAAGCCTAAAAAGGCGACGAATTTTCTCGGCGTGCACGGTACGGGCGATACCGTGGTACCCATCGAAGGTGGAGTGAACATCGTCGGAACGAAATTCCCGTCCTTTCGCGAGTCGATGTCGATTCTTTCTTCAGCTTTTGGTTGCAAGAGCGAGCGTTTCGACGAAGATAAATTTACACTGCCAACCGAGGCTACGCAAAGACGAGCTCCCAAAGAAGTAAACGTCGACGTGACCACGTACGAACAGTGTCGAGGAGAAGGCACTCTCGAAAGTTGGACGATTGATGGAACCGATCACTTTCTCGAGGAAAAGACATCGCTCGAATTATTCAGTCGCATCACGAAATGGCTGATGTCGCAACGACGACTCGGAGAATCTTCCACGTTGTCGTCGTCGGCGGCTACGGGAGATGGAAAAATGAACGCTGCTGAGAAACAAAATATGAATGAGGATGTTACCATTTCTCGCGTAGACTTTGGCGCGGTAGAGGCGTGAGAAGGTTCTCCTTTCGCTTGCGCGAAAACGCCTCAAATCATCCGAACTTATTTTTTTCACATAACATTTTTAATTAATTATATACATTTATTTTTAAGAAACGTCATCACGATACCGGTTGTTGTCGTTGTTGTTTAGTAGACGACGAGACGCCGTTCATTCCTCGACGGTCGTTGGTGCTACCATTTATTTTTCCTTCCCGTTTCTCCTGCTTCTTACTTTCTTCGCCAATTGAAATTTTAATCGAGGAAACTCGCCTTTCGTCAGCCTCTACGATGGCAACTCTCAAAACCAGTTCAGGTATGCCACCGTTTGATGATGACGAAGAAGAGGAGGAAGACGAACTAGACGCGTAATCGTCGTCGAGATCAAAGTCGGACTTTCTATGGTCCGCATTTTCTTCTAAACCATCAATTTCCTCCGAATCATCAGCGTAGTCCACGTACAACTTGCTGTTAGACGACGACGAGGATGCCAACGCGAGCGTCGAAGCGGAAGCGTCTTGTAAGACGGGGTAAGAAACCGAAAATGTTTCGCCTTCTTTTGGAATTCGCGCGAAAATATCGCACACCCAACCTCCAGCGGTCTCGTAGAGTGGGCTTTTGGGAATATCAATCTCTAAATACTCCGCGAGCTCTTCGATATCAGCTTTTGCGTCCACTTCGTACACTCTACCGCTACTACCAGTGCTGCTATCACCGCTACCGCCGCTATTATTACTACTATCGCTATTACTGCTACTGTTACTGTTCCCAACGCCACCGTTGATATCGACGTCTTTCCCGTTTACTTCTTCTTCCACAACCTCGTACACGAACCTCGGCAAAGTTTTGCCTCTCGCGTCGTTTTCTTCGAAATCATCCTCCCTGTCCGACTTGATCTCGCCCCACTCATCGTCGTCGTTTTCGTCGTAGATTTCGCCCACGATTTCCTCGATGCAATCCTCGAGAGTCACAAGCCCTATAGTTCCACCGTGTTCGTTTACGACGACGGCGATGTGAATCTTTCTCCTCAACATCTCGCTCAACAATTTCTCCACCGGCATCGATTCGGGAATGAAATAGACGTTTTTATCCATAATCGTTTCGATAGTGTCGTCCGATTTAGAATCATCTCTTTCCATCATCGATAGCACGTTTACAACGCCAACCACATTATCAACTCGTTCGTCGAATACAATCACTCTCGTATACTTCTCTTCCCTCCAAAGTTCCTTCAAATTTTCCAACGTCGCTTTGCTTTCAATACCGCAAATTTGCACCAAAGGCGTCATCACCTCCCTTGCTGGTGTGTTCGATAAATCCAAAACATTTCGTATCATCGACTGCTCGCTCGCTTCGATAGAATTCGATTCCATCGCTCCGCTCAATACCAACTTCAACTCGTTTTCGCTGACGAATGGCTCGGCGCTCGTTTGTATCCGCAACAAATGAAATCCAAAATCCACTATGGCGGTACATATCCTACCCAGCGGGTACAAAATCGTCGACATCAACCGTATCGGAGTCACCACTAACCTCCCAACTGCCAACGCGTGCTGCACCGCGATCGATTTCGGCGCAATCTCGCAAAATAACAAAACAAACGCCGACATCGCAATCGTCGCCAGACCAATCGCCTTCTCCCCGTACACCTTCACGATCGCCTCAGTCATCATCGCCGTCGCTAAAATCGAACTCACCGTGCTCCCAATCAAAATAGTCGTCAAGAATCGAGTCACGTTTTGTTGCACCGCGTAGAACGGCGACGTCGGTCCTTCCTCGTTGGCGAGCTCCTTGATTTTCCACGGCCACAGCGTCGTCAGCGCAGTCTCCGAGAGCGAGAGGAAACCACCAAACGCAAACAACGCGAGCGCTTGAAGAATAGTTTGCACGACTTGTGGATCCGAGATGGACGAAGACACGACCGTCGTCGTCGTCGGCGGCGGCGGCGGCGGTAACATCGCCTCCGCCGGTCGCGAAGAGGGCACTTGGACCACGAAATCGGTCGCCGTCAGCGTCTCCGGAGGCTTCAACTTTTCCAAAGCAGAAGGATAGGAAGAAGATGGAGATGGAGAAGACGAAGACGAAGACATCGTCGTCGCCGCGACCCTCGCGAGTCGTCGTCGTTGTCCTTCTCCTTCACCACCAGTTCTTTTCCCGACCGTTATCGTCGTCGCTCTCCCGACGACGGAAAGTCGTCGTCCTTTGTTTCCCCCGTTGAAGTCGTTATCGCCGTAAAAACAACGAAGGAGAGAGGAGGAGAGCGTTAACGTCGTCGTCGTCATCGTTAACGTATTCTCTTTCTCTTTTCGCAGCTGCTGGTGGTGGTCGTGATGGTAGTGGTGGTGGTGGTGGTGGCGGCGGCGGCGGCGATAGAATACTCACCGTGCGAGCGCGCGCGGCGTCCAAGAATAATGTTGAAGCAATTTTGACCTCAAAAACTTTATCCAAAACTTCCAAAAGAGAGGAAAATACGAGCGAAAACGTATGAATTCTACAAGAGCGCGTACGCGGATCTATGATCTTACAAGCGGTAGTGGTAACTCTCTCTCTATATATATATATACGTATACGTATACGGGGCGACACTTTTCCTCTATATAGTTTCTCGCGCCTTTCGTTTGACGGGCTTGCTCTCGCTTTCTCTCTTCTCTGCGTTTTTGGAAACGCCTTATTGAGTGGCGCTCTTCATCAATTTCAGCGCCTTTGTCTTCTTCTCCAGCTCTCTTCTCTCGTGTATTTCTTTGCTGATGGCGTCGAGCTGTTCCAGACACTCGCCGTATCTGGCTTTGCTCGATTTTACTCTCGCGCGCATCTCTTTCACGGAGGATTCGAGTTTTTCGATGGCGTCTTCGCCTTCTTTTTTGATCGCAAAGTACGGCTGGGCTTTTTTAATCGCGCGAATGTTTTTGGTGTTGGAGGAGAGGCGAGCGCACTCGTCGACGGCTTCCATGGCGAGTTTGGCGTTGGTTTCGTGCGCGAGCAAAGCGCGACGCATGACGCGTTCGGCTTCGGCGACGTTGGCGACGGCCTCGGAGAGTTTTTCGAGGAGGCGGAGGTTCGATTTGTCCAGTTTTTTCTTCTTCCGTTTTTTCTTCTTCTTCTTCGGAGAGGCTGAAGGAGAGGTTGCGAGCTCTGGGTTGGCGATGTCGCTGTGTTCGTTGTCCTCCTCGTCGTCGCAGTCGTCTGTGACGTTTTCCTTATCCTCCTCCTCGTCTTCGTCTTTGCTAAAAGAAGAAGAAGAAGAAGAAGAGCAAGAACGAGGAGAATCGCCTCCTCCGTCTCCCCTCGTCCCTTCTTCTCGTCTCTTGGCTAACATTCTCTCTAACTTTGAAACCGTTCTCTTACACTTTTCGTGATGATCGAAACATTCCGCGTGCGCAATCATCGCCTCTTGACTCCTATTCTGATACAGACTCGCCACCGCTCTCTTGTGCAACGCCGGCACCGCCTTCTTCACCGCCCCGCTCAGCTGCTTATACATCTCGTCCACCGCTTCCTTCGCGCGCTCTTTCTCCTCTCTCAACGTCCGCTTCCCTCGATCGTACTCTTGCTCAGCTTTGTTCACTTCCTCCGCGGCGTCGTTCAAATCTTCCAAAGCCGTCTCTACCCTCGGATCTACCTCTTCCTCCTCTCCCATCAAATCCGTATTTTGCTCGTACATCCGACCCCTCGCCGCGAGCGCCTCCGCCTCCAACGCGGAATCTTCCAGAGACAAAATCGAACACGTCGTCGCGTTATTCAGAGACGACTCCGTGCGATTGTGCCGCTGCTGCTGCTCCCGCGTTCTGCCCGTCGTGCCTGTACCAGCACCACGACTCGCGGCAAACTTTGGCCGCACGAAATCCTCCTCCGTGAACGCAATCGCCTCTTCCAGGTGACCAATTTTCTCATCCTGCGAAAACAGAAATCTCTTCCCAGCCTCCTCGTCTTCCGCGTCGTCTTCCGCGTTGAGCGTGTTGAGCGTGATAATCGAGGACACGTTCGACAGGAACGACGCGTTCCGCTCGTGCCGATGCGCGTTATCGTTAGCACCATCGTCTTCTTCTTCTTCTTCTTCTTCATCGCCGTCGTCGTCGTCGTTGCTCGGAATCGTCAGAGTGACGCGCACCATCGTCTTCTCTTTCTCCTCGACCTCGTCGTTAAAGTCTTCTCCTCCAAGTCGCGGAAGAACAACTTCCAGGCGCGCTCGAACGACGACATCGGCAACAGACGAGTAGTCCTCCGAACGGGAAAACATTGCGAAGAGAGAGAGTGCGTTTGTTATCGTCTGGTCGTGTTTTTCATCACCATTTTTAAGCGCTTTTGAAGTGCCGCATTTCCCCCACGCGCAACGACAAAATGCCATTCATTTGAAAGCAACAAAGAAGGATGAGACCCGTGTTCTCCTCTCTCTCCTCACCCGAGAAGAAGAATAACGCCTTTTGCCCTCGAGGAGGAGTGCCATCGGTTGTTGTTCCCAGGTGGATTGTGAAGCTCTTTTATTCTTCTCATCGACAAAGAATGGTGAAGCGGATTGGAGTTTTCGTCGTCGTCGTCGTCGTCGTTCTTCTTCTGTCTTCGGGACGGTCGTCGTCCGTGTCGTCGTCGTCGACGACAGCAAACGACGCGACCGCGTGCGTTCGCGCTTTCTCTTCTTCTTCGTCTTCTTCGAAAGCGTTCGTCGTCAGAGCGCGACGCTACGCGCTCGTGAACCCGAAAGAGAGAAGATACGCGAGTAACCACTGGTTTCACGTGGCTGAGTTTCACGCGCACGCGCACTCGAGGCTGCGCGAGAGACGAAGGAGGAAGGATATTAACAACAACGATGCTCCTCTCGTCGGAGCTGATTTTGGTGGAGGAGAATTTTCGACGACGACGACGAAAAGAACGACGAAAACGGTGGCGTTGACGGTACCGAGCGAGACGTTTTTGCGAACGCTCTCGCCGACGACGAGATTTTTGTTGGCGGTGAGTTACTGCGAGGAATTTAAGGACGAGAATGGATGCGAGGAGGTGGTGTTTACGTTTATAGATGGGCGAGGTAAAAGAGCGGAAGATACGTTCGTGGTGTCGCGCACGAGGCAGTCTCTGAGGAGACGGTTCGTGGAGAATTTTCGCGAATCGTCGTCGGCGAGTTTGCTCGCGTTGTGCGCGATGGAAGAAAACGGCGAGAAGGGTGTTGATGCGTGGAACGGAATGGTTGAAGTCGTAAACGTTGAACCGCCTGAAAACTATGCCTACGCGCGCGGCGATGGGAACGACGACGACGGTGAGAATAAGATGAACGGTGCCGTGGAGAAGAGTTTGTACGAGGGGAGTTTTGGCGGCATGCACGTCGATCGAGGCGCGTGGATGCCAAACGCGGGTGACAGTGAAAGTATTCGCGAGGCGATTAAAAATGTGTGCTCACCGCCGAGGCACTCTTCCTTCTCCCTCGACGACGACGATGAAGGAGCTGAAAATGTAAACTCGGATTCCTTGGACGGATGTCTCCGCATCGCTTCTCAAATACGCAAACACGATGAAAGTAGAAGGATAGAAACTAGTGTTAGTGATAGAAGCAGTAGTAGTAGTAGTAGTAGTAGTAGTAGCAGCAGCAGCATTAGTCACGATAGCAGCAGCAGCGGTATTAGTAGTAGCAGAAGCAATGGCAACAGCAGGGGCGAAGAAGTAAAACTCGCGCTCGTGTACAATCGCAACGCCGGTCGGGCCATCGACGACGTTCAAAGCGTGCGTGCGAAATTGGAAGAGCTTTTAAACTTATCAGAAAGTAAGAGGAGACATGGCACTGTCTCTCACTGGCGAGTGCTCGTACTCACGCACGACGAGAAGAACCCGCCGTGTTTACTGAGCAAATGCGTTGGAAGCGCGTCTTTGGTGCTCACACCGCACGGATTTCAATCCATGCTCGCAGTTTTCATGTCTGAAAACGCGCTCCTTTACGAAGCGTTTCCTTCCAGGTATTACAAACACGGATACAAACGTTTAGCGTTGGAGTTTAATCTCGCGTATGGGTATTCGCAATCAAAACCAGTCGGTTTCGTTTCAAAACTCATCGCGAAATTCTTCACGACAGACGCTTGCATGAAAATGTATTACTGTCGCTACTTATCCCGCAAAGCGAGCGTAGATGTCGACGACGGCATGATTGCGAGAATCGTCCACGCGTTGGTTTCGATGCGAAGAGAGGAAGGTGAAGAAGGAGATAAAGAAGGAGGAGGAGAAGACGAAGCGCATCTCTCCTCCCCTGTCTTTGTCCTCCCGAACCGCGTCCAGTGCAACTGGCGCTGCGCCGGCGAAGCGGGATGTCAAAAGTTCACCTTCGACGAGCGTTCGAAAACTTGTAAAACTCGCATCGATCGGTACCAAAAAGAGCACGCGACTGCAGGCGGAGACGTCATAGGGAGAGGCATATACGACCAGAAATGCGTCGTTCTCGGCTGTCGATGACACCCTTCGCGGTGTATTCATTATTTCATTTTGTGTAATAAATTGAACTTTTGTTCATCATTTTAAATATCCGCATTTTAAAAATCCGCATCTCTCTCTCTCTGCCTCTGTCTTCGATTCGAAGCACAATCCACCGAGCGAAATAAAACTCCTTTCGCGCGAGGTTATAACAAACATCTCCTCTCCGGCGTCGTGTTTTTCCGAGCGCGCGCGCTGGCGTTCTCCGCGAGTTTTTTTGTATTCCAAAAATGGAATCGCGCGTAGTCATCGACTCGCGAGAAGAACACCATCATCATCATCATCGCCATCGAAGCAGCATCAACAACAACAACAACGTCGGGAACAGAAAAGGAGCGATATTGAACACGTTCATCGTTTTAGTCGTCATCGCGTGCGCTTTACTGTTTGAAGAGTTGGTCGCGGTTGGGAAAGTCGTGCGACGTCGAGTCTTTGTTGGTTTCCCTCTTTACGACACCGGAGAGGAGGTCAACCGCCGGGAGGCGGAGGATGCGAACGTTTGGACGATGACGCCCCGGGAACACGACGAAGAAAAGCAGCGAGAGCAAACATCGCCGGTATTTATCACGTTTTCAGATTTTGTCGGCGAAGGCGTGTGCGCCGGGGTCGAGACGGCGCTGTTGCGCGGGATCGAGTTGAACGTCATCGGCGTAAAAGATGCGAAGAGCGAAGGCGAGAAGAACGGTTTCGCTTTAGAGAAGTTCGCGAAAGTGAAAACGGTCAAGTCGAGAAAGATGTACGGTTTTTTGGAAGCGCTTACGGAGAGAGAGAAGCACTGGGAGGCGTTTGGGATCGCGAGCGGCGATACGATTGTGAACATCGCGGACGCGAGCGACGTCTTGTACTTTCAAGACGGCGCGACGATCATGGAAAAGTATAAGCAGATTGTTCGAGACGCGCCGGTGGATGAAAGTAGGAAACACACCATAGTTTTGGTTGGTGCAGAAAGGAATTGTTGGCCGAGCATGGACGGAGAAAGAGAACTCGTACCTGGCGGGAGAAAATACTGCGAGCAGTTTAAATCGGTGTCCGGGAACTCGAGTTATCACTTTCTAAATAGC
>Ga0182095_1215590_pt1 | contig 13882 bp, 7 predicted proteins | sample 041ome_19_FD_127784 | JGI IMG/M metagenome (GOLD analysis project Ga0182095, IMG submission 127784) | Metatranscriptome of coastal salt marsh microbial communities from the Groves Creek Marsh, Georgia, USA - 041412BS metaT (Metagenome... | ecosystem: Environmental > Aquatic > Marine > Intertidal...
CAGCGGGCTGCCGAGTGGTACGTACTATATTAATGTGAATGGGGTCCCGACACAAATTTACTGCGATTTAGAAACAGCGGGCGGTGGATGGATGTCCTTTGCGTCGGCGCCGGCGAGCGGAAACTGGTTTTCTGGCGACTCTGGTCAAAATTCTTGGTTGAATTTGAGTTATTCGTACGGCGAGTATTCGGCAACGGGCGAGGTTGGTGATTATTGGAGAGATTATTCTGGGCAAGACGTGACTGATATTATGTTTAAAACCGGAGATGGAGAGTATTGGATCGTGTTTAAACTCGAAGACATTGCGTTTTCAACAACTACGACATCGGGCACCTTTGACTTCGTTGCCTCCTCGGGCAATTTTCAAGGTCAAAACCAAGAAAATACCAAAGGGCATTATCTTTTTAGGGACGGATCGAACGAAGATCCTTGGATTAATGCGGGTGACGCTCATGCGGTTGGCTATACTAATAATAATGATCAGGATGGCGATAATAATTACATGTTTTGGGGCGAGATTTCAAGCCATTGGCATATTAGCTTCAAGAACTCGCACGGGGGCATACTCGCCTTTGTCAGATAAAATTTCGGTATGTAGACGGTGAAGACGCTGTCTTTTTTCTCTAATGACTTGTATGACTTGCCTTAATAACTTTATGAATATCTAAATGGTACACCTTGTAAAAATGCAGCTATTTCCTATTCCTAACTATCGTCGCTCGTGCTTTTCTTCTCTCTAGTACTCGTCGGCGAGAATGATGCACATCATGCCTATGATGATAACGAAAACGTACGGCAAACGATCCCCAATCGGCTCTTTAAACATAATGGCTCCACCAAGCACGGACAACAAGATCCCGCTTCTCTTTGCTGCCACCGCGTAGCTCGTAAACAAATGCTCCAAACTGTGCAAATATGCCACCACGGTATACAGCTCGCATAAACCCATGCCGAACAAAATCGAAAGCGTCTTTGGATTTTTCAAGTACCCAAACGCCTCCGGATTTTTCGCCGCCGTGATCACTCCCAAAGGAGCAGCCATAAAAATCCTCTGTAACGTCACGTACACGATAAAACCACCAGAATGCGCAGATGCGTTTTTCCCGAGCTTATCGATGTCGCTCGTTAATCCCCACAAACCAGCGACCCCGAAAGCGATTAAACTTCCCGGCTGTTTTCTCAACGCCAACGCTTGTTTTCCCAACGATTCCCGAACAGCTCGGCGAATCGTTTTCACTACGCCTTCTTTTTTCGATGCCCTGGTCTTCGACATCGCCATCACTGCGCTGATGTTATCTGCATCACTGCCTCCGCTAGCATTATTATTATTTTTACAATTATTCTCAATCATCGAAAGACTACCATCGCTACCGTTTCTATTCCCGCTGCTAAAACCGCTACTCCGACTTTCCGACGATGACGACGACGCACTCCCCGCAGCGGCGCTGTTCAACCCGTACGCCCCTCCCGTCATGACCACTACGCCGAACACTCCTCTCGCGCTCGGTATTTCGTGAACGATAAAAAACGACAAACCGAGCAACCATAAAGGCGTAAACGCCATGTACGGCGCGCACAAACTTATCGGCGTCAACTGCAACGCTCTCTGAAACGCTACAGACCCCACGCATTTAATCAGAGCAGATATAGATGCCAATATAATCAAATGCGTTCGAGCGTCGTCGTCGTTTTTCACCCTCGATATCGACTCCCACCTCCCGGTGAAGCCCAGAAACAGAAACAACGTGAAGCAGTTCAACGTTTCCATCAGCGCGACCACGTGCATGGGATTCTTCACCGATTTCGTCGCGTATTTTCTCAGATTATCTTGGATGCCGTTTCCCAACGCCGCGGAAAAAGCCCACGCGTAGCCGACGAGTTGCGCGTGCAACATTTTTGTCTCTCGATATCGCACCAAACGCTCAGAGGGGAAGAAGAAGAAGAAGAAGACGTGGTGAGGTGGGGGAACTCTTTGCGCGCGCGCGCGTTTAATGGAAATTGATTAGTGGTTTCCAATTCGTTATTCGAGAGGGCGAACGCATGCACACACACACACACACACAGAGAGAGAAAGAGAGAGAGAGAGAAAGAATGAACGCGAGAACGATCGACGAAGGAAGGAACGCCGCCGAGACTCTCTCTGTCTCTCTTTCTTTCCTTATTCTCGCGCGCGCTTGTTTTTTTTCTCGCGGTTTTTTCGACTCCACGTTTCTAAATTATTGAACGACGCTTGGTGTTTAGGGTGTTTAGGGTTTAGGGTTTATTTCTTCAAGCGCTTTTCACGGGGGAACACGCCCTTTTTACCAGTCAAAGCAACTACATACGCACGCTCTTTTTTTAAACAATGGCTCCACCATCATCGTCGTCGTCATCGAGCAACAACAACAACAACGGCAAACCGTTCGACGTCTTGGTAAAACTCTTACTCATCGGCGACAGTGGCGTCGGGAAATCGTGCCTTTTACTCCGGTACTCGGACGATAAATTCACCACCTCGTTCATAACCACGATTGGCATCGACTTTAAAATCAAAACGATAAACTTAGATCAGAAGAAGGTTAAGATGCAAATATGGGACACGGCCGGGCAGGAGCGGTTTAGAACGATCACGGCGGCGTATTATCGAGGCGCGCACGGGGTTTTGTTGGTGTACGACGTGACGGATGAAACGAGTTTTGAGAATGTGAGAAATTGGATGCGGAATATCGAGGCGCACGCGAGCGAAGGCGTGAAAGTGTGCCTGATCGGGAACAAATGCGATTGCGAAGAGTCGAAGAGGAAAGTGACGAAAGACCGGGGGATGGCGTTGGCGAAGGAGTTCGGGGTGCCGTTTTTTGAGACGAGCGCTAAGAGTGGGTTGAGAGTGGAGGAGGCGTTTAGCGCCATGGCGAGGAGCTGCGTGGGAGAGAGTAAGAGTGCGACGGGAAATAATAGCGGCGGGGGTGGTGGAACGGTCAGATTGAGAGAGACCGCGAAAGGCGGTAATAAGAGTAGTTGTTGTTAGAGAGACAGAGAGAAAGAGAAAGCTCTTTGAACTATAGCATGCGTATCTAATATCTATATATTCTTCGGAAGAATATCACACAAAATTTCACCTAAAAAGCTTATGCGCGCTGCGTGCAAAAACGAAAGTAGCTCAGCGTGTTGGAACCGCCAGCACAGTACTCAAAGTCGCACGTTGGATGCGCGGCAACTGCGGATAGAATGGTTTCTTGCTTGCACAAAGGTGGGGCGATAGGTTTGTGGCCGTAACCGGGGCAGTGATCGCCCTCTTCATCCTCCCACTCCTCGTACGTTCCTCCTTCCGCGTCGTTTTGAGCGTCGTCGTCGTCGTCGTCGTCGTCGTCAATATTCCAAAGCTTCGCCGTTCTCGTCTCCTGCATCACAGCAGTTCTGTCATCAATCCACTGATACGACTTCGGGTTATTCGCCATGACGTCTAAAATGAGAATTCCTGAATCGTTTACGTTCGGAACGATTAACTTTTGCCCGTCAATGGACCACGAGCACGTGCGTTTGTCTCGGCCATTCCATTTAGTAATTTGCGAGGAGATGGCTTCTTCTGTTTCGGTTTGCGTCGCGATTGTTACTCCAGTCGCAGTCAAGCCTCCTCCGGCGGCACCGAATCGCTCGGCCTCATCTTGCGTGATGTGAGTCGGAGCCGTAGAGGTCCACGGGTTAGGTGGACAATGCGCGTGCGTGATGACCCCAAGAGACGATGTCGCGTGATTGTTTCGTTTTATATCAATGACGCCCGTGCGCCCGTTGGAGCAATGAAAGGCAACGCGAGAGTGATCTTTCGGATCAAAATCTGCCCAGTAGACTTCAGATTTGCTCGCGAAGGATCTGCCGTGGATTTTTGAAAACATGTTAGACACGCTCCACGAACAGAGCTCCTTGTCCGGTTTTATTCCAGTAAATCCGCGATGTTCGTTCGCTTGCGTATAAACAGCTTTCCTCGCGTCCCAGATAACAACTCTGCCCGAAGAAGATGCCGCACAGACGAGCTGACCGTCGTTCGTGACATTCACGCAATTCAAGGCACTCGTAGTGGGAGAGCTGAAAATGGAAACCGGTCTTACGTGATTGACTCTCTGTCGAAGATCGAACGTGAAGACGCTCCCAACGCCTGTGGCGGCAAAAAGGCAGTTTCCATCGTCGCACGAAGCAATAGATGTAATGCCAAGCGTGTCGCTCACATCAGATGGGTGCGAAGCGTTGTGCGCCGGAGTAACGACTAAAGCTTGCGAGTACGCGCTGAATCCAGGAGAATGCGTTGGTGTTGGCATCGGGAGACTACTTCTTGTCGCCATTGTCGTTGCTCCTACTGCAGACAATTCCGTTGGAGAAGTAGAAGCTGTACCAATTCTCCCTCTTTCGACGTCGTGAAATGAAATCCTATCACTTCTCTTTGATACCGTCGCCAACACACCTTCTTTCACCCATAAAATGCCATCCACAGGATCTGCAACAAACTTCTTATACACCGGCGCGTATATGCTCGACAACAACGAATGATTGTCTCCACCTGACGCTTTTTGGTTCACATCCGACGTTCGATGAACCGAAACCGTCCCACCTCCCCCAGCGCACGCTAAAAACTTCCCCCCGCTAAATCTATCAAATTCTACGCACGAAAACACATTCTCCACGCTCCCCATCCACTGCGCGGTCTGATCTCTTGGCAACCACATTTGACTCGTCGCGCGCATCGTCGCACCTTCTCGTCTTCCATACTCTTTCGGTAACGTGATCATCTCCTCCACTGCTTCGTCTTCTTCGGGTAACTCCATCGTCGGTACTCCTCGCATACGCATAAACTCTTCGAACTGTCTTGCCATCTGCACATTAAACATCTCACCATTTCCTTCCTCCGCAACACCGTTTCCCGCTCTGCTACTACCTGCAAGATACATCGGTCGCTCGGCTATCCCGTGCAAAACCGTATTATGCATCGTTCGCCTTTGCTCGAGAAGTCCGCGTTCGCTCGCGCTGAACCCGCCGAAGACGCCTGTCTTGTTACCGCGGCGGCGTCTCTCCTTCTTCCGTTTCATCGAACATCGGTACGCGTACGCCACCCGCACCAGCCGCTCGAATCTTTTCCTATTCATTTCATTCTTTTCTTTTTCGTCTCCTTCGGTTCTGTGTCGCGCTAAAGCATCTCCCGCCAGTCTCGCCCACCGTTTCAAAACGCTCGATTTTTTCTCCCTTCTTCTCCTTCTTCTCTTCTCCTCCTCGACGGCCTCGTCGCTTCTCTCGACGACTGCGTTCACATTTTCAGTCTCAAAACCCAACGACTCGCTGTTATCGTTTTCGTCCTCGATGTCGTTCATCTTCGTTGTCGTCGTCGCCGGCGTCGTTTCTTCGATCGCTCCTCTTCTGTCCTCGTCGTCCTCCTCCTCGTCGTCGTCGTCGTCGTCGTCGTCGCCCGTCTTCGCCTTCTTCTTCGCGTAGAAGAATGCGTCCAAATTTCGTTGATGTTTTTCCCGAGGCTGCTTTTTTTGCTGCTGATTTTGCTCCCGCTGCTCGCGACCAAACGCGAGCGGAGACGAAGACGAGCGAGGCGGCGGCCGAGTCATTTTTCGCGCTCTCCGTTTCGTCCTCTCTTCCTCTCTTTCGCGTTCGTTCTCGCGCAAGCGCTCGTTTTGAAATTCTATGAAGAGCAACGGGGTGAGAATTCAAAAAAAATAGAGGAAACTGAGAACGAAATTCACAACGAAAAGCTCAAAAGCACACACGCGAGCATAAATGTGTGTTTTATTTCAAGTTTGATTTTAGATATTAAATTAGCAGTAGTACTGTTACAACAAAGTTTCATCAATTCTAAACACCAGCGTGTGACGTGCCGTTGCTCGACGCACTGACGTTGCCACCGGTGCCGTTATTCGCGCAAATTTTACCGAATACCGGACCTCGCGCCGAGAGCGACGAAGATAAAGGCGAAAAGCCTTCATTCAAATACCCCGGTTCGTTCAGAACGATTACACCGTGAGGCGCACCGATGTTATTCTTGTGTGCATATTTTGGTTGTTGGCTAATGTTGCTGTTTTTCTCGTCGCTGTCGTCCTCGTTTAATGCTTGCAACTTGCGCAAGTAAAGATCCGCACGAGCGGTTTGCGCGCGAAGATTTCCGTGGACTCTGGCAAGTTCTTCTCGTAAAGCACGGACTGTGCGTTTAAGCGTTTCGTTGTCTTCCATACCTGTCGTAGAAGGTGACGATGAGGACTGTCGACGTTCTTTATCTTGCTGTCCCTCCAATAACGCGACAGATTCGCAAGGGTCGCGAACTTCCACGTTCTCACCGTTCCGCCACCTCCGAATGACCTCGTTTAACGAATTAATTTCGATCAAGAACGAGTCGTGACCGTGAGGTGAATCTATGGTATATAGCTGCGCGTTTGGCATGCAATCGGCGAGTTCTCTCTGCAAGGCAAACGGATACAGGACATCCGAGAGAATACCTACGACGAGAGTGTCGTGGGTGAGTTTTGAGAGGACTCGTTCGTAATCGCCGTTTTCTCGCCCTCGAGAGACATCGTGGGAATCTAAAGTGTACGTCAACTGCAAGTAGCAGTTGGCATCGAATCGCTGGATGAACTTTTGGCCCTGGTATTGGAGGTAACTCTCGACTTGCCAATACGGGACGTTGTTGTGGTCGAAGGATTTTCTTTTCTGTTGCGTTTGTTCTCCATCCTGTGTCGTCGCTTTGTCATCACCCTCCTGCTTATCATTCATTTTCTCATTCTCATTCTCACTTCCTCCTCCTCCTCCTCCTCCTCCTCCTCTCACTGGATGTTCTCTTCCTTCCACGTTCATCCTCGAGAACTTCTCGTCCATGCTCACAGGCGCTCGATAACTTAACATAGCCATCATCCGACTCGTCGCCAACCCGTCCTTCGGCCCCCCTGATACTACATCGTAATCTCCGCCTTCGAAATTCACATCGCTCACGATCGCGTGTCTTTGTGCCTCTCCGATTCCAATCGCCCAATCGGTGTGTTTCCCACACCCGGCGATCAACACTAACTTCTCGACAAACTCCGGGAAACTTGCCGCGAATTCCAGCGCCAACATCGCGCCCATCGATCCTCCTATGCACATGGACAACTTCGTGACCTTCAACTGATCCAAAACCATCTTCTGCAAATTTACGTTATCTCGTATCGTCACCGGTGCGGGGAATCGACTCCCGTAAATCTTCCCAGGCGTTTCCGGATTTTCCGAAACCGGCGACGCCGTCCCGTACGGCGACCCGAGGTAGTTGCAACACACTATGAAATCCTTCTCCAAATTTAACGAACACTTCGTCTCCGCGTCGTCTTCTCCGCCGCTTCCGAGAAATTCCGACCACCACTCGTCCACGTTGCTGTTGCTCGTCAGCGAGTGTCCGACTAACACGCAGTTGTCCCCTTTATCGTTCAATCGACCGTACGTGGAGTAGCACACTTGCACCCGTTCCAGTCGAGCGCCGTTTTCCAATTGGAGGAAAGGGATGGTCATTAAAAGCGCGTTCGGGGGTGGACCAATCGCGGTCGATTTCATGTGGTCGTCCGGGACCGGTTCCGAGGATGATTTCGCGTCTCCTCCTTCTCCCATGATTACTCTTTTTCTTCTCGCGTCGTTGTTTTTCACGACGCGCGCGCGGTTGAAAAGTGTCGGCGATCCAAAACTTTTTTTTTATTCCAAAAGAATGGAATTGAAAACACACACACGCAACATTTCTGCGACAGAGAGATGACGCATCGCGAACAAACAAATCTCGCTCGCGTCTTTCTCTCGCGCGCCGAAACTCGGCGAGAAACGAGATCACGAATTTAGGCGTCCAAATGCAAAGTTTCGTCGCCTCTGGCGTTCGGTAAAGCATCGAAACATCGCGCATTGCGCGCGCAACATTTTTTTTTGTGCGTGTAAAAAAGCTTTCATCAGACAAGATATTTTTGTCTCGCGGCGTCCACAAACAGCGCGCGGAGAAGACGACGATCGATCCATCCATCCATCCAAAAATGTCTCCGAAGAACACCGAGCGAAATAAACGCATCGTCGCGGCGCAAAAGAAACTTCACAACGCGTGCGCTCTCGGCGATCGCGCTTTGCTCGAAGAAGCCGTCCGAGATGGCGCGGACGTTTCGTCTTCGTTTGTTGTTGGGGAAGAAGACTTTGAGGACGACGACGACGTCAACGGCAACGCGGGAGGAAGAGGAAGGGCGTCGTTGTTACCTTTACACCTCGCCGCGAGAAACAACCACGCGAAGATTTGCGAGGATTTAATCTCCAGATTTGCCGTCGAGGTGGACCAGGAGGACGAGAGAGGGCGCACGGCTTTGTTCCACGCGATCGCGATGGATCGAGCAGACGTGGTGAAAGTTTTGGTCGAACGCTTTCGGGCGGACGCGAACCACGCGGACGGAACGGAGGAGACGCCGACGTCGATGTGCGCAAAAGTTGGGAGTTTGGAGTGTTTGGAAGCGTTGCTGTCATCGTCGTCGAAGAGTAGTAGTGGCGACGCTGATGATGCGACGACATCGACGAGGGAAGTTCCGGACGTGTGCACGGCGAGGGGTCAGTTTCGGTTACCTCCGATGGTGGAGTGCGCGTGTGCTCGGACGGATTGGCAAACGTTTCCGAAAGTCGCGGAGAGATTGAGACGAGAAGTCGCGAAGCAACGTTTTAATGGGAGAGTGGAAGACGTGGACGTGGAGTATTTTGAGATCCAAGTGAATGAAAAAACAAAGAAAAGGAGAAGTTTGTTGATGCTAGCGGTTGGGTTAGGGAACGCGCACGCGGTGCGATTCTTGTGCGACGAATGGAAGGTAGATATTCATCGAGCGTCGGAGGAAGGCGAAGATGGAGAGAGTTTTGGACCGTTGGAATTAGCGAGAGCGGGGAAGTTTAAGGAATGCGAAGAGGAATTGTTGAAACGAGGCGCGAAAGAGAAGGGGAAGAAGAAGACGAAGGAGAAGAATTCAAAGGTGAAAGTTGCATCGGAAGCGGCGGAGGGGGACGGCAGTCTCAAAGAGAAGAAAGCCCGCTTGAAATCGCTCGCAAAGGAAAGAGAACGCCTTAGTTTCATCGTTCAAGCGAACGAGGACGAAGATTTTCAATCGAGCATGCGCGAACCACGGATAAAAGCGGCGGTAGAAGACGTGATGGAGAATTTCATGAGCGTGAAAAAATACGCGGAAGACAAAGACGTGATGGCGGCGTTGTCGAAGTGGCGAGGCTGTCAAAGATTTTTCAAGCAGCGAGGCGAGAAGGTGTCGTTTGAAGAAATTGTCGTAAATTTGGAGAAATGTGGTGAAGAAGCGGTGAGAAAACGCAAGCTACGCATTGAACATCTGGGAGAAACGATCGCAAAAGAGCTCATGGAAGTAGCGTCTTCGTTGCCTAAAAACGGAAACACTCAAAGCATCGACAAAAACAATAAATATGCCCCAGACGACGACGATAACGACGACGACGACGACGACGACGAATCGATGAAAAGAGAGAAAAATTCAAAGATGTTTTACTTGCGCGTGATCATCGCTATAATTCAACTGTTACCGCTCGTGTACGTGTTGTACTTGAGATTGTTCCGATCAAAAGACTTGAAATTTACTTTTGAAAAGACAAAAAAAACATCGTCCTTGGGAAGCGGCATGGCGTTCGATGCGAGCGCTTCGGAGTTATAGGATAGAGAGATTAGACGTTAAATAGTTTAACCTATATAATAATACAATAGACAGAATAGCATCAATTCATTACGTCATCCTACAGAACGCGGCGAGGAAGAGCGAACGCTATTTTCGCGCGATCTCGTGTGATATTCTTGCAAGACTAAATCCGCCGAGGCCATCTCATCGTCTAGCTGCGCCGTGGTCTTCTTCGAGTCGTTCACTGCAGGCTTTTTTGATGGAACGTCTTCTTTCTTACCCACGTTAATTCTCGGCATCGGAGGAATAGAATATTCTTCTTGCTGTTGTTGGCTTTGTACATCGCGAAGCTTTGAGCCTCTCGGAGGACTTTTCACTTTCGGTAAAACGATCTTCTTTGAAAACATTTGCGCCTCGCGCAACTTCTCCTCCAAGATTTGCAACTTCCGCTTCTCCTTTTCCAATTTTTCGTTCGCGAATTCATCCGCTTGCTGTTGAGCGTCGTTGATCATGTTGTCCGCGCGTTGCATTGCTTCGAGTTTGGCAGCCTCTGCTCTTTCGGCACGATCGCGATAAAAAGCAGCTTCCTTTTCTGCTCTAGCAGCCGATTGTCTTGCCGTTCGAACTGCGTCCCTCGCCGCGTGTTTCGTTTGTTCCGCCACTGCGTGCGCACCTTGCAACGCCTGCCACGTTTGCTTAACGCGCTTTTCGAGACGCAAATTTTCATTTTCCAACGCGCGAAACGCTTCGGATGCATCTCCGGAAGATGTCTTCAGTGCCGCCTCGGCTTGAGAACGTCTTGCGTCTAAATCTGAAACTTCTTGCTCGAGCTGACGAATCTTATCGAACGCCTCTTCGGCGTGTTCGGCGTGCTTTTCTGCCTCAATCATCGCCGCTTCCGCGCGTTTAGCTTTAATGACTAACTCCTTCACTTCGAGTTCGAGCTCTTTGATTCGCTTAGAAAATTTGATCGCGTCTATCTCGAACTGTTTTGAAGCTTTAAGTTTGGTAAGCGCATCCTCGAGCTCTCTCTGCACGTGTTGCTGATCCTTTTCCGCTTGCTCTTTCTTGAGGCGCACATCGCGTAATCCGTCGGCTAATCTTTGGACGAGGCTTTTTGCGTTTGCTAATTCGGCGTCGACGTGAGCCGCTTTCTCTTCCGATGCCTTTTGCGCTCTCTCGGCGGTTTCGACCGCCATCGTCAATCTATCCACGTCCCTGTCCGTGCGCGCTTCAATTTCTTTACATCGTCGTTCGACGCGCGCAATTGCAACATCTGCACGTTTCTCGGCTCCTGCAGCATGCTTGCGAGCATCAGCCAACGCTATTCGCGCTAGTGCGACTTCATCCGCGTGCTTTCTTGCCAAACTTGTCGCTTCCATTGACTCCATCCTCGCTGCGTCCGCTGCAATCTTCGCAGATAACTTAGCGTCTTCCAAAGCGGCTTCGGCTTCTTCCGCGCGAGTCGTTTGCTCCCGAATGGATCGCATGAAATCAGCTCGCGCGTCTTCGAGATCTTGCGCGAGATCGTTGCGTTCAGCTCGAAGTTCCTCAGCCGCGCGAATGGCTTGCATTTTCTCGTAGTAGTTCGCCGTCGTCGGCTTGAGGTTTTCATCGCGCTCTTTATCCGAAACGGACGCTTTATACGCCGAAAACTCCAACTTTATGCGGTCAATCTCCGCTCTTAAATCGCTTTTCGCTCTTTCCGCGTCGTCTCGAAGTTTTATCGTCGTGGCGATTTCGTTTTCGAGATCCTTAATTTTTTTCGCGTACGCTCTTTCTACTTCTTTCGCGGCTGTTTTCGATAGTGTTTTCTGCGCCTGCGTCGCCATCTCGAGTTGTCGTTCGACGTGCTTACACGCCTCCGTTTTCGCTTTCAACTCTTTGTCCAGTGCGTCGACTTTTTCGTTGAGTTTTGTAATGACTTCGTTCTTTTCGTTCTCGAGCGAGGCATAACGCGTAACCGCCTCTTTCGCGTCCAATACAGCTCGCTCTTTTTCCTCGTTGATCTCCTCTCGATGTTGATTGGACGCTACGAGCTCGTCGCGAAGCGCTTCCATCTGCGCCAACAGGCGCGTCTCTGTCTCTTTCTTCGTCTCCTTCAGTTCTTTTTTGGCGATCGATTTCGTTTGTTCGAGTTCTTCCTTCAACATTTCAATTTCTTTCGATTTCGCTTTCTTAATGTCAGCGAGTTCTTTACTCACCGCTTCCGCGTTGCTCCCGAGCGTCTCGATTTCTTTCTGTAAACTCGAATTTGTTTGCTCTAGCTCTTTCAAAAGCGCTGGTTTGACCTTGGGCGTCTTCGGCGTCGTCTGCGCTTGCTCGATGGATTCTAAACGCTCTTCCAATCTCGCTTTTTCGCGCTTTAAAGAATCGAGTTCTTCGAGCGCGGAATCTCTGGCGAGCTCTGCGGATTTCGAACGCTCCGCATAGTTGTTTGCGCGACGTTCGCTCGCGTCGTGAATTTGACGCATAGAATTAAGCTCCGCGCGAAGACTCGCCAAGGTTTCGTTTCCAGTATTCATCGAAAGATCGTTTTCATCTTCGTCGCTGTCGTAGGAATCATCCGATAACGGTCCTCTTTTCTCCTTTTTGTTGTTCTCATTCTTCTTGTTCGTGGTCGCGAGCGCGCCGTCCTTCTCTGAGTTCGCCGCCTCTTCGTTGGAATTCAGCGCTAAGGATAATTCTAACTCTTTCGCTAACGCGGCTAAATTCTCATCGCGCATCTTCAACTCCGACTGCGATTTCTCAAAAGCTTCAGTGAGAATGGCAAAGTCATTTGATAGCGTTAGCATTTCGCGTTCGAGCGACGAACACTTCTCGCGCTCCATCGCCAATTCTTCGTTGGCTGCATCTAATGCATCCGCCGCATTTTTCGCCGCAGCAGAGGCGTCCGCGCAGTGCGACTCTAGTTTTTCTATTCGCGTTTCTAATTCTTTTACCAAAACTTCCCTATCCGTGGTGGTGTCGGCGTTGTTGTCGTCATCGTTTTCATCGTCTTCTTTCGTAGTTGCCGTCGTCGTTTCGTCGTTGCTCGCTCTTCGCGCCTCCATCAATTGTTTCTCCAACTCCTCAATCTTAGCGCCATCGGTCTTTGCGCGAGTAGCGGCGGCTTCCATCGCCACCCGCGCCGTCTTAATCGCTCTCTCAGCTTTCTCTTTCGCTTTATTCGCCAACTCTTTCTGCGTCGCCACTTCCAACTCCAACTGATCTTTTTCCATCTGAAACGATTGCGAAATGACCGAAGGCGATTTCGGCGTCGACGGCGGTTTCGAACGCGGTGTCGCCGGCGGCGAAAACGTCGTCGCATCTCCACCAGCCTTCTTCGCCTTCTTCTCTTCGTTCTCCGCGACTACCGCATCCAAGGCGTTCCGTAAACTCTGAATCACCTCTTCGTCGTGTTCCTTCTCCTCCCGATAACTTTGCTTCACCACCTCCAACTCTTTCGTCGCGTCTTCGCACGCGAAACGAAGCAACTTCCCATCCTTCTCAAACTTCTCCCTCTCGTTCCTCAAAGTCTCTCTCAACTCATCTCTCTGCGATTCAAATTCTTTCTTCTTCCTCTCCGCCTCTTCCTTAAACCTCTTCTCCTCGTCCAACCGCTTCTTCGTTTCCGTAAACGACGAAACCGCTCTCTGCAAATTATGCTCTAAACCTTCTATTCTCTGCGCGTACACCGAAGACGTCTTCGAGACGTGCTCGTCGAAGCGCCGCTTCGCGTTTTCTTCGCGCTCCAGCAACCGCTCCACCTCTTTCTCGAGCTTCTGATTCCGTTTTTTCGCCTTGGCGTATTTTTCTTTGTAATCTTTCTCTTTTTCTTTCTCATCGTCGTCCCCGTCCAAATCTTTCGCGCTGCCGCTCAACGCTCCCGGCAGTGGAACCTGCGACGAAAAAATATACACAGAGAGAGAGAAAGAGAGAGGGCGTGAGCGCGCGTTTCAAAGAGAGAAAGAACCGAAAAAGGGAAACCCCCCCGCGCGCGTCAGAAAAGAAGCGCGTCGTTTTTTGCGCGAAAGAAATTTCGAACCGTTTCTGAAAGAAAAAAGTAACACCACAAAGCAAAAGAGAGACAGAAAATAATAAAATCGCGCACCTCTTTCTCCGAAGAAGAAGAAGAACCAGAAGAAGAACCAGAGGAAGAGCGACGCGTCGTCGTCTCCTCCTCTTCCTCCTTCTCCTTCTCTTCCTCTCTTTTCGTCGTCGTCATGACGACGAGAGAGAGAAGAGAGAGAGAAGAGAGAAAAGAGAGC
>Ga0182095_1068045_pt1 | contig 13873 bp, 14 predicted proteins | sample 041ome_19_FD_127784 | JGI IMG/M metagenome (GOLD analysis project Ga0182095, IMG submission 127784) | Metatranscriptome of coastal salt marsh microbial communities from the Groves Creek Marsh, Georgia, USA - 041412BS metaT (Metagenome... | ecosystem: Environmental > Aquatic > Marine > Intertidal...
AAGATTATTCCCTATTAAAATTGTGCTAATCATTTTTTCTTTTTTTAATAGAATTTGTTCAATTATTCTTGCTCTTTTATTACCTTGAAGAGATAATTCATGTATTCTAGCCTCTGAGACAGCTGTTAATGCTGTTTCTGAGCTCGAAAAAAAAGCTGAGAGTAAAATTAATAAAAAAATATTAAATATAAAAAGAAATAAATCAGGCATTAATTTCTTTATCTAAAAATTGGGTTAAATTCTCTACATCTACATTATTATGTATAAAAGATTTGCCAATGCTATTATTTAAAATAAAAGTTAGTTGGTTTCTTTTGTTTTTTTTATCAAATTTAAACCTTTCCATCATTTCTGTAGATGATAAATGCAATTTTTTAAAATCTTTGACAGAAGTTGGTAGTTTGAATCTATTAAATAGAGTAATTACTCTTTTTGTGTCCGTATCATCGCAAAGTCCTAAAAAACTTGAAAATTTAAAAGCTAAGCATATTCCTATTGAAACCGCCTCTCCATGAATAATTCTTCCGTCGTAATTGCCAAAATATTCTATGGCATGGGCAAAAGTGTGACCAAGGTTAAGCAAAGCTCTTTGGCCAATTTCTTTTTCATCATTTTTAACAATTTCAGCCTTAATTTCACAAGATTTTGTTATAATTGTTTGTAATTTTGATGGGTTGTAACTTAAAATTTGTTCACATTCTTTTTCTAACCATTCAAAAAAATCAATGTCATTAATTAACCCATATTTTATTACCTCTGCTAATCCTGCATAAAATTCTCTTTTTGGTAACGATTCAAGAATATTTATATCTGAAATAACTACGAGTGGTTGATGAAAAGCGCCTATTAAATTTTTACCCATTTTAGAATTTATACCAGTTTTCCCCCCAACGGAGCTGTCAACTTGTGACAAAAGGGTAGTTGGAACTTGTATAAAATTAATACCTCTTAATACAACTGATGAAGCAAATCCAGCTATGTCTCCAACAACGCCACCACCAAACGCAATTACTAAACTTTCTCTATCTATTTCAAAAGATAACATTTTTTCTATTATTTCATTAAACTCAATAATATTTTTAGTTTTATCTCCCCCTCTAACGCTAATAAAAAAAATATTTTTACAGTTTCCTTCTATTGATTTTGCAAATTTATAAAAATATTCACTATCATTTTCGTTTAATGAAAAATAATTATCATGAATAACAATAACTTTTCTGTTTTCAATAAACTTTCTTAAGATAAGTCCAGCATTAGCCAGCAAATTTGTACCAATTTGGATATCATATGACCTTTTGTTTATATCTTTACTAAATGAAATATTTAAAGTTGTTGGTTTCATGATTCTAATTCTTAAACTGTTAACATGATATCGTCATTATAATTTTATCAAGAATTTGATTTTGATTGAGACCATCAGTATCTATTTGATTATGACAAAGAGAGTAAAATTTAATTCTTTTAGATAGGAGGTTATTAATAGATGTTTTTATATCGCCTTTAATCATTGGTCTTTTTGATCCGTCACCTACTCTTTTTATTAATGTATCAATGGGGGTGTTTAGCCAAATAACATGAGTGTAGCTGAGCAATATTCCTCTTGTGTCTTCATTATCAAAGGCTCCACCGCCTAGGCTTAAAACAGCTTTCTCTTCATGTTTAATTGTATTTATAATTAATTTTTTGATTGTATTTTTTTCAATTTTTCTAAAATAGTCCTCTCCATTTTCATTAAAAATTGTTTTGATTGTATTTTTCTGGCTATTTTCAATTAATGTATCAGTGTCATAGAATTCATAATTAAGTTTTTCTGCGACTAAACGACCAAACTTAGATTTTCCAGTACCCATCATGCCGATAAGAGTAATTATTTTTTTATTATTTAGACTCAGATCCTTTTGTTTCATTTTTTTTATATATATTAAGTTGATAGAATTAATTAAATTATGTTTATATCCACATTTTAAATCTTATTAGGTACAAAAGTTATTAGACAAAAACTCGCCATAATTAATATTTATAGTCCATTGTTAAGTTGAGGATTAAGATGAAAAATTATAAAGTTTTCCTGATTGTCTTGAGTACAATTATTTTAGCTGCATTGGCCATAATCAACTACGTTGATATGCCAGCTCCTAGTAAAATAGAGAAAAAAGTATTAGATGTAAATGATGAATCTGTTAAGTAAATACAATTTATTTGGGAATTCCTTTTTACGTTTCTTCAAATATAGTTTAATTATTTTCTTTAGTGTTTATTCATTCACTGCTCTCTCTCAAAGTAAAGATGATGTTAAAGGTGAATCTCAGGCTAAAATCAAAAAAACAAATATTCAGGTTAGTCAATTAACAAAACCATCTCTAGGTTCTCTTGGGATCAAAACTGAAATAAATAATTTTATGGGTTTAAAAGTATGGGAAAATTTAGAGGCTAAAGATATTTCCGAAAGTATTAATTATATCCCCGATGTTATAACTAGTAGATCTATGCAATTTTTCTTAAACGAAATGTATCTTAGTGCTTCTAATCCTCCAATTGGGACCACAGAAAATATTGTAAAATTTCTAGAAACAAGATTACTGAAAATTAAAAGTAGTGGTCATAGTAAGAAATTATACCAATTGGTTAAACAACTCCCAGACGGCAAAAGGTGGGATATTTGGAAAAAATGGCAGGTTGAATTTGAACTTTTTAATATAAAAGATAAAGAAGCGTGTGATTATATTAACGAAAAGTCAAAAAACACACCCGAAGATTTTTGGCAAATGGGCAGGATATTTTGTCTTATAATAGATGAAAAAAAAGATCAGTCTCAATTTGTATTAGATTTAATTAAAGCAAGGGGTTTTTCTAATCAAATTTTTGAAGATTTATTTCGTTATATTAATAATGACAAAACAATTATTAATTTTGAAAATAAGGCCTCACAGATTGAGCCTCTTCACATAATTATCATGGAAAGTTTAAAGCTACCCATAAAGGTAAATTATATTGCACATCTTGGTATTGAATATACAGATTCTTTATTATCCCTAAATTATTTAACTCCAAAGGCAAGATCGTTTATATTAGATAAAAAAATGACTTACAGTGATATACCTGTAGAAACAATCATAGAAAATTATAAATCAGTAGCAGATGGTCAGATAGACATTACGACAACACTAACAAATTTTTCAAAAGAACCTAATGGATACAACAGAGCTAATGTTTGGCTTTCGATAATTACTCTTAAAGATGATTTAATAAAAGCACAGTCCATTTTAGATGTTGTAAAATTAGAAACTAAAAATGGCAGACTTAACGAAGCTATTAAACTATACCTCCCAATATTAAAACAAATTGACAGTTCTGCCTTAACAAAAGACATAATTGACACTATAGAAAAGCTGAATGTTGTGGCAGATCCCAAAGCATTTCCAGAAAATAATTTAGCTAATATGATTATGTTAAAGAAAGGTTATGAATGGGATTGGAGTTACATTTCTAAAACAAATGCTTGGAATTTAATACCAATTGTTGAGAAAGCCGGTATGATGGAGCCCATGTCCATAAATTGGTTTGAATATATTAATACTATTAATAATGATAATGTTGAGAATGAAATCTTTAGTAAGTGGGATGGTTCTCAAAACGTTAAGAAATTTATTTTAACTAAAAGCATAACTCAAGCATCTGAAAGCGACCAGAAAACACTAACTGTTTTGCTTATAGCAAGGTTAATTTCAGACACACCCTTGATTGATCTTGATTTAAATAATTTACTTGTAATAAGATCTGCGCTTTCTAAAATCGGGTTAGAGGATTTGGGTAATAATATTACATATGAGGTAATGTCCTCGAAACTGATAAATTTTTAGTTTAAAAAATGAATAAAAAAAAACATCTTATACAGATCTTATCAATGACATAATAAATATTCATTGCTTGGAAAAAGGCCTATCAAAAAATACTGTAAGTGCATACTCTTTAGATGTAAAATTAATACTAGAATGGTTAACTAAAAAAAATATAGATATATTTAAGGCTAATGAAAAAGATTTCATTGGATATTTTACTTTTTTAAAATCTAAAAATTATAAACCTAATTCTTTAATAAGAAAGTTGTCTTCTATATCACAATTTTATCAAACTCTTAAAGAAGAGAGATATATCAATTCTAATCCTCTAAATAACTTAGAAACATCCAAAAAAGAAAAAAAATTACCTAAGGCTCTTTCTGAAGATCAAGTTTTTATGCTTCTAAGTAAAGCAAAGGAAAATTATAATGATATTAAAAACGATACTCTTTTAAAGCAAATGAGACCTTTAAGAACATTAACAGTTTTAGAAATTTTATACTCTACAGGAATGCGAATAACCGAGCTCATAAGCTTGCCCCTTGCAGATTTTGTTCAAATTCACGATAAAATTCAAATTAAGGGTAAAGGTGGAGTTTATAGAATCGTAGCTTTTAATAGTGAATCCCAAAAAGTTATTGTTGAATGGTTAAACCTAAGATCATCTCTTAAAGTTTTTGAGAATAATAGATATATGTTCCCTAAAACTAATAGTAAAGATTTCGTTTCTAGGCAAAGCGTTTATAAAGATGTTTTAGAATTGTCAAAAAGTGTAGGAATAAATAACAAAGAGGTTTCTCCTCATAAAATTAGGCATAGTTTTGCAACTCATTTATTAAATCGTGGAGCTGACTTAAGATCATTGCAAAAATTTCTAGGACATGCAGATATTAGTACTACTGAAATATACACCCATGTTCAATCAGAGAGATTGGCAGGACTTATAAACGATATTCATCCATTAAAAAACATCAAACTTTAAGTATGAAGAAAGTAATTAATCATGATTAAACATTTTTTATCTTTTGAAAAACAAATCTCGGATCTGGAGGGTAAAATAGAGGAATTACGACATTTATCATCTGGAGGCGATATTAATATTGCTGAAGAGATCGGTAAATTGCAAGGTGCAGTTGATAAAGAATTAAAATCAACTTATTCTAATCTATCACCTTGGCAAAAAGTTCAGGTGTCAAGGCATCCCGAGCGTCCTCATTTTCAGGATATAGTAAAATTTTTATTTGATGATTATATACCCCTTTCTGGAGACAGAAACTTTTCAGACGATAATGCACTAACTGGAGGTACAGCTTTTTTCAGAAAAAAGAGTGTAATTATTATTGGAATTGATAAGGGTAAAAATACTACAGATAGAATAAGTAAAAATTTTGGGATGGCTAGGCCAGAAGGTTATAGGAAAGCCATTAGACTAATGGAGTTGGCAAATAAATTTTCTTTGCCAGTATTAATGTTTGTGGATACCGCAGGAGCATATCCTGGAAAAGGAGCGGAAGAAAGAGGACAGGCCCAGGCCATAGCAAGTTGTATACAGAAAAGTTTAGAAATTAAAGTTCCTACAATTTCTATAATTACTGGAGAAGGTGGATCTGGAGGTGCAGTTGCTTTAGCTGTTGCTAATAATACGTTAATGTTAGAGCACGCAATATATTCTGTAATATCCCCGGAGGGATGCTCTTCAATTTTATGGAGAAGCTCAGAGCATGCCAATATAGCAGCAGAGTCTCTAAAGTTAACAGCACAGGACATGTTTAGATTCGGTATAATTGATGAAATTATAGCTGAACCAGTTGGAGGAGCCCATAGAGATGCAAAAATTGCCATCAATGAAATAGGAAATGTCATAGAAAAAAGATTAGAGGCTTTGCTTTTGTTAAGCAAAGATGAGCTGTCTAAATCAAAAGAAGAAAAATATTTAAAAATTAGTTGAATATTTTTGTTTGGAATATAAAGAAGGTATTGATTTTCTAAACTTTTCCACTTCGTCTAAATTGATTTTAGAAAAAACAAACCCTACCTTTTCTCCGCCATCTGCTAAAATTTTACCCCACGGTGAAATAATTAGTGAGTGTCCATAGGATTTTCTTCCACATTCGTGAAGACCAGTTTGAGCTGGTGCAATAATAAAACATCCTGTTTCAATGGCCCTTGCTTTTAATAATGTATGCCAATGAATTGGACCAGTTACTGCTGAAAAAGCAGATGGGATAGTAATAACATTTGCTCCATTTTCTGCCAAATCTTGATAAAGATTAGGAAAACGGACGTCATAACAGATAGTCATACCAATATTTAGTTTTTTTTCTTTTATTTTTGCAATTGTAGCTTTCTTACCATTTAAATAAGTTTTTGATTCTTTAAAAATATCACCATTCGGTAATTGCACATCAAAAAGGTGAATTTTATCATATCTATAAATAACTTCACCTTGAGGATTAATGAGAAAAGATCTATTAACTAACTTACTTTTTTGTTTAATTGGTAATGATCCGACTAAAATATAAATTGCATTAGATTTTGCAGTTTTTTTTAAAAATTTTAGACTTAAGCTTTCTTCTTCAAACGATGCAAGTTGTCTTGTAACATTAGAGTTTTCTTGAAGGGAAGTCGCACATTCTGGTAATGCTATAAACTCAGCACCAAGCTTAATAGCTTTTATTATTAAATTATTAATGGTTTCTAAAGTTTTTATTTCATCTTTTGTTGAAGTATATTGAAGACATGCAATGGATAGTTGAGTACTCATATTTTTAATAAATTATTTAGCTCGTCTTTTTCTTCAAGTTCAAATAAGTCATCACATCCCCCGATATGTTTGTCTCCAAAAAAGATTTGGGGAACTGATGTTCTTCCATTAGATTTATTAATCATTTCAATTTTCTTTTCATATTGAAAATCGACATCAATTTCTTCAAAAACAATATTCTTTTTTTTAAGCAAAGATTTTGCTTTATAACAAAATCCACATAAAGAACTTGTGTAAATTACCACTTTATTTTTATTCATTGTTCCCTATCTTAATATTTTTTAAAACAAATCTTGAATAGAATAGATCAAAGCGTCATCAGCAGGAGGCATTTTGTATTTTCTAAGCATATTTGGTTTAACCCATTTGAGCAAATTATTTTCCATAGATTGAGGTTCCCCCTCCCATTTTCTACATACATAAAGTAGTAATAATAAATAAAAATTTTTATAATCAAATTCAGTAAAAGTTAGGGGAGCAATACATTTTTGACTTATGTCAATGTTTAACTCTTCTTTTACTTCTCTTATGACAGCATTTTCTGGAGTTTCTCCTTTTTCAACTTTACCACCAGGAAACTCCCATAATCCCGACAAATGCTTTTTAGGAGGGCGCTGACATAGTAGAATATGATCATCTTCATTTACTAGAGCAATACACACGACGGTTTTTATATTTTTAGGATCTGTAATCTGCATTTATTTCAATATACTTATGAGTTAAATCACAAGTATAAACGGTGGCTTTCGATTTTCCGACGCCTAGATCAACTGTCAAAAAAATATCTTTTTTTTGTAAGTGCTCTGTAGCCCGTTTCTCCGAGTAATTTTTATCAACAGTTCCTTGGATGGTAACTAGTTCATCACCTATATAAATCTTTATCTTATCCCTGTCTGCTTTTTCACCAGATTTGCCAATAGCCATAATAATTCTACCCCAATTTGCATCTTCTCCAGCAATTGCTGTTTTAACTAAAGGAGAATTTGCAATTGAAAATGCAATTTTTTTTGCAGATTTTTGAGAGTAAGCATTTTTTACTTCAATGGTAATAAATTTAGAGGCCCCTTCTCCATCAATAACAATTAATTTGGCAAGCTCTAACATCAAACTAGATATATTTTTTTTGAAATCTTTAAGTCTCTGATCTGAATATTTATTAATAGGTAAATGTTTGGCTGTTCTGGTTGCTGCCAACAACAAAGTATCACTTGTTGATGTATCACTATCTACAGTAATAGAATTAAAGCTTTTTTCATTTTCAGTTTTTAGTATTTTTTGAAGAATTTCAGATGGTAAATTTGCATTTGTAAAAATAAATCCCAGCATAGTTGCCATATTAGGGGCTATCATTCCTGACCCCTTAGCAATACCAACAATTTCTATATTAGTATTGTCTATCTTACATGTTCGTTTGGCTATCTTTGCGAATGTATCTGTTGTTTTTATTGCATTCGCGGCAGCCAACCAATTAGGAAAATTATATGGAGATAATTTCTTTAAACTATTAATAACTCTGTTAGGGTCAAGTTGTTCACCAATAACTCCTGTTGAAGCTGTGTAAACTTGATTAAGTTTGCAAGCTAGTTTCTTAGAAATAAAATTTCTTATTTTAAGAACAGTTTCTTCTCCTTTCTCTCCTGTAAATGCATTTGCATTTCCAGAATTTACAACAATAGCTCTTATAGTTTGCTTTTCTTCAGAATGGAGACATTCTTTGCATTGATTAACGGAAGCGCTTGAAGTTAGTGATTTTGTAAATAATCCAGCAATTGAAGCTTCTTTTTCAAATTCAACTAAAAGCAAGTCATGCTCATTGTTTTTAGATTTTTTAATGCCAGAAAAACAAGTTGATATTTTTATATCTTCTAAAGTTATATTTTCATTCATTATATTTTCATACATAGGGAGCGCTAGAGTTTTTAATTGTTAACTTCTTTTACAATATCATCAAAATCAACAATTGTAATTTCATGATTTTTTCTAATTTTTTTTTCAAGATTAGCAAGTGAATTTTTTGTTATTTGATCTATAATATTCTCTCTAATTTCATCTAATTTTTTAGGTTTTGCATCCCTAATATCATTTAATTTAATGATGTGAAAACCAAACTTAGTTTCAACAGGCTCTTGTGTGGTTTCTCCTTTTTTCAATGCAAAAGTTGCGTTTTCAAATCCTTTTACCATTTGCCCAGGAGCAAACCAGCCTAACTCGCCTCCATTTTTACCAGAAGGTCCTGTTGAATGTATTCGAGCTAATTCGGAAAAAGTAGATTGTTTATTTAGTTTTTCAATTATAGAAATTGCTTCTTCTCTGGTTTTAACGAGTATATGACTGGCATTAGCTTCTTTGAATCCAGAGAATGATTTAAGGTAATTATCATAAAATTGATTTATTTTTTCTTCTCTAGTCTCGTTTCTAACGAAATTATTAAGCCAATATTTTGCCAAGATCTGATCTTTACTTTTTTGAATTAAATTTATAACATTTGTATCAAGATCTATCTTTTCCTCATAAGCCCTTTTAGTTATTAAGTATTGATTTATTAATTCATTAACTATCCTTGGATAGATTTCAGGCAAAGGCCTTTTTTTAACATTTTGAGGCAATGTATTTATTGCATTTAAAACATCTTGGGCCGATATCACATGATTATTAATTTTAGCTGCAACAATACTACTAGGTTCTTTTGCGGAAACTGACTTTATTGACAAAACAAGAATTATTTTAGCCACAAGAAAAAAGGTTTTAAAAGAAGACATTTTGGTATATTCCAATAATTAAGATAACTTATTTATAGATTTTTTTAAAATCTTTACAAGGGTTGATATTTTCTACTTATGTAAATAAATAATACTCACACTTTGCACTATTGGAGCAACTTATAAATGTTCAGCAAAATAACATCTAAATTTTTTGGGTCATCCAATGACAGGCAAATTAAAAAATATAGGCCAACTATTGATCTTATAAATAAACTAGAAAAAGATTTTGAGTTGCTGTCAGATAATGATCTAAAGTTGAAAACTATTGAATTTAAAAAAAGAATTTCTGAAAAAGAAACTTTGACAGATATTTTGGCTGAAGCTTTTGCTGCAGTAAGAGAAGCTGCAAAAAGAACTTTAAATCAGAGACATTTTGATGTGCAGTTAATGGGTGGATTAGTTCTCCATGAAGGCAAAATTGCAGAGATGAAAACAGGAGAAGGTAAAACGCTAGTAGCTACACTAGCTTGTTACTTAAATGCATTAGAAGAAAAAGGTGTTCACGTTGTGACAGTCAATGATTATTTGGCAAGAAGAGATTCACAGTGGATGGGGCAGATTTATAATTTTTTAGGCATCTCTGTTGGATGTATTGTTTCTGATATGCAAGATCACGAAAGAAGAGCCGCATATAAATCTGACGTGACATATGGGACTAATAATGAATTTGGCTTTGACTATTTAAGAGATAATATGAAATATAGTCTTGATGACATGGTTCAAAGACCTTTTAACTTTGCCATTGTGGATGAGGTTGATTCAATTTTAATTGATGAGGCTAGAACACCATTGGTAATTTCAGGTCAATCAGAGGATTCTTCTGTTTTATATAAATCAATTGATAAATTTATTCCTTTACTTAAAGATGGTGACTTTGAGCTAGATGAAAAACAAAGAACCTGTAATCTTACTGACGATGGAATTAATAATATTGAAAAAGCTCTAAAGTCTGAAAATTTAATGGAAGAAGGAAGCCTTTTCGATGTTAAAAATGTTTCGTTATTACATCACATTAATCAAGCTTTAAGAGCTCACAAATTATTTAAGAAAAACACACATTATATGGTTAGAAATGATAATGTTATTATTATTGATGAGTTTACAGGCCGAGCTATGGAAGGAAGACGTTTTGGAGAAGGTCAACACCAAGCTATTGAAGCCAAAGAAAAAATAACAGTTCAACCAGAAAACCAAACTCTAGCAAGCGTAACTTTTCAAAATTATTTCAGAATGTATCCAAAATTATCTGGAATGACAGGTACTGCTCTTACTGAAGAAGGTGAGTTTTCTGAAATTTATAATTTGCCTGTAATTGAAGTTCCTACAAATTTAAAAATAGCTAGAATTGATAGTAACGATGAAATTTATAAAACCAATGAAGAAAGAGATGAAGCAGTTGTAAATCTTATAGAAAATTGTCAAAAGGATATGCAGCCTGTTTTAGTTGGAACTGTTTCAATCGAAAAATCTGAAATACTATCAAAATTATTAAATGCTAAAAATATTAAACATGAAGTTTTAAATGCTAAGTTTCATGAACAAGAAGCGCAAATAATAGGTTATGCTGGATTACCGGGTGCTGTAACTATTGCAACTAACATGGCTGGTAGAGGTACTGATATTCAATTAGGTGGAAATCTAGAGATACGAAAAGAGAAAGAAATTGATAAAGATTTTAACGATGAAAAACTTGAAAAACTAAAAATTGATATTGAAGAAAAGAAAAAAATTGCCCTTGAAGCAGGTGGGTTATTTGTCATTGGTACAGAGCGGCACGAAAGTAGAAGAATTGACAATCAACTTCGGGGTAGAACAGGAAGACAAGGGGATCCTGGAAGATCAAAATTTTTACTTTCATTACAAGATGACCTTATGAGAATATTTGGTTCAGAGAGATTGGAGTCAATGTTAGGTAAGCTTGGTTTAGAAAAGGGTGAGGCTATTATTCATCCTTGGATTAATAAAGCTGTAGAAAAAGCTCAAAGTAAAGTTGAAGCTCATAACTTTGAAATTAGAAAACAATTATTGAAATTTGATGATGTTATGAATGATCAAAGAAAAGTTATTTTTGATCAAAGAAAAGAAATTATGAGATCTAACGATATCAGTGAAATAATCACAGACATGAGGTATGAGGTAATAGAAACGATAGTATATAATTCTATACCGGAAGAAAGTTATCATGATGAATGGGATGTAGATACTTTAACTAGCGATATAAAAAATTATTTAGGGTTGGATATTCCCCTTGACAAATGGGTTAAAGAAGATGGAATTATAGAAAAGGAAATAATTAGTAGATTAAATGTTTCATCAGATAAATACATGGCAGAAAGAGCTGTAAAGTTTAGCGTAGAAATTTTTAGACAGGCAGAAAAAACTCTTTTATTACAGGTACTAGATCAAGCTTGGAAGGATCATCTTTTAACTCTAGATCAATTAAGGCAATCCATAGGATTGAGAGCCTACGCTCAAAAAGACCCCTTAAATGAATACAAAAGAGAATCTTTTGAGTTATTTGAAGCTATGCTTGATAAATTAAGAAAAACAATTACATCAGTTTTGTCTCATATTGAGATACATAAGGAAGAAACTGTGCCAGGAAAAGATACAAAAATAAATCAGAATTATAATAATAATAAAAAAATATCAAGAAATGCTATTTGTCCATTATGTAACTCTGGTAAAAAATATAAACATTGCTGCGGTAAGTTCTAAGTGAAATGATTAAATATAATCTAAGTTGTAAATCTAAATATTGTAATAATGGTAATAATTTTGAAGCATGGTTCCAAAATATAGATTCTTATGAAAAACAAAAAAAGTCTGGCTTAATACATTGCCCAACTTGTGGAAGTGATGAGGTTATAAAATTATTAACTACTCCAAACCTTAAAAAATCTTCTAATAATAATATGTTAGATAATACAGATAAGAAAAAAATGGCTGACAATAATTTAAATAAAAATTACATAGCTAAAATAAATATCAATAATATTACTACATTGCTAAGAACATTAAAAAAAGAGGTTCAAAAAAACTCTATTTATGTTGGTGATGAATTTGTAAATCAAGCTAGGTTAATGAAGCAGGGTGCTATAGAGGAAAAGCCAATATATGGTCACGGAAGTAAAAAGGATATTGACGAGTTACGTGAGGATGGAATCGACGTAATTGATATACCTTGGATATCCGACGATCATTGAATTATATTTTTATACCTGCTGCTCCATAATTCACTTCTAAGTTAGGAACTAGGATAAAATCTCCAAATTCTTTTTTTCTAAAGTTTTTAATGTTAAAAGTAGGAAAAAAACCAGTAAAATTATCTAAAATTATATTATGTTTTTCAGCCTCTAAGGCAAGTTGTTTTGGAGAAATAAATTTTTTAGGATCGTGAGTGCCTTCAGGAACTATTGTTAAGATATTTTCTGCAAAATATTTTGCTAAAGCAATACCGATTAAAGACTTGTTTATAGTGGTCAACACTATTAATCCTCCTGATCTACACAAACTTGAAATATCTGACAAAAAAGTATTTCTGTCACTTACATGTTCTATAACCTCTGATGCCACAACTATATCAAAATAATTTAAAAATGATTTGCTCTTATCTTTAACAAGATCTCCTGTTGACATGTGTCTATAATCAATTTCCAAACGACTCTTTATTGAATGGTCCAACGCTACTTCGATAGATTTTTCTGAGGCGTCAATGCCAGTTACTTTGGCACCTAATCGACATAATCGTTCTGATAAAATTCCTCCCCCACAACCAACATCTAAACATTTAATACCATCCAAAAATTTAGATCTAATATTTTGATGACTAACTATTCTGGTGGTATTGATTTTAATAAACTCTATTCTTGCATTAGACATTTTATGTAAAGCAGAAAAAGGCCCGGATTTACTCCACCATTGATTGCTTAACAAAGAAAATTGTTCTATTTCTCTTTTGTCTACTGTATTAGTCATGTGATATATTTTAAATAATATTAATTGGATGTTAAAGGTAACAGAAATTTGAATGTTGTGGTATTAAAATTTGGAGGAACATCTGTGGCAGATGTTTCGCAAATAAAGAAAATTTCTCATAAAGTAAAGTATGAGGTAGATCAGGGCAATAAGGTTATTGTTGTAGTATCTGCTATGTCTGGGGTTACAAATAGTTTAATTGAATTAGTGAAAAGTACCTCTGATCTGGCTTCATATTCGGAATATGATGTAGTGCTCTCCACAGGTGAACAGGTTACAGCAGCGTTGTTAAATATAGCATTGAATAGTTTGAAAATTAAAACTCGTTCTTGGTTAGGTTGGCAAGTCCCAATAATAACAGATAACACTCATGGCAAGGCAGTTATTGAGGAAGTAAAAACACTAAATATTTTGGAATCTTTCAAGAAAAACCAAGTAGCAGTTGTGTCAGGTTTTCAGGGTATTTCTTTTGAAAATAGAATTACGACTTTAGGTAGAGGTGGATCCGATACTTCTGCTGTAGCTATTGC
>Ga0182095_1616326_pt1 | contig 13827 bp, 10 predicted proteins | sample 041ome_19_FD_127784 | JGI IMG/M metagenome (GOLD analysis project Ga0182095, IMG submission 127784) | Metatranscriptome of coastal salt marsh microbial communities from the Groves Creek Marsh, Georgia, USA - 041412BS metaT (Metagenome... | ecosystem: Environmental > Aquatic > Marine > Intertidal...
ATTCCGGGACAGGAAGGGATTTTTACCCACGCGCCAATCGACTGCAGCGGCGAACCCAGCGGCGTGATCGAGGCGATAGCGCAAGTGACGCGTCGCGTCATGGAGCGCGGACAGATTCCGGTGGGAATCGGTGGTGAGCACACGGTGACCTACGGTCTTATCAAGGGAATGCTCGATGCGGGAGAGCGTGATTTTGGCGTCGTGCAGATCGACGCTCACGCAGATCTGCGCGATCGTTACGAAGACAACCCCTATAGCCATGCGTCGGTGATGAAGCGCATTGTCGATGAGGGTATCCCGCTTTTGCAGCTCGGCATCCGCGCGATTTGTGAAGAAGAAATGCAGACGCGTAAAGAGTTTGGTATTGCCCACTACGACGCCGAAGCGCTCGTTCCGACCAATGTGAGCAGCGTTCAATTACCCGAGGGATTCCCCAAAAAAATATTCTTCACCGTCGATGTCGACGGCCTAGATCCTTCGGTTTTTCCCTCCACTGGCACGCCAGTTCCCGGGGGGCTAGGCTGGTACCAGTCGCTTAGTCTTATTGAGTCGGTCGCGAGCCAAGCAGAAATAATCGGCTTCGATCTCACTGAGTTCGCCCCCATCGAAGGCTTCCATGCTTATCAGTTTTCCGCTTCGGTGCTTCTCTACAAGATGATGGGCATAGTGCAGCGCAGTCGGTCGTAAATCTGTTAAGATTAACCCTTCTTTACATAAGAGGGTTGACTCTGTGGATTGCCAAGACCTTGCTCCAAAAAGAATTGTTTGTTTTGCGCTTTTAATTGCGGCGCTTAATGCCATGCTCGTTACTGTCGCGACAGCTCAGAATTCGGGTGCTGTGAATCTCGAATCACCGATTCCCGGCTCGCGTACTTGTTTCTGGTATCGCGGTCCTTTTAGTGCCGACCCCTACATAAATCTCGCCTACCCGGATGCAAACGTTTTCTACTGGTCGGCAAACTTTACTATGCCCGAAGGCTCTAGTTTACATCTCGAAGGGGACTTCGCGCACAGTCGCTATCAGAGTCTTATTTCTTATGATCAGGCGGGACGTCCAGTACAGTCGCTTGCAGATTATTTAATCGAGCCCGACGCAGGCAACGAGAATCCCTATAGGCACGGCGCAGACAGGAATGCGGAGAATCGTCGTTTCAGAGTCAATATTTTGAATACGCCTCCTAATGATCTGGGAGTTGAGGGTCAGTTGCTTACATCAGAAACTCGCAATGAACTTCACGCCCCCATTGAGAATGGTAGCCAGATCCTACTTTACCGGGTTTATTTGCCAGATCAAGACTCCGGTCCGACGGGCGGTAGTGCGCTTCCCGAAGCTGTCCTCACCCTGGAGGATGGGTCGGAATTACGTGGTCAGGCGGCATGCGGCGCTCTTCGCGCAGCACAGCCGATGCGGTTAGACCCCGGAGCGCTCGGTATCGGCGTTGACCAATATCGAGAGCTGACGAGTTTGCCAGGAAGAGACGATACTTGGCCAGCAACCAACCCGCCAACTTGGCATATTCAAATGGACCGTCGGGCACTCATTGGAATCTACACCGGCGAGTCCTCTGAGGGTGTTCGTCGAAGCACTGGCGGTTTCTTCCCCAACCCAGACAATAATTATATTCGTACGGTAGTTAATGCGCGCCATGGGAAAGCGCTCGTTATACGCGGAAAGATGCCTAAAACGCCGAAAACTTACGAAGGAGGAGCTGAGGGTAACAATCAAAGCCAGTTAAGATATTGGTCGATCTGCTCGAATCAATCCTTCGCTAACACTCGGGTAAATGACTGTCTGTTTGACGAAGAACTTCCTTTGGACCCCAATGGTTTTTATACAATTGTGGTGAGCAAAGAAGCCGATCGTCCGCGAAATGCAATACCTGCTTGCGGAATCGGGTGGTTACCGATAGCGGATGATGGGGACGGTATTCAAGATCCTGATGTCGCAATCGTTCAGATTCGTAATATGCTCGCCGCAGACGACTTTGAAGAGGCTATTCAGAAAGTTAGTACCAACAGTATGGCAAAACTCGTGATGGGACCTTATTTTCCAAACAGTTTTTACGCCATGCCGAATGCTGTCGAGGGGCTGTTTCCCTGTCCGCTGTAGGCGCAATTCGGCCGCAGGCTGACTTAGTTGCTTCTGTTTAAAGCCGCGACCTGCAGTTGGTAAGTCTCTCTGTGTCGCGAGATCTTTTTCCTGTTTTGGTTAAACTGAGGGCGGCATGGAGTTATTAATTCGGTTAGAGAATTAACTAGAATTATGGGAAGCTCACGGCTGTCCTTTTAACCAGTGACTTTATATTTTGAAAATCCATTGCTAGAAGAATTTCTTGAGCTCGCTTCTGAACTACCTCAAACCCCGATTCCTTGCCATCGTTATGAGCCTTCTAGGGGCTCTTTTGCTTTGGATGGGCGTGGTGCTCCTGGGCGTCGGTGGCTCGCTCTACTATGCGTTCGCAGGTGTCGTGCATGTCGCGACGGGAGTGCTCTTATACCGCGGCGACAAGCGAGGAGCGAGGCTCTATGGCGCGTTTTTCAGTTTTCTGCCTCGGTGCTTCTTTATAAGATGATGGGGATAGTGCAGCGCAGTCGCTAATTGCCTAAGACGTTCTTTTCAGATTTTGCAGTTCGCTTCGCAGCCTTTTTTTCTTTTGGCGTGAGGAGGGCTTTCTTTTTAGTTTCTTTAGTACTGCTTTTTTCTTTACTCATAATCATTAGTCCTTTTTAGATAGAGTTATTAACTGGCAGGGTTGATGCATTCCGATTTAGTAGGCTCAAGCATTGCTTTGTCGTGAATGCCGATAATCCAAATAGAGGAAGGTGGTCATAATTATCGTTGCGAGCACTGAGGTGACGATAAGGATAAGGATAAAGTCTTGCCAGCCCCCCTCTTTATTTGCCACAGCACCGCCGATGAAATCAAAACTCATCGCACCAAAGTAGGCAATAGCATCTATTAGTCCCACAAGCAGGCCGCAGTGTCTACCACCGAAGCTTATTGAGAAAACACTCATAGGAATATAGTACGCAGGGGAGATTGCAAATCCGAACAAAAATATGAGTAGAACGGTAAGCGTTAATTCTAGCGTTCCTGTAGAGCCCTGGTCGCCGAGTACTCTTAGTAATAGTAGGCTTGCTACGGCTAACGTTAAGCTAAGCCCGAGAGCATAAATCAGGCTTTTCTTGGTGAGTTTGTCGTATATGAATCCACCGCTAAAGACAGCGACTAAACAACCTAGCGAAAAAGTTGAGGAGGCGATTCCTGCGTAGGCGGGCGCTAAGTCATAAGTTTCGCTAAGGTAAATAGGAAGGAATACCTGAAATTCGAATAGAACGGCTAGTGCTGATACGCCAAGGCTTATTAACCAAAAACGGGGGCTTCTTATGAAATGGCCTATCGCCTCTCTAGTCTTCAACGTCTTCAGCGGATGAGGTGCGGATACCTCGTCATCTAAACTGGTCGGGTTATCTGCGTCTGCGGGTTGCACTGAATCGTATAGGTCTTTCTTTGGTTCTTTCAGTGTTTTTATGAGCACTGCTGCGATAAGTAATGTCAGGATTCCAGCACTAAAGAACATGCCCCGCCAAGAGAATATTAGAAGCAGGCTGCTGGCCAATAGTGTAGTTGCTACGGAGCTTATCCTAGAGCTTGTGGCGATGAATCCCCATATTCGCCCATGGCGATTCTCCGAAAAGCTCGCTCTAATTATATTAGCGATCGAGGGCCAACCAGCCGCTTTTGCAAAAACTGTTAAAAAGTAGAGAACAAAGAAAGCAGAGTTGGTAGATAGAGTGCCAAAGATGAATGTGGCGATTGCAGCAAAAAATATTGCTGAGATAAATATTTTACTACCACCAATTTTATCTGCTAGCGCTCCTGTTGTGACCTTCCCCATTAGATTGCCAGCAGTGCCCCATCCTAGAATTGCGCCGAACGTGGCGGTGTCGATATTAAGCGTTGGGTCTGCGAGCATGGCTGGCCCAGCTACGCCCACCACCGTCCTGCATAACATTAATAGTCCGTATCCAAAGCAAATACTAAGAATTAATTTAGTCGCAACGATTGGATTATCCGATTGTTTATTGTTCATTTTTTTCCAAAAAAGGAGTTGATTAGAGGGCGACTATTTCTTCTCGAAAATTCAGATCTCCTCCCTTTATTTCAGAGCGAATGATATGGATTTTCATTGTTTCGGTTCCGAAATCGCTATAGTAAATAAACATGTTGGTGTCGTTGGGCGTATTGGCGCTGGAGAGCGAGCCATTTTTGTACTGTACAAATGAATGGCCGTGGTACAAATCTGTCGATTTCATAATCGATAGCTGATGAGTGTGACCGCAAAACACATGGTTTATTTTGTGTTCGCGTACGAATTCGATAACTATTTTAGAATTGAAGAGAGGGTCTGAATCTGTGTCCAAGATGGAATGATGATTGAGTAGCACTATTCTGTCATATGCCTCAGAACGAATTCTTTCTGACACAGCCTTCAGTATTTCTTTGTCTACAAACCCTGTGTCTTTATAGAGTTCATTCGAATCAAGGCATACCAATAAAATAGCTTCTGAGTTGACTTTAATTTTTTTAAGGAAGTTGATATCTGTAAAATGATCACTTATGCCTGTGGTGTGGCTATCTAGGTAAAGGTGGTGCTTTCGGCAATTGTCGCGATTAAGCGGACGGATTACTTCGACATTATCAATATACTGGCGGAAATAGTCAGCACTGCGCATATTGCGCTTATCGTGATTTCCCGGTATCGAGATGACATTTGTGCAATCTATTCCCTGGAGAAATTGGCCAGCTTCCTCGAACTCACTTTCTAACGCATCTGTCGTGCTATCTCCGGTATTCAGAACAATATCAACATCGTAGCTGTTAATTTTCTCTAATAATTTTTTATTGTTCCCTAGCCAGTGGCGAGGTCCGAAGTGCATGTCGGAGAGATGAAGTAGGTTCATGTGAATCTTTGTCATAGCCGAAAGGAGGGCCATCCTAACCTTTCCCAAGCAATTGAACGAGTGCTTCAATAAGAAATTAGGAATTCTCTTTGATCGTGCTCAGGTGCTTGGAGCACAGTCGCTCTTACTCTTCTATAATCGGTTCCATCGGGCGTCTATACATATTATTCTCTGCTCGCAGCTAATTAATCCCAAAAACAAAGTGAGTGCTCGACTGCTGCTGTCTTATCTAATAAATGCACACGCTTAGGAGTACGCCTTGAATAATTCTTTCCAGTATCCTAAACCACGACTCCTTTCCATCGTCATGGGCCTCATAGGGGTGCTTTTGCTGTGGATGGGCGTCTTGCTCGTAACAGCCGGTGGCTCGCTCTATTACGCCTTTGCGGGTGTCGTGCTTGTCGCCACTGGAGTGCTTCTGTTTCGCGGCGACAGCCGTGGCGCATCGCTTTACGGCGCGTTCTTGCTGTTCACCTATTTATGGGCGCTTTATGAATCGGGCTTAGATGCATGGGCTCTCATGCCGCGTGTCGCCATGTTCAGCGTTCTGGGTCTCTGGTTTCTCTTGCCCAGAGTTCGCAGAGGGCTATTGCAGGCCGAGCCTGCGCCTTTGTTTTCGCTACGGGCAACTCAGGCCGCAGTAGCCAGTTTAGCCATGCTAGGTGTTGCGCTGCTTTTCAGCGGCGGCTACGAGGTCGGTACGCCGACGGCGCTTGGAACCGGCACTGTAAATAACGCGACAGGCGACTGGGCTAATTACGGCTCCTCCAAGTCTGGCACGCGCTATGCGGCAAGCTCGCAGATCAATCTGGACAATATCGGCCAGTTAGAGCGTTCGTGGGAGATTCGCACTGGGGTGCCTGGGGCGTTCAAAGGCACGCCGATTCAGATCGATGATGGCCTCTTTTTGTGTACCGGCCAAAACATCATCTTGGCGCTAGATCCGGACACAGGAGAAGAGCGCTGGCGTTTCGACCCTAAGCTCCAGTCACCGAAGATTGGCTTCTGGGATACCTGCCGCGGCGTGACTTATTACGAAAGCCCGGAGGCGGACCCCGAGACCGAGTGTGCCGAACGCATTCTCACCGCAACTACCGATGCGCGACTTATTGCGGTTGATAAGAATACGGGCATTCCGTGCAGTGATTTTGGCGTTGATGGCCAGATCAGCCTCCTAGCCGGCATGGGTGAAGTGATTCCGGGCTTTTATTTCGTCACCTCCCCGCCGACTATCTCAAACGATGTGTTGGTGCTGGGCGGCTGGGTGCTCGATAACCAAATGACCGAGGAGCCCTCGGGTGTCGTACGCGGATTTAATCCTCAGACCGGTGAACTGGTGTGGGCTTGGGACATGGGGCGCGAAGATCGAACCGGCCTACCCGAGCCAGGCGAAAATTACACGCGCGGCACGCCAAACGTGTGGAGTCTAACAAGTGCCGACGAAGAACTCGGGCTGATCTATGTGCCGACAGGCAATGGCACGCCAGACTATTTTGGCGGCCACCGCACCGAAGCGATGGACAAATACGCAAGTTCGATCGTGGCGCTAGACGCGCGCACGGGTCGTGTTCGTTGGAGCTTTCAAACCACGCATCATGACATCTGGGACTATGACGTGCCGTCGCAGCCGACGCTTGTCGACATCCCCGTTGACGGGGTAATTCGCAAAGCAGTAGTTGTGCCTACTAAGCGTGCGGAGCTGTTCTTGCTCGACAGAGAGACTGGCGAGCCGCTCGCCGAAGTCGCCGAACTGCCTACGCCGCAAACTGACATTCCTGAAGATTTCACGAGCCCAACGCAGCCGTTCTCGGTGGGTATGCCGTCGTTCGCTAAGCGTCTTACCGAGGCGGACATGTGGGGCATTACGCCATTCGATCAGGCTGCCTGCAGACTCCAGTTTAAGCGCATGCGTTATGAAGGCCCATTAACGCCGCCCACTACAGGCTATGGTTCGCTTTACTACCCGGGCGTTGCTGGTGGCATGAACTGGGGGAGTGTGGCGGTCGATGAGGTGAATAACCTAATGGTGGTCAACACCATGAACAACCCGTCGGTTGTGCGCCTAATTCCTAGAGACGAAGTGAAGGAAAACGAAGTATTCGGTATCGGCGGTGCGCAGGCGGGTACCCCTTACGCGGTCTACTCTTTCTTCTTCCTCTCGCCAATCTTCGCGCCCTGCATCGAGCCGCCTTACGGCGAGATGGCGGTAGTCGACCTCGCCTCAAAAGAGCTTCTATGGCGACGACCATTAGGTACAGCGAAAGAGCAGGGGCCTTTGGGCATTCCTAGCCGTCTGCCTCTGCCTATGGGCATGTTCTACAACGCAGGCTCGATCGTTACCGGCGGCGGTGTCATCTTTAATGCGGGCGTCGTTGACAGCACCGCGCGTGCGATTGATGTGTTAACCGGTGAAGAGGTGTGGACCGACAGTCTGCCAGGTTCGTCTACGGGCACGCCCATGAGCTATGTGAGCCCAACTACTGGTAAGCAATATGTCATCGTTACCGTCGCAGATGGCGGCGGTGCTCTGCAGCTCGAAAATGCCGTTGATGAGGATGCCGAGGCAGCTGACGTGCCGGGTGGCTATGTGATTGCTTATAGTTTGGCCGATTGAGTTGCACTGGTCGACCGAATAAATAGTAATAACACGAGGTTAAAGTTTTGCTAGACGCCCTTCAGATTAACTTTAACGCAGAGTCCTTTGTACTACTCAATTTACTGCTAGCGCTAATGATGTTTGGGGCTTCGCTCTCGGTGAAGTGGTCGGATTTCCGAGCGATCGCTGACGCACCTAAAGCGCTGGCGGTCGGGCTAGCGAGTCAATTTGTACTCCTGCCGCTGGTTACGTTTCTTCTGACAATAATGCTATCTGTCGATGCCTCGGTGGCGCTGGGTATGATACTTGTTTCCTCCTGCCCTGGCGGGAGCTTTTCTAATATTATGACGTGGTTAGCAAGGGGAAACCTCGCCACCTCCATCTCGATGACTGGCGCCTCTACATTGGCATCGTTAGTTTTTACGCCGCTCAACTTTGCGTTCTACGCAGGACTGAATCCCAAGACGAGCGCGCTTCTTGCATCTATCGCCGTCGAACCAACCGAAGTCATGCAGCTGATACTCCTGGTGCTAATAGTGCCGCTGATCCTCGGCGCGCTAATTGGCAACCGCAATCCAACGTGGATTAAAAAAGCAGACAAGCCGTTTCGCTGGCTCGCCCTGTTACTGTTCTTTTCGTTCGTTGCAATTGCATTCAGCGCCAACGGCGAGCTCTTTCTTCGCTATGCGCAATACTTCGTTGGACTGGTTATTCTGCATAACGCGATAGCGCTTCTGATTGGTTATTTTTCTGCGAAAGCAGCAGGACTGGATCGTAGTCAAACGAAAGCGGTAACTCTCGAAGTCGGTATACAAAACTCAGGTTTGGGGCTGATTATCGTCTTCAACTTCTTTCCTGAGCTAGGTGGAATGATGATCATCACCGCGTTCTGGGGTGTATGGCATTTAGTGAGTGGATTGGCCCTGTCGCTTTTCTGGTCGCGATCAGTCGATACGACGGCAAGCGCTTACGGGTGATTGTTCACTCAGGCGTCGCAATGAGTTTTTCGAAATAGGCTTGTAGCCATTTAGCTTGTTGTTGGGCTGTCCCCTCAGGCAGTTGCTCTGGATAGACGACGTCTAGCACCCGCATATGCAGTTTCTGCGTACGACCGAATCGATAGGCCCACACCTGCATCAGCGCGCGGATCACACCGTGCATCGATTGGCCGACTTGTCTGATAATGGAATGGTTCATCTCTATTGCTACCAGCACGATCGGCGCTTGTGCTTTTTGGCTAAAGCGAACTACGCCGGGCTTCCAAGGCAGATCCCGGGCGGGTGTCCAAAGAGGACGTGAGACACCGACGCGAGCGGCGGGGGTGATGACGAGGCTCCCGCCGTCAGCGATAAACTGCGACGCTTGCTCTACGACCTGCTTGCTTGCTTTGCCCCTGCGCTTTTCGTCAACCGCTACTAGCAAAAACCAGTCGCGGATAGGCTCGAAGACGCCGAGAAAATGCCGCCCCATTGCGCGCGCGTCATGACCGTATTTACACCCAAGCCATATTCCTGCGAGACCGTCGAACAGCCCGTGAGGGTGATTGCTGGCGAAAAGGCAGCCTCGTCCTTGGGGGATTTTTTCGGTGCCAGAAACCTTAATGTCGAAGTTGTTTCGCTCGAAAATTCTCTCGAGAAGCACGCGCTTTGAGGGTTGATCGGTAGAAAGGTTTTTAAGAAGACCCTGCGCCCAGTGAATTCCAAGGAGGCGGAATAGTGCTGAACGAAGGGCCGGGGGCCAATTTTCTAAGGGCATCGGACTTCCTTTAGAGTTGGGTTTTAGCATGCCTTTGGGCTATAGATTAAAGGGAGACCTCACTATGAATATCCTGATCTCGAAACCCCAAGAAATATAAAACGCCATCTAGCCCTAATGTTGAGATCGAATGTTTGGCATTTTCTTTAACAATCGACTTTGCCCGAAACGCGATGCCTAAACCCGCTTCGGATAACATAGGTAGGTCATTTGCACCGTCACCCACTGCTATTGTTTGTTCTAGTTGAATACCTTCTTGCTGCGCTAATCTTTTAAGCAACGTCGCTTTCATGGCTCCGTCGACTATGTCGCCTCGCACTTCGCCGGTAACTACGCCATCTACGATGTGTAGTTCATTTGCAAACACATAATCAATGCTTAGCTTATCCTGCAAGTACTTACCAAAATAATTGAAACCACCAGAAAGAATAGCAGTTTTGTAGCCGTTAGCTTTTAGCGTTCTTATTAATCGCTCTGCGCCTTCTGTAATAGGCAAATTCTGAGCAATGTCGGCTAATACCGACTCATCCAAACCTTTTAATAAAGCCACGCGTTGTCTGAAACTTTGCTGGAAGTCTAGCCTACCTTCCATCGCTTCGTTAGTGATTTGGGCAACCTGCTCGCCAACACCAGCAGCTTTAGCCAGCTCATCTATTACTTCGGCTTCAATCAGAGTCGAATCCATATCAAAACAAACCAAACGCCTGTTGCGAAGGTAAACCGTATCAGCTTGAAACCCAACATCAACATCTAGCTCAGAACTAATTTTCAAAAACCGTTTGCGTAGTTCGTCCATGCTTTGAGGTTTACCCCGAAGCGTTAATTCGATGCAGGCTTTATCATTTTTTAGATCGACTGACTGAGATACGCGCCCAGTGAGTCGCGTTATATATTGTATATTCAATCCTTGTTCGGACACTGCACGTGAAACATGGGCGAGATGCTCCGCTGATATACGCCGTGCCAGCAGAGTCAGTACAAAACGATCTTTACCTTGCTGCGCAACCCAATCGGCATAAGATTCGTCGCTAACAGCTGTGAAGCGTAAATGTATATTTTTCTGATGTGCTTGATACAGCAATTCCTTTAAAAGGTCTGCGTTATCTGCTCCTTCAGGGAGCTGAACCAGCATGCCTAACGACACTTGGTCGTGAATTACAGACTGTCCGATGTCTAAAAGTGTAACTTTTGAATCGGCTAAAATTTGGCTAAGTATGGCGGTCAAACCTATCTGATCCTGACCGCTCACTTTAAGCATCAATATAGTGCTCAACCTATTCTCCGTGTTTATATTCCGTGAACGCGTCAACTACTTGCTTAGTGTTTCTAGATCATTCGAGTGACTAGCAGGTTAGCTCATCGAACTGCTGGTATTCGTCTCATGGCACAACTAATCTGGGTCTAGCTAGAATAGTCTTTTATTAACGAGATGATATCAGCGAGCGTGCTATCTGTATCTAGCGCTGCTCGTTATTTTAAGGGAGGCGAGCGAGATGTTCGCTTTGATCTCGACAACTATCGAGTCTAAGGATATGGTTATTGCTCCTACTTCAGAGGTGTTCACCAAATGCGATCACGACAATTCTTCGAGTTATTTGGCAGTCTGTTAGCCTTATTCATTTTGGCCAGTCCGGCCAATGCCTCGTCGCTGGCAGAACAGGTCGTTATTCACCGTGACCAATGGGGTGTGCCACATATCCGCGGCGAATCCGATGCGGCGGTTGTGTTCGGTTCAGCCTGGGCGCAGAGTGAAGATCACTTCTGGCAGCTCGAGGACACATATATAAAGGCGCTTGGGCGCTACGCCGAAATCGTCGGTGATTCTGGCGTCGAAAGTGATCTCGATGTCGCGCTTTTTGACATCGTTGGAAGTTCGCAGCGCGATTTCTCCTCTCTCCCGTTAGAAATACAAACGCTTGCTCGCGCGTTTGCCGACGGCTATAACTTTTTTCTTGAGCATAATCCGGGCGTCACTCCGCGGCTTATTACCCGAATGGAACCGTGGCACGTGCTGGCTTTCGAGCGCTATATGATACTGCCGCGCTTACTGGGTGCGGCGCATGCGCCGTCCCGCGAAGTCACGCAGCTGGAAGCCGAAGAGCTTGCATCGCTAGGCTCGAATCAATGGGCAATCGGGCCCGAGCGCACTCGCGACGGCACTGCGATGCTGTTCATTAATCCTCATCAACCTTGGTATGGCTCAGGCATGTTTACCGAGATGCATGTGAAAAGCGATTCAGGTTGGGATTTTTCCGGAGCGATGTATCCAGGTTCACCGTTTCCAACCGCCGGTTTTAACAATTATCTCGGGTGGGCCTATACGGTCAACGAAGCGGATATATCGGACGTATATCGACTGACCTTTGATCATCCAAGCGACCCTGATCTGTATCGTTATGCCGACGATTGGCGGCGCGCAGAGTCATGGGAGATTGAGCTGACTGTGAAGGGCGAAACACAGCCGCGGCGTTATCAGCTGCGCAAGAGTCATCATGGTCCGATAACCAAACAAGAAGACGAGACGCATTTTTTTGCTATAAAAGTACCGCGACTCTACGACGGTTCGCGTATGGTGCAGTCGCTTGCCCAAGCCCGCGCGACGAATTTCACCGAGTGGTACACAGCAGCATCGAGCCTCCAACTGCAAACATTTAACACCATGTATGCCGATGCCGATGGCAATATTTTCTATCTTTACAACGGCACGGTCGCGAAACGGAAAACTGGGATTGATTGGACGAAACCCGTCGATGGCTCTGACCCTGAATTGGAGTGGGGCGAATTTCACCCTATTGAAGAGCTGCCGCAGGTGTTGAATCCTGCTTCTGGCTTCATGCAGAACACCAATTCGACGCCCTTCACAACAACTGATGATGGAAATCCGTCGATGTTAGATTTCCCAGCCTACATGGTAGAGGATGCGACTGATGATAAGCGCCGCGCGCAAATGTCCCGTTGGTTGCTGCGTCAGGCTCGCGATGTGACGTTCGAGAAGTGGCAGGAGATGGCGTTTGACACCACGCTTTACTGGCCGATGACGGAGCTACCGCGTTATCAGCGCCGCTTCGAATTGATACAGCAGACTCATCCAGCACTGGCTAACGACGTAAGACCCTACCTCGAACACCTCCTTGATTGGGATTACCGTAGCTCTCTTGAATCGACTCAAACAACTCTCGCCGTTGCTTGGTATGAGGAGCTTTACGGGAGAGGTTATCCGGTTGAAACCTTGAAAGAGGAATTCGTAGCAAATATCCCAGCGCGATTTCGAGCGCTAGCACGCGCAGCGAAGACTCTGGAGGATCGCCATGGCACTTGGCAGGTCGCCTACGGCGACGTGCACCGGCTTCAACGGCACGCGCCCTATGCAAGCTCTGGCAGTGTTCCGTTCGATGATCGTGAGCCAAGTTTGGGCGTGGCCGGTGTGCGCGGTCCGCTAGGTGTTGCATTCACTATTTATCATACCTCACCGACGGACGATCCTAATCGGAAATTTGAGTATGCAACGACCGGATCGTCTTATAAGGCGGTTTATGAGTTTCATCCGGATGGCGTGAAGGCCGCGAGCTTTTTACACTATGGGCAGAGCCACAATCCTGAATCACCACACTTTTTTGATCAGGCGAGACTTTTGTCGGAAAAGCGTTTCAAACCGGCTTGGTTTCATTGGGATGATGTGATTGCAAATACGAGGCGGGCCTATAGGCCCGGTGACTAGTTACCCATGTCTCTTAGCGATTACGTAATTACAATCTCAACTTTTTATGCATTGTTTCTATCCGTTGTTTCTATTCGTAGTTTCTGTCCATTATTTCTGTCCGTTAATAGTAGGCGCGAAATAAGCTGTACTCCCTGAGGTTTAGGGATCGCCTGTTCTCGAGAGCATAGTATGAATAAAGTTAGTTTCTATGGCTCAGCTGCAATTGTTATGGCCGCGGTTTTTACTGTGTCGACTTACGCGCAAGAATGGGAAATGCCGAGAACAGAGTTTGGAGATCCCGATCTTCAGGGTATTTGGAGTAATGCGACCCAGACTAGATTGGAGCGTGATGCGGCGTTGGGGGAGCAACAAGCTTTTACAGATGAGGAGGCACTTGCACGAGAGTCACGCTCGCGAGACCGACAAATCGAAGCTGATAGGGCGAGCGATCCAGATCGCTCTCCGCCAACCGATGGCAATACTGCGGCCGGCTACAATTCCTTCTGGCTTGATCGCGGTAATAGCGTTGTACGAATCAACGGCGAGTACCGGACGTCGATGATCATTGATCCTCCTAACGGCAAGATTCCTTTGCTGCCAGTTGCCGAGCGCAGTGCGACACAGCTTCAGCGGTGGTTACAGCAACCGCTTGTAGAACCTTTTGATGGGCCCGAATTGCAAACGATAGGCGAGCGCTGCTTATTGTTTTGGGATTTCCGCACCTCGAATTCCAGCGCGGGTCCACCGATGATGCCCGTCATCTACAACAACAATTATCAGATCGTTCAGACCCAAGACTACGTGGTCATTA
>Ga0182095_1128210_pt1 | contig 13770 bp, 6 predicted proteins | sample 041ome_19_FD_127784 | JGI IMG/M metagenome (GOLD analysis project Ga0182095, IMG submission 127784) | Metatranscriptome of coastal salt marsh microbial communities from the Groves Creek Marsh, Georgia, USA - 041412BS metaT (Metagenome... | ecosystem: Environmental > Aquatic > Marine > Intertidal...
AGATTGCGCTTGTTGCGCTTTGAGCGTGTTCAACAACCCACTCAAGTCCGGTAAAACGACCGGCATGCCACCAGCTACGAGCGGCGCCGGTTGTCCTAAAAATTGCTGCTGCTGCTGCTGCAGTGGCGCCGCCGCCGGTTGTCCCATCATAAGTATCGGCGGCGGTGGCGGTACGACTCTCTGTTGGTGTTGGTGCACGATCGGTGGTGGTGGCGGCGGTACTCGCGCGTTCCCACTCAAATCTACGTCCGTTTGAATTCTCGCTAAAACTTCTCTCGGAAACACGTTTTGCGTTTCCCACGTTCCCAATAATTTTTTCATCGATTGTTTCGTCTTTTCGTCCGTCTGCGCGAACAAGGTCAAAAACACCCCAGCCACGTGCGGCGCAAACACCGACGCGTACGGGTCTCGGCAATTCTTCGCGATCGAATCTAACACGTACAAAGTCGCCAACGCCACTCGACTATCTCTCGCTTTCTCCACGACTCTGGTTTCAATCACGTTGGCGATATTCCTCGCTTCCGTCTTCGCTTCGTCGTCGTCCGTTTTCGCTATTTCCGTCGCTAACATCGTCAAACTCGTTATGATTGGTTTGCTGTTCATTTTCAGTTCGGACAGAGCGTCTTTGTAGTTCTTCGCGGTTTCTGATAACGGTGCCATATTTGCTTTCTTATTATTCTTTTACTACTAAAATCTTTCTGTTGTTCTCTCTCGAATATTTTTGAGGATTTGAGGAGGAGGCGGCGTTTACCGAAACGAAAGAATAAATATATAAAAAACGACCGACGACGGAAACAAGAAAAAGCTCTTTTGAAACTTTTACTCAATCTGATGAGTAGGACGTGTTTTTCAACGTTGTATATCTAAGTTACGCTACGGATATATGTATATATCTTCTTCTTCTTCTTCTTCTTTCTCTCTCTCTGTCCCTAACACTCGGTGAGGATGATGATGATTGATTTTGCGATGATCACCCCCAGCACACAATTATGTCTCTCTCGTTCTCTCTCTCTCTGTTTTGTCTTTAATAGAGTCTTCTTTCGTCCGCGCAAATCGCACAACAAAACACAACGAAACACTTATGCACACACTCTCTCTCTTACTATATACTATAGGTTAATAGTAATTGACGACGACGACGCAAGTGTCTCAATCTCTTCTACAAAAATGAGTCTCTTTCGTGCGTGTAAATTTGTGGTAAATGTGGACAAAACAACAGAAAATGGTCGAGAGCTCTTCCCACACTTTCCACACAACACAGAACAACTCTTAAAACAAAGAAACACACGCACGCACAGAAGACGACTCCATGTCGTCGTCGTCGTCTCGGGGTTTCGTTCGAGCGATGAAGTTTTTCGACATCGTCACGCACCCGCAAAACACCACGTTCGATAAGATACCTCTTTTACACTGCTCGAACTTGACGCAAATCACGCGAGGAGGAAAATCATCATCATCATCATCGAACAACGGGGAGAACAAAATGAGAGCTCAAATAGAAGAAGAAAACGGCATCAGATGTGACTTATACGTCCACGAATCCTTATGCAATCGATTCGGAACGTTACACGGAGGGTGCATAGCGACAATAGTGGACGTGTTAACCACGTGCGCGTTACTGGTGGACGATGAAAATAGCGAAAAAGGTGGCGGCGTGACCACGGATTTGCACGTCTCGTGCGTCAAAAGTGCTCGAATGCATTCAACCGTCACCGTCGAAGCGATATCGAAACGATTAGGGAAAACTATGGGGTTTAGCCAGTGCGAGTTAAGAGACGAAAATGGAGCCGTCGTGGCGTACGGAACGCACACGAAGTTTTTAGGCATCACCGGGCCTAAATTATAATAATACGAGTATATATATAGTGTAGTATAATGATGTGTGATTAAAGCGCGCGCGCGACGACGTTTAGAAGAGAGATACCTCTTTGCGCGTGCGACGCGCGCAAACAAAACTTACGTAAAGTGAAGTTGCAAGGTTTTAAGCGTTGCACAAATGTACGCTCAATACTACGTGTGATGCAAAATAATGCATGCGACGAAATCATATTTGGGTGATGATGAAATGTGTGTGTCGTTTTTAGGAGTGATAACAGATGAGGTCAGTCGATGGTGTCGCGCGGAAGTCGTTCACATCCGAATACTCGTCAGTTGTTCAATAGAAAAAATAGAGAATTTCGTTACTAGGAAACCTCACAAAACTTTGCTTTTCTTTTATTATTATTACACACCATCATCATCATCATCATGCGAAGCGTAGTATTCTCCGTCGTCGTCCAAAGGAGTAATACTACTACGAGTCGTCGTGCGAGTACGAGCGCGTCGTTTACGTTTACGTCGTCGCGCGGAAGGAATTTTTACCCATCGAGTAAAACGAGACGAACGTTGAGCCGCCAACACCATCCTCAACCGCATTCTTCTTTGTCTTCTTCTTCTTCTTCGACGACGACGACGAAGATGACGTCGTCGTCAGAAGAAGATGGTAACACTACTCGCACGCATCGCATAGAGGAGAAGTTAGAAAAGTTGAAAGTGTCCGAACTGAGAGAACGGTTAGCCAAAAGAAAGTTAAAAGTGAGCGGGAAAAAGCAAGAGTTGATTGCACGATTATTGAGAGAAGAAGAAGAATTAGATTTATCAGAAGAAGGAAAAGAAGCCGTTGATTCAGTTCCTTCTCCTCCTAAACAACAGCATCAGCAACAACAACAACAACAACAACCGTCGGAAAAAGCAACAGCGAATAGTGCGAATAATAATGGTGTTGTCATTAAAAGGAACGTCATGAACGGGAAAGCGTCTCCGGCCTCGTTCGCGACGGAGGACTTACGGTTAGAACTGGACATCGCGAAAGATCGCGAGGACGGGAAAGGGTTCACTGGATTAGAAATCACGTGGTTAGGAACTTCCTCGGGTGCGCCGACGTTTTCGAGAAACGTGAGCGCGACCGCGGTGAGAACGAAAGACGAGGTGTGGTTGTTCGATTGCGGCGAGGCGACGCAGCACCAGATGATGCGATGCGGGGTAAAGTTGAGTAAAATTTCTAGAATATTCATCACGCACATGCACGGAGATCACATTTTCGGTTTACCCGGTTTATTGTGCGCGATTTCCGCGTGTCGGTCGGAAACGTACAAGCAAAAAGACGAAAAGAAGAAGAGAAACGGGAACAACGGACGAGGCCCTCGAGACGCGTTCAAGGATCAGGAACCGCTCGTGATTACCGGTCCACCAGGTTTAAAAGCGTTCGTACACGCCGCGATGACGTACTCGAGAACGCAACTCGGGACGGATATTATCGTCACGGAATTGACCACGCCGTCGAGAGAAAAGTTTGAGAAGTGCAACGGTAAGGTCCCGGCGCACGTCGCGGTGAACGAAGATTGCGCGTGGAAGAAACGAGGTAATTTAGTCTTTGGGGATTGTTGGCCGCAAGAAGGCATGAACCACGTCGGTTTTCCGAGGTATAAAGCGAGAGAGTGGGAAGAAGAAAATCGACACGCGTGGCCATCCTGGGTTGTTTTAGCGGACGAGAACGTGTGCATTCGCGCGGCGCCGTTGCGACACCCGGTCCCGTGTTTCGGGTACGTCATCGAAGAGAAAGATCGCGACGGGCACATGAAAGTCGAGTGGTTGACTGAACAAGGTTTACCCCCGAGCCCTTTGTATAAAAATTTCAAAGCTGGAAAATCGGTCGAGTCTCCTAAAGAACCTGGGAGGATCATCACTCCGGAAGAGGCGATGGAATTGCCGAGACCGGGAAGAAAAATCGTCATGCTCGGCGACACGTGCGGCTCAGAAGGCATCGCGAAATGGGCGTACGGCGCGGATGTTCTCGTCCACGAGTCCACGTTCAACGCGGAGCGAGCGAAAGAAGCTTTATTCAAAGGTCACTCGACGTCGGCTATGGCGGGATCGTTTGCCAAAAGGGTCAACGCTCGAACTTTGGTTTTGACGCACTTTTCCGCGCGCTACTCCGGGACTTCCGCCTCTAGTTCTTCTTCAGCTCCGAGCAACAGCAAATACGAATATGACGACGACGACGACCATGAAGAAGATGAAGAAGACCAAGAAGATAACGAGGCTCCACCGGACCACGAACCGTCCGAAGACGAGCTCTTCCAGGAACGAATGCACGTCGGCGTCTTGGTCGAGGAAGCCGCGAAAGCGAAAGGCGACGCGCGCGTCCTCGCCGCCTCGGATTTATTCACCTTAGCTATCCCATCTCGAGAGGAAACGGACGAGCTCGACAGGAAGAGAGAACAAAAGCTCGGTCCTCGAAGCGCGTGGTTCGACGATAAAAACAACAAATACGTCTTGCCAAAGATGACGTTTCCCGGAAGGAAGGAAGAAAACAACAACAACACCTCGTCGGGGCCTCATTCTTCGCCGAATAATTATACGACGACGACGACGACGAGAAACAATAACAATACTCAAAATAATACTAGTCATAGAGATAGAGAACACGGCGAATCGGGTGTGCCGCGTAGTTTTAGGAGATGATAGATAAAAGAGAGAAAATTTTAGCAGCATAAGTTTAATACACCTTTTTCTTCATGAAAAAAATAAAAACATTTTTATTTCATCTCCAAAAACTTTTTATCACACACACACCACACAACTTTGTTCCGAAGAAGACAAAGACAAAGAAGAAGACAACAACATTATATAATGGGCAAAGGCGAAGCCGCTGCTTTGACAAAAGCTTTGAAATCTTCCTTTTCGGAGGAAGAAGAAAAACGAGCGGCAAAACAGATTAGGAAAGCGGAGAAGAAAGCGAATAAGAAACGGAAATTAGAGTTGGCGGCGGCGGCTGAAGATGATGATGATGATGATGATGATGAGAAGAGGAAGTCAAAGAAGTCAAAGAAGGAAAAGAAGGCAAAGAAGTTAAAGAAGTCGAAAGGGAACGACGACGACGGAAATGATGCGAATATCGCCGTCGTCGATTCAGAGGACGACGATATATTCTCATCCAAGAAGAAGAAGACGAATAAAATGTCAGTTTCAGACGAGGAAGAGGTGAAAGCGTACGTGAAGGAACATCACGTCACGGTGAGCACGAAAGACGCGCCGAACCCGATTTTATCCTTCGAGAAGTGTCACGAAATATTCCCCATGGAAATTGTAGCCGCGTTGAAGAAGCAAGGGTACGAGAAACCGACGCCTATTCAGGCGTTTAGTTGGACGATAGCGTTAACCGGGAGAGATATCGTCGCGATTGCGAAAACGGGGAGCGGGAAGACGTGCTCGTTTTTGTTACCGGCACTGACGAGAATAAAAAAGAACGGCGGACCTCAGAAAGCACCGGAGATGGAACTCGTCAACGGTCGGTGGAAACCAGGAGCGGTGAAACCGACGAGTATCGTCTTGGCGCCTACGAGAGAGTTGGCGATTCAAATCAACGACGAGTGCGCCAAGTTTTGCCCGGCGGTGAAAGCAAAATGCGTCGTTCTTTACGGCGGAGCGGCTAAAGGCGACCAGTTGAGAGCGCTGAGAGGTGGCGCGGACATTGTTGTCGCGACGCCGGGGAGAATCAACGATTTCTTGGACCCGCCGCCGGGATTTTCCGCGCCGGTTTCCGCCAGCGCGGCGACGTACGTCGTTTTAGACGAAGCCGATCGCATGTTGGATATGGGTTTTGAACCCCAAATTAAGAAAATCATCAAACTGTGTCCGCACGCGAGGCAGACGCTCTTTTACTCCGCGACTTGGCCGAAAGCGGTGCAGAAAATAGCCGCGAACTTTACGACGAAACCGATCCAAGTGTCCATCGGCGAAGGCGGCACCGGGAAACTCACCGCGAATAAAATGATCACGCAAATCGTCCAAGTGTGCACAGAAGACGAGAAATTCGATAACTGCATGCAAGCTATGGGTGAGTTGGAAGAGAAAGATACGTGCATTGTGTTTTGCGGAACGAAAAGGCGGTGCGATTTCCTCGATCGAAAGTTGCGACAAAGCGGCATCCACAGTTGCGGCGCCATTCACGGCGATAAAGACCAACACGAGCGCGAAAAATCTTTAGACAACTTTCGTAAAGGAAGAGGAAACGTGTTGGTTGCCACGGATGTCGCGGCGAGAGGTTTAGATATCCCTGGCGTGGCTATGGTTTTGATTTACGATTTTCCCGGCGCGGTTGAAGATTACGTCCACAGAATCGGACGTACCGGACGCGCCGGTAAAACCGGCATCGCGCACACTCTGTTCACCAGAGAAGATTCGCAACAAGCGAGAGAGTTGGTGCAGATTATGGAAGGCGCAGACCAAGCGATACCGCCGGAATTGCAAGCTTTAGTCCGAACGAAAGGCGGCGGCGGCGGCGGCGGTCGCTGGTCCGGTGGACGAGGAGGAGGAAGAGGCAGGGGCGGCGGAAGAGGCGGCAAGTTTAGCAAAGGCGGTCGCGGAAAGGGTAAGTGGTAGATGATAGAACCTATTTTTGTGATTATGATGTTTGATACTTTAAATGCGCGCGATTTATCTCTCTCGCTTTTCTTTGCCTTTCTCTCGTCTTATGGTAGTTTCTCGTGTGTCTCTTTCTCTGATTCTTTCACCTTTCTCCTTATCTGCTTCCTCAAAAATTCATCTCTTCACGAGCGACAAGAGAGAACCTTTCCTTCTCTCCCTCTCTCTCTCTCTTCTCGTATTATTTCGTTTTGGAGAAAGGAAGAGAGCATCTCGTCATCGTTTTTTCGAAGGAGATGACGACGACGACGGGTTTGCTGGTCTGTCGCTCCTGCTTCGCGGTACCGCGAAGCATCGATGACGGAGGAAAAGAAAAGAAAACTTCCTCTCGATTTTCGCGACGACAACACCTCTTCTCATCATCATTAAAACAGCGTCAAAAGAGAGCAAACTCGTCGTTTGTGCCGTCGTCGTTTACGTCGTCGTCCAGAGGAGGATTCGCACGGAACAACGCGATATCTTCGGACAACGCGACGACGACGTCTTCATTCGACGATGAGTTGATGGGAGGAGGAGGAGAAGATACTCCTCCTCAAAGGCAACAACAACAAAAACGGTTAGAGTTTGTTCGGTTACAGGAAGTATCGAGTGAAAACACGATTGAGAAAGCGATTGCACGATTACGCGAGACGATAGAGAGCGAATGCGGTAGGACGAGCAGCGGTAGCGCGGCGGGTTCTTCCAAATCTGGAATGCTTCGGTTTAGGTGTTTTGTGCCCAGAGACGCAAACGCTCTGCAGTTTTTGTCCTCGATGAACAAAGGGACGAAGACAACAACACCGAACGAAAAAGAAAGAGATGAAAACAGACTCGAGCGATGGACGAATACGACGCCCAGGTTTTACTTTTCGCCGAGGTCTCCGCCGCCGAAACCGGTGCGACAAGAGAAGCGCGAGGAGGAAGAGGAAACAAAAAGGGGCAGCGGAGGAGGAAGCGAAGAAGGCAAAGAAGTGAACGAGGAGTTTGCAAAAGACACGAGAGGTGCGATGGCGGCAATCGGTGCGAGTTGCTTGTGGACTTCAACGATTCCTTCGTCGAATGGTATCGATGATGACGATTCGTTGTTGACCAAGAGGCGCTTACGAGCCGTGAGGGAATTTTTGAAAGTATCGAAGAACGTGAAAGCGTTTGGCGCCGGGCGATTCGATCCTAGTTTTATTTCGCATTCAGTAGCAGCAGAAGTAGACAGTAATAAGTGGGAGTGTTTTGGTTCTAGGTATGTATTCATTCCAATCGTGGATGTGTCTGAAAGTATATCGTGCGGGGAAGTTGGCGTAAACATCTCCTGGGATGACAACGGGATTGTAAACGATGGAAGTTGCGCAAAAACGTTGGACGAAGCCGTGAAGAAGTGCTTGAAATGCTTAGAGTCCATCGAGGCATCGTTAAAAGCAAGTGCAAAAGAAGTAAAAACAGCAGCAACAACAATAACAACAAGAACACCATCGACGAATAATTCGAGTAAAAGAGTTTCACCGGATGAGGAAACATGGCAGAACGTTGTGAGTGGAACGATCGAAAAGATGAACGCTTTAGGAGAAAATGAAGAAGATGATATAAAACTCTTATTAGGGACTTCATTCGACGAAGATGCGTTTGCAGAAGCTCCGATGGGAAGCGCCGAACGATTGCGAAGTGCCTTGAAAAACATGGGAAGAAGGAGCGGAATTAACGCGGACGAGTCCATATTGGATGTTTTCGAAAACCTCGTCAGTAAGAACAGGGATGATAGCGAAATTGAAAACGAAGAAAATACGGGCGTTACTTTGCAAGAGCTGCCAGATGACGATTCTCCCCGGGAGAGTGATGATGACGACGACGACGACGACGACGACGCTATCGAGCGAACTAAAAATGCATCAGGGAAGAGGAGTTTGCGCAAAGTGGTCTTGGCCAGGAAAACTACTTTGGATGTTTCTGAGTTCGTATCTGAGTGCGAATTGATTGAGTCGTTACAGAGGCGGGATCCAGACGCGTACCAATTCATTTTGACGCACCCGAGTGGGACTTCATTTATCGGATCTTCACCAGAGCGACTGTTCAAGTCAAATATTACGTCGCGATCGGTCGAATCTGAAGCCGTTGCTGGTACACGACCAAGAGGAAGTGATCCTGGTGAAGATGCTGCGTTAGCCTACGATATGCTTCTATCGGAGAAGGAGCACGAAGAGTTTGCCATCGTGAGAGAAGATGTTCGAAAATCGCTCGCAAAAATTGCGCGTGACGGCGATTCGGGAGTATTCAAAGAGCTCGAAAAAGGAATTCTGCGCCACGTATCTGTGCAGCATTTGTACGCGCGCTTTCGTGCAAAGATCGACGAGCAAGTTGACGAATCTGATGTCATCAGCGCGTTGCATCCTACTCCTGCCGTGTGCGGATATCCGCGAGATCTTGCTATGCAAACTGTCCGAAAGTCGGAGACGTTTGACCGAGGTTTATATGCTGGACCACTCGGTTGGATTGATTCTGAAGGCGCCGAATTCTGTGTCGCCATCAGGTCAGCCTTACTTTCTAACGGTGATAATGGTGATAATAAAGTTGCAGATCTCTTTGCCGGAGTGGGCGTGGTGAAGGCGGCAAACGCAAAATCAGAGTGGCAAGAATTGAATTTGAAAACCAAACCGATGGAAGCGCTGTTACTGCAGAACAATATCAGGAACATCAAAGCTTTAGCGTACTTTCCGAATAATCCAAACGCTCGCGCGGCGTACGCGCTCGTGGATGAGCTGGTATTGAATGGTGTTCAGCTATTTTGTATCGCTCCTGGTTCTCGCTCCACGCCTCTCGCTCTCGCAGCAGAAAACCACCCATCGGCGAAAGTGGTCGTGTGCATCGACGAGCGTTCCCTTGGGTTTTATGCTTTAGGTTTTGGTAAAGGAGCCGGTAAGCCGTGCGCGATTATCGTTAGTTCTGGTACAGCAGTAGCGAATTTACTACCTAGCTTTGTCGAAGCGCACGAATCGCAAACTCCTGCAATTTATCTCACAGCGGATCGTCCGCAAGAGCTGAGAGATACTGGGGCGAACCAAACAATCGATCAAATAGACATATTTCAGAACTTTCGACGTTACTTTGTCGATGCCCCTGTTCCTGGAGACTTGCAGACGAATGATGAACAAGTTCAAACGTTTCGAAATATCGCTCGGGTTGCGTACGGTAAATCCACTGACGTCGCTCACCCTGGACCGGTGCACGTGAACTTACCTTTTCGCGAACCTCTCGGACCGAGGCAAAAGATTGAAAACAATGTCAACAATAGTGATGGTGCGAGTGAAAAAATGTCGTTAGCGACGATGGAAAGTATCAAAGAAGAGGTAAAGAAAGTGCGCGGGGATACTATTTCGGACGATTCTCTGGAGATTCAAGATTTCTCCGTTTTTGAAAGCGCCGCGAACCAAATGAAAGAATCCAAGCGCGGTGTTTTGATTATCGGTGGTTCTGCAAACCCAAAAGACGCTTTAATGTCAGCCATGGCTGCTAAAGTACTCGGGTGGGCCGTTCTGGCTGATGTTACTTCTGGCTTGCGCGTTGGCGTCAACGGTAGTCCCACTGACTTGAATGTCGTCAAATGTTACGATTACCTCTTGTGTTCCGCAGAAGCTGTCGAAAGATTTTCACCCGACTGCATTGTTCAGCTTGGGTCCCGTATCGTGAGTAAGCGATTATGTAAATTTGTCGACGACGCAGCTGCTGCTGATAACGTCTCCTACATAGTCGTAGATCCTTCTCCTCGGAATTTTGATCCCAGTCACGTTGTGTCACATCGCATCCAGTGTTCTAGGGACGTGTTTGCGAGCGCAATACTTAAAGCGGAACTATCGTCGCCCTCAGACGAGCAAAAGTACTATGCAAAGACATTCGTTGCGTGTGGCGAAATCGTGTCAGATGTACTCTCGCGACGCATTTTGAAGATGGATGAACAAAATGGGATTACAGAAATGTCCTTGGCGGCTGAAATTTGCAATGCGTTGCCAAAGTCTTCCGCATTGTTTCTCGGTAACTCCATGCCAATTCGCGATGCTGACGCTTTGACTGGAATCAAAATGTATTCACAATTCGATGAAGATATTATGGATGAGAGTAGTTCGATACTTGGTAATCCGGTCGTTGCGAATCGTGGCGCTTCTGGAATCGACGGTATCATATCAACTGCTGCCGGTTACGCTTGTGGTTTGAACCGACCCGTTACACTATTCATAGGTGATGTATCTTTCCAGCACGATTCAAACGGCTTACTCTTCTTGCGCGAGCGTCCCGGTCAGCCTCCGGTAACTGTTGTTGTTGTGAACAACGGCGGTGGAGGGATTTTCGGCTTTCTCCCAGTATCCGATGAAGTAGAACGCGAAACCTTCGAGAAGCTGTTCGCCACACCCCCTGATACCAGTCGACGTTTGCTATGCGAAGCTAACAGAGTAGCATTTGCTCATCCTAGATCGATGCACTCGTTTTCGAATGAACTTGCAACGAGCTACGGTGAAGGACGCCATCGCGTGATTGAAGTGACGACGTCCAGACCGCAGAACTTAGAAGAGCACAGATCAGCGCAACGCCAAGCGGTACTTGCGGTCGAGCACTTTCTGAAAGTGGAAAATGATATCAATAATGACTCTTCAATATTTGTTGAAAGCGTCTCGGTGAGCACTTTCGATGAACCTCTTCGAGCAAAGGATACAACCAAATCTGAGCAAAAATCCCGCCATGGCTTTTTACTTGAGGTGAAACTTGGGGATGGGACTGTAGGGTACGGCGAGTGTTCTCCACTTCCTGGTTTGCATGACGAGGCGGAGTGTGCGTTAGCCGGTGCACAACTGCAAGTGTTTTGTGAGTCAAAACTTCTCGGCAAAAACATCCCGGCTTCCGTAACTTCACTGAGAGGCCAGTTTGCAAAGTGGTTCGCTGAAAGCAGTATCTCTGAGAATACGTTTGCATCCTTATTTCCGAGCGTACGCTTCTGCATAGAGACAGCAGTATTAAACGCGCTAGCAAACGCGACGTCTGCACAAAATCCACTGCAAAGTGTTCACGAAACTTCCAACAATTACGTCTCCGTAAACTGTTTGTTCGACCCCGATATAGGAAAATCTGACGAGGAAAACGCGAAAGATTTGAAAAGGCTGTTTGAAGAAAGTCCATACAAATGCGTGAAAGTAAAGGTTGGTCGGGATGAGAACGTGCTGCGCGACGCGACGAGATTGAAAGCCTTCCGAGACATTCTTGGTGCTGATGTTGAAATACGAGCGGATGCAAACAGAGCATGGTCTTTGGAAGACGCAATTTTGTTTGGAAAAGAGCTCGAGCGCTTACGCGACGTCAACTTGCAATTTATTGAAGAGCCTACAAAATCAGAAAAAGATCTGGAAGAGTTCTTCTTTAATACAAATGTCTTTTATGCTTTGGATGAAACCGTTGATGCGTTCATCAAGACTCGCAATAAAGCTTTCTTTTCAGGGGATATCGCGAGTAGTTTTTACAAACGCATCCTCCGAAATCGGTTGGGATGTGCTGCGATTGTTTTGAAACCATCCATAATTGGTGGTGTTGAGATTACGAAGGACATATGCGACATCGTCTTAGAGCTTACGAGCGCAATCCCGGTGATATCATCGGCTTTTGAATCTCCTGTTGCGATGACGATGAATGCAAAAATCGCAGAAACACTGGGGGAATCTTCTACTGGGGGCGTAATTTCTCACGGCTTGGACACGGGACGATGGTTCGTCGACGAGACCTTGAATCCATCAAAATCGATCAATGAAACATCGTCTGTATGTATCGAACCCAATTCCTTCGAGAAGGAAGTTGCAACGAAATGGGCGCAATCTCACTTTTCACCTTCTACTACTGCTACTGCTGCTGTGGAAGTAAAGCAATACAACGTGATGGTTGAAAAAGAAGGAGTAACACACGACATTAGCTTGGAGGGATACTTTCCTTCCGATACCGCATCATCCTCGAAAACTGTCCTTTTTCTCCACGGGTTTATGGGCGATAAGAGTGACTGGTCGCCAATTGCAAAGTCTTTGGCGACGCTCGGACACAGATGCGTTGCTATCGACCTTCCCGGACACGGTGAAACGAAAACCGAGATTATAAATTCCGACGCTACAAGTTCCACGTATTCCATCGAAGGGATATCGGATACGTTACGCTCATTGCTTGAAAAGATGGAGATTGAAGATGTTACACTAGTTGGATACAGTCTAGGCGCTCGCGTTGCGCTTTCGCTTTCTCTCTCGTCGTCGAAAGAATGGAAGAACAGCATTTCTTCCGTTATTTCGCTCAGCGGTACGTGCGGAATGCTTGGAGACGACGTGAGTAAAGAGACTAGATGCGAGCGCGACGCCGCGCTCGCTAAAAATCTGAGAACCTCTCCGTCAATGCTTTCATTTTGTACGACATGGTACGAGCAGCCGATGTGGAAACCTCTCGTCTCGAGGGATGGAATGTCGATTGAAGAAGTTGCATGGAAACGCGCGACGTCCGTTGGAGAAGACAGAAAGGATGAAATCGCAAACGTTCTGGAACACGCGAGCGTTGGAAAACAAAAGCACGTGTGGGATGAACTGGAAACGAATGAGAGGAATGTTCGAGTGACTTTTATATACGGCGAATTGGACGAAAAGTTTGCGTCTATAGCTGAAAAAGCCGTGCGATTAAGTGGCAACGACATCGAGGCGATTGAAATCGAAAACGCCGGTCACGCCGTGCACCTCGAACAAGGCTGTTCTGTCGCGTTAGAACTCGCACAGGTGTTAAGTCGATAGTATATAGATGGATGTAATAGAAAAACGTATAAGATGATGATGGTAATTAAAAAATCTCAAGAGGTGCGAGCGCGTTATATCACACACAAAAATACGTCTTAGTCCTTCTTGCCGAACGGGTTGAAGGAGAAGCCGCCCCACTTCTTTTCGGCGAACGGGTCCTTGACGGACGGCGCCGGGGTGAAGGAGTTCTTGAACTTGGAGGAACCGCCGACGGTTTTGTTCAACTTCATGGAGGCTTGCTTGGCCGCCGCCGCTTTTGCCTTGGCTTGTTCCGCGAGCATCTTCTTTTGGGCCAAAGCCTTGGCTTGCGCTGCTTTGTTCTTTTCCGCCAACGCCTTCGCCTTGGCTTTCGCCGCTTCGCCAGCCGCCGCGTTCGCCTTCTTCTTCGCTTCTAACGCTTGTCTGCGCTTGTCGGTGTCAATCGTGTAACCGTTCGAAACGACTTTGTTGACCGATTTCTTCGGCGCATTCGTCTTGGAGACGACTTGGACGCCAGCAAATTGGGTAGTGAGTGCAAACATGATGATGTTCGTGAGAG
>Ga0182095_1063990_pt1 | contig 13699 bp, 10 predicted proteins | sample 041ome_19_FD_127784 | JGI IMG/M metagenome (GOLD analysis project Ga0182095, IMG submission 127784) | Metatranscriptome of coastal salt marsh microbial communities from the Groves Creek Marsh, Georgia, USA - 041412BS metaT (Metagenome... | ecosystem: Environmental > Aquatic > Marine > Intertidal...
GAATAAACCAGACCCCCGCGGTCTGGGCTCGATTCAAAAGAAAAGGCAGACTGTTAGCAGTCTGCCTTTTTTTATTCTTTTTTTATTTGTTTTGTTACCAGGGATTGTTGCTAAGAGCAGGCAGCTAGAGCAGTGACACAAAGCCTTAAGCAAGAGTCTTACGTCATTTGCAAGTCCCTGAACAGGCAAAGCCTGAAACTTGAGACTTGTAGCTTGCTACTTTATTTGCCGGGATAATCCCTGAATGTAGAGCCGGTATAAAGTTGGCGTGGTCGCCCGATCTTGAAAGGATTGCTGATCATCTCATGCCAGTGAGCAACCCAGCCAGGGGTTCTGCCAGTGGCAAAAATCACGGTAAACAGATTGGTGGGAATACCAATAGCTTTCAGGATGATGCCGGAATAGAAATCAACGTTTGGATACAGATTACGCTGAATGAAGTAATCATCTTCAAGCGCAATGCGCTCCAGTTCCTTGGCGATCTTCAGTAAGGGGTCATTTTCGTGACCCAACTCTTCCAGTACATCCTTGGCAGCATCACGCAGAACATGGGCCCGTGGATCAAAGTTTTTATAAACGCGATGACCGAAGCCCATCAGTTTCACCGGGTCATTCTTGTCTTTTACGCGCTTGATGTAATCAGGGATGTTTTTTACATCTCCGATTTCATTGAGCATATCCAGAACTGCCTCGTTGGCACCGCCATGGGCAGGTCCCCAAAGCGCAGTGATACCAGAAGAAATGCAGGCATAGGGATTGGCTCCGGTTGAGCCCGCCAGACGCACGGTAGAAGTTGATGCATTTTGTTCATGGTCAGCATGAAGCAGAAAAATTTTGTCCATGGCATCGGCAATTGTCGGGCTGGGAATGTATTCCTCGCAGGGCGTACCGAACATCATGTAGAGGAAATTCTCCGAGAAACTCAGATCATTGCGTGGATACATAAAGGGTTGCCCAATGGAATATTTGTAGCACATCGCCGCCAGAGTAGGGATTTTGGCAATCAGTCGGACTGCGGCCGCCTGGCGATGTTCTGCATCATCAATAATCAGATCGTTATGGTAAAACGCTGACAGTGCGCCAACGGCACCAATCATCACTGACATGGGATGGGCATGGCGGGGAAAGCTTATGAACAGATTACGAATTTGCTCATGTACCATGGTGTGGTGCTTGATGTCGTCTATAAAGGCCGCTTTTTCCTCGGTGCTGGGAAGTTCGCCATTTAGAAGTAAATAGCAGCACTCCATAAAGTCAGACTTTTCTGCCAGTTGTTCAATAGGGTAGCCCCGATAAAGCAAAATACCTTTGCCACCGTCGATATAGGTTATCTTGGACTCGCAGGAAGCGGTTGACATAAAGCCGGGGTCATAGGTGAAAACTCCATTGGAGACCAGGCTGCGCACGTCGATAACATCGGGCCCGACTGTGCCTTCGTAAATCGGTAATTCAATAGTTTCGTCAATGCCATCCACTGACAACTGAGCTTTTTTCTCAGCCATAGGAACTCCTTACAGAAAATAATTCGAAGACTAACGGCAGGGATAACATTACGAGAAATTCTAAAATTCTGCACGTAGTTACGGATCGGCAACACTATCTTCTGATACCGAAATTGTCAATCGCAGTGCCTTTTTTTGATAACAAATTTTACGCTTTTCCAGCATAAAAAAATCATCACAATTTCACCTGAACCGAATCTTCGCTAATTGCGTAAGTTACGATCATACATAGCAAAGTTTAATTTACAGGTGGTCTGAATTATTTGCTGAAAAATCCGAAAAAAGATTCAAACTCAAAGAGGAATTAGGGCATAATAGCGCGCGTTTGTGCGATGATCTTTAGGACTGATTAATAAAGACTATCACAATTAATTCTACTGATAGATTTTAATTTTTACATAATTTTCCTGATACTTTAAAGAGAAAGCAGTGAAACCAACGACAAAAAACGACCGGCCCGTAAATCTCGATTTAAGCACCATCAAGCTGCCCCTTGCGGCCATTACCTCCATCACTCACCGCATATCCGGTGTGATCATGTTCGCGGGTATTGGCATTTTACTGTGGATGCTTGAATTATCCCTTTCCAGCGAGGCTGGCTTTAACCGCTTACATGAATTGCTAACGTCCCCTCTGGTCACTTTTGTTGTCTGGGGTGTGTTGTCGGCTCTGGCTTACCATCTCATTGCAGGCGTGAAGCATCTATTAATGGACGCGGGTATCGGTGAAACCAAGGAGGGCGCACCACGCGGCGCCACCATCGTGATCATTGCCAGCCTGATAACCATTCTGGCGTTGGGGGTGTGGTTATGGGTATGAAAAATATGCAGGTTTCCAGTGTCACTAATTTTGGCCGCAGCGGACTCTCCGACTGGCTGATCCAGCGCGTGAGCGCCGTGATTCTTCTTTTATACATCGTGTGTCACAGCGCGATTATTCTGAGTACCCCCGAAATGTCCTATGCGCAGTGGCGTGACCTGTTTGCAGGCACCACCATGCGTATCTTCAGTCTGCTCACCTTGCTGGCCCTGTGCGCTCATGCCTGGGTTGGCATGTGGACTGTGGCTACGGATTATCTGACCAGACGAATGATGGGTAGCAAAGCTACTCTGGTGCGTCTTGTGTTTCTGGTTGGCTGCATAGCGGTGCTGGCGATTTATTTCATCTGGGGCGTAATTATTCTATGGAGCGTGTAGTAATGGTTTTACCAAAGGAGTTATTAAAACGTGGCTAATATCAGAACCATGACATTTGATGGCGTGATTGTCGGTGGCGGCGGATCAGGTTTACGTGCGGCACTTGAGCTTTCGCAGTCTGGTTATAAAACGGCGGTAATTTCCAAGGTTTTTCCAACCCGCTCCCATACGGTTTCAGCCCAGGGTGGCATCACCTGTGCCATTGCCAGTACTGAGCCAGATGATGACTGGCGGTGGCATATGTACGATACGGTCAAGGGTTCTGATTATATCGGTGATCAGGATGCTATCGAATATATGTGCTCGGAAGGCCCGCAAGCTGTTTTCGAACTCGAACACATGGGTTTGCCATTTTCCAGAAATGAAGATGGGCGTATCTATCAGCGTCCTTTTGGCGGCCAGTCACGTGAATATGGTAAAGGTGGCCAGGCCGCTCGTACCTGCGCTGCTGCAGACCGAACTGGTCACGCCCTTTTGCATACTTTGTACCAGGCCAATCTGAAGAACAATACGGTTTTCTTTAACGAATGGTATGCCGTAGACCTGGTGAAAAATCAGCATGGCCATGTGGTAGGTCTGATTGCCATCTGCATTGAAGACGGAGAAGTAGTATTTATTAAATCCAAGGCAACCGTGCTTGCCACTGGTGGTGCCGGCCGTATTTATGCTTCAACTACCAATGCATTGATCAACACTGGTGATGGTATAGGAATGGCGATGCGCGCCGGTGTACCTCAGCAAGATATGGAAATGTGGCAGTTTCATCCCACGGGTATTTATGGGGCGGGCACGCTGATTACCGAAGGCAGCCGTGGAGAAGGTGGTTACCTGGTTAATAAGGACGGCGAACGCTTTATGGAACGCTATGCGCCAAATGCCAAAGATCTTGCCGGCCGCGATGTGGTGGCACGTTCCATGGTATTGGAAATTCTGGAAGGGCGCGGTGTAGGGCCCGATGCTGACCACGTATTATTAAAGCTCGACCATCTGGGTGAGAAAGTACTGAATGACAAGCTGCCAGGTATTCTCGAGTTATCCCGCACATTTGCCCATGTTGATCCGGTCAAGGAACCTATTCCTGTAGTGCCAACCTGCCATTACATGATGGGTGGAATTCCTACCAATATTCACGGTCAGGCACTGGGACAAAATCCCGATGGCACCGATAATGTAATCGAAGGCCTTTATGCCTGCGGAGAGGCGGCCTGTGTATCAGTTCATGGCGCTAATCGCCTGGGCGGTAATTCACTTCTGGATCTGGTGGTGTTTGGCCGGGCCTCCGGAATATACATAGAAAAAATGTTGAGCAGCGGGATAGAGCAACAGGAAGCCAGTGACAGTGATCTTGAACTGGGACTGTCGCGTCTGGACAAGCTGAATCAGTCCAGCTCCGGTGAAAAAGTCGCAGACCTGCGTAAGGAATTGCAGGTGATTATGCAGAATCACTTTGGTGTATTTCGCAAGGGTGACTTCATGCGCGAAGGTATTCAGAAGCTGCAGGCCATGCGCGAACGCATCGAAAACCCCCATCTTCAGGATAAGAGTAACGCCTTTAATACTGCGCGTGTTGAAGCGCTGGAATTACAGAACCTGTTCGAGGTGGCGGAAGCTACAGCGATTGCGGCGGAGGGCAGGGAAGAAAGTCGCGGTGCTCATGCCCGTGATGATTTTACCGAACGTGATGATGACAACTGGCTTTGTCACTCCATGTTTTTCCCGGATACCAAGACCCTGGGTAAACGAAAGGTGAATTTTGCGCCGAAGACCGTTCCAACGTTTGAGCCGATGATTCGAACCTATTAATTCAAGATGAACATTTAGAGAGAACAATAACGTGTTAGTCAGTGTATATCGCTATAACCCCGAAACCGACCTGAAGCCTTCAATGAGGGACTATCAGATTGAAATTCCTGGCGGCAAGGACCTGATGGTGCTTGATGTTCTGGCCATGGTAAAAGAGCAGGACGACAGCGTGGCCTACCGCCGCTCCTGTCGCGAAGGCGTATGTGGTTCAGATGGTATGAATATTAATGGTGTGAATGGCCTGGCCTGTATCACGCCTCTCTCTGATGTCGTGAAAAATGACAAATTGGTATTGCGTCCCTTGCCGGGGCTGCCAGTAGTGCGCGACCTGGTCGTGGATATGTCTATTTTTTACAAGCAGTACGAGCGTATTGAGCCTTACCTGCAGAATGATGACCCGGTGCCTGCAATCGAGCGTCTGCAGTCCCCTGAAGATCGCGCCAAGCTGGATGGTCTCTATGAATGCATTCTTTGCGCCTGCTGCTCAACCAATTGTCCATCATTCTGGTGGAATCCGGAAAAATTTGTTGGTCCTGCCGGTTTGTTGCAGGCCTATCGCTTTCTCGCGGATAGCCGAGACACCCATACCGATGAGCGTCTGGCTAACCTGGAAGATCCCTTTAGCGTTTTCCGCTGTCGCGGCATCATGAATTGTGTAGCAGTTTGTCCGAAAGGATTGAATCCGACCAAAGCCATTGGTCATATCCGCGAGATGTTGATGGAGCGTGGAGCCTGATAAAACCTTAACAGGCATCTGTTTGAAAATATAAAGAATAAAACAACGATAGCTAACGAAATGCAGCGAGTCTGCCGTTAATTATAGTGCTTAATTTGTGTAGTGAAGACAGGGGATAACTGGAACTATGCTGGATAATTTTCGTGATCTGATGCTCGCCTCAGGGCATATTTCCGGTGGCAACCTTGATTACGTCGAAGGCTTGTATGAAAGCTGGCTTCACGATGCCAGCGCGGTACCGGAAGAATGGCAGCAGTATTTTTCCCAATTACCAAGCGTTGAAGGGGGAAATTCTCATGACATTTCCCATCAGGACATTGTAGACCAGTTCCGTGGACTGCCGCGACGCGGTACAGGTAATCCCCAAATGCTCAGTGGCTCAGCACCTGGAGGCCTGTTGCATGAGGCAAAACAGGTTAGTGTTGTTCAGCTTATCAGTTCCTATCGTGTTCGAGGCCACCAGCATGCCAAACTTGACCCGCTTGGTATCATGTACAGGGAAAATGTGCCCGATCTGGAGCTGGGCTTTCATGGCCTTTCACCTTCTGACCTGAATTTATCTTTCCAGACCCAACCATTATTTATTGAAGAAGAAACCGCAACACTGGCAGAAATAGTCAGCGATCTGGAAAGTATTTACTGTTCCTCGATCGGATATGAATACATGGCCATTGTTAATCTTGAAGAGAAGCAGTGGATACAGCGCCGAATTGAAAGCAGTCGTGGCAAGCCAAATTACAGCAAGCAAACGCGTCTTCATATTCTGGAGCGACTGAGTGCGGCTGAGGGGCTGGAAAAGCATCTGGATGGAAAATATCCGGGTACAAAACGTTTTGGCCTGGAAGGCGGAGAAAGCCTGATTCATGCTGTCGACGATATTATTCAGCGCGCGGGCGAGCATGGCACCAAGGAGATCGTGATTGGCATGGCTCATCGTGGCCGTCTTAATGTACTGGTCAATATCATGGGTAAAAACCCGTTTGATTTGTTCGAGGAGTTTGAAGGCAAGTTGGTACTGCAAAGTTCTGGGGATGTGAAATATCACTCTGGTTTTTCCTCCAATATTATGACGCCGGCAGGAGAAGTGCACTGCAGTATGGCGTTCAACCCCAGTCATCTTGAAATTGTTTCTCCTGTAGTTGAGGGTTCGGTACGGGCAAGACAGGATCGACGTAAGGATCCCCATGGCACGACAGTTCTGCCGATATTGATTCATGGTGATGCGGCATTCGCCGGGCAGGGCGTGGTAATGGAAACCTTCCAGATGTCACAGACGCGTGCTTATGGGACAGGTGGCACGGTACATATAGTGCTTAACAATCAGATTGGCTTCACCACGTCGCGCCAGGAAGATGTCCGTTCAACAGAATACTGTACAGACATCGCCAAGATGGTTCAGGCACCGATTTTTCATGTCAATGGCGATGATCCTGAAGCGGTTCTTTTTGTAACCCACCTGGCGCTGGATTATCGCAACAAGTTTCGCAAGGACGTGGTAGTGGATTTGGTGTGCTATCGACGACGGGGTCATAACGAAACTGACGAGCCGACCACCACCCAGCCATTGATGTATCACGCCATCAAGAAGCATCCTTCCACGCGCACTCTTTATGCCAGCAAACTGATCGAGGCGGGTCTGATTTCGGATAAAGAAGTGGAGGCAATGAATAAAAATTACCGTACTTCTCTTGATGAGGGTACCCATGTTGTGCAAAGTCTTGTTCATGTACCGAATACTGCTTTGTTTGTGGATTGGCGTCCCTACCTGGGGCATTCCTGGGACATGCCGTGCGAGACCCATATTCATATTGTTCATTTAAAGAAACTCGCAGAACGACTGGTCACACTACCCGAAGGCTTTAAACTGAATCGTCAGGTTAAAAAGCTGATGGAAGACCGCACACGTATGGCGCATGAGGAGCAGCCCCTGGATTGGGGTTTTGCTGAATGCCTGGCTTATGCGAGTCTGGTAGACAACAACTACAAGGTGCGAATTACCGGGCAGGATGTTGGCAGGGGGACCTTTTCCCATCGCCATGCCGTGCTTCATGAGCAGGACAGCGGGAGAAACTACGTCCCGTTAAGTCATATCTCCGATGCCCAGAGAAAATTTGTGATTTTTGATTCCATTTTGTCAGAGGAAGCAGTGCTGGCTTTTGAATTTGGTTACGCCAGTACCCGACCTGATGCCCTGGTAATCTGGGAAGCCCAGTTTGGTGATTTTGCCAATGGTGCCCAGGTGGTGATCGACCAGTTCCTTACCAGCTGTGAAAACAAATGGGATCGTCTCTGTGGTCTTACCCTGTTGCTGCCCCATGGCTATGAAGGGCAGGGTCCGGAGCATTCCTCAGCCAGGCTGGAAAGATTTCTGCAGCTCTGTGCAGAGCAGAATATTCAGGTTTGTATTCCTACTACGCCAGCCCAGGTATTTCACATGATCAGGCGTCAGATGATCAGGCCTCTGCGTAAACCGCTGATTGTAATGACGCCAAAAAGTTTGTTACGCCATCCGGAAGCAATTTCCACTATGGACGAACTGGCTGATGGCGCTTTTCACACTGTGTTGCCCGAAACTGATGTCGATATAGATCCGAAACTGGTTACCCGGATTGTATTGTGCAGTGGCAAGGTCTATTACGACTTGCGTGCCAAACGCAGAGAACAGAACATCCGTGATATTGCCATTATCAGGTTGGAGCAGATGTACCCGTTCCCGGAAGAAACACTGCATGACATCCTGAGGCCCTATAAACGTTATAAGGAAGTGGTGTGGTGTCAGGAAGAACCACAAAACCAGGGGGCCTGGTACCAGATACTGCATCATATAAAGAATGTAATTCGTCGCAAGCGTGCCAGCTTTCAGCTGGATTACGCTGGCCGGGAAGCTTCCGCGTCGCCAGCAACAGGCTATATGTCGTTACATCTGCAGCAACAGAAAAAACTGGTACGCGATGCGCTGGGACTGGATGATGAAGATAACAGGATAGTCAGTTCCAGTTAAAACCGAAACAGAAAATTCTGAGAAAGTTTGTAGGCATTAACCAAGAATAAAAAGGAAAGGGCATGACCATAGAAATTAAAGCGCCGACCTTACCGGAATCTGTCCCCGATGGAACTATTGCTACCTGGTATAAAAAACCGGGTGAGAGTGTCTCTCGTGACGAACTTATTGTTGATATTGAAACCGATAAGGTAGTCCTCGAAGTAGTAGCACCGGCTGATGGTGTGTTGAAAGATATCAAGAAAGCAGAAGGCGATACCATTGTTAGCAATGAAGTACTGGCCATTTTTGAAGAAGGCGCAGTAGCAGCAGCTCCTGCAGCTGAGCCAGCCGCTGAAGAAGTTCCCGAAAAGGCAACGGTGGCTCCAGCCGAAAGTGATGAAGATCAAAGCAACCTGGCGGTATTGTTGAGTCCCGCTGCACGTAAACTCGTGGAAGAAAATAACCTGGATGCAAATCTTATCCAAAGCACGGGAAAGGATGGCAGAATAACCAAGGAAGATGTAGTCAATTACATGAAAACGCCGGCAGAAGCGCCAACACCTACGACGCCTGTTGAATCACCAGCTACTCAGACGGAAGCGGTTTCTCCGCCACAACAATCCATAGCAGGCGTTGATGGTGCTCGGGCCGAAAAACGCGTCCCGATCTCACGCCTGCGGGCAAAAGTCGCTGAGCGTCTGCTGCAGGCAACCCAGACTACCGCTATGTTGACTACTTTTAATGAAGTCAATATGCAGGAAGTCATGGATCTGAGAGAAAAATATAAAGCAGCATTTGAAAAGCAGCATGACGGCACCAAGCTGGGATTCATGTCGTTCTTTGTGCGCGCCAGCGTGGAAGCATTGAAACGTTTTCCTGCAGTAAACGCCTCGATGGATGGCAGCGATATTATTTATCATGGTTATCAGGATATAGGCGTGGCAGTGTCCTCACCCCGAGGTCTGGTAGTGCCGGTATTGCGTGATGCAGATGCCTTGAGTTTTGCCGATACAGAACAGGCTATTCGCGATTTTGGTATCAAAGCCCGTGATGGAAAGCTCGGTATAGATGAGATGACTGGCGGCACGTTTACCATTTCCAATGGCGGCGTATTTGGTTCATTGTTATCTACTCCGATTCTCAACCCCCCGCAAACAGCAATTCTGGGAATGCATAAAATTCAGGAGCGTCCGATGGCAGTCAATGGTGAAGTCAGGATTTTGCCAATGATGTACCTGGCACTTTCTTATGATCATCGTATGATTGATGGCAAGGAGGCGGTGCAGTTTCTGGTCACCATTAAGGAATTACTGGAAGATCCTGCAAGAATCTTTTTGGAAGTTTGAACCTTATCAGCACGTATTAATTATTAACAGGCAGCAGACAGGAATTAACAATGGCAGATTTTGACGTAATAGTAATCGGCGCGGGTCCGGGAGGGTATGTAGCAGCGATCCGGGCTACCCAGTTGGGGCTGAAGACCGCTTGTGTTGAGAAATGGATCGATGCCAGCAACAAGCCCGTTTATGGCGGTACCTGTCTCAATGTTGGCTGCATTCCTTCCAAGGCTCTGCTGGATTCCTCACATAAATTTGCCGAGGCTAGTCATGATTTTGATGTGCATGGCATCAAGGTAAGTAAAGTCGGTATCGATGTGCCCGCAATGATTGCGCGGAAAGAAAAGGTCGTTAAACAGCTTACTGGCGGTATCGCAGGATTGTTTCGCGCCAATAAGGTAGAGGGAATATCGGGGACAGGAAAGCTGTTAAAAGACAAGCAGGTCGAGGTGACTGACCACGAAGGCAAGACAAGTGTTTACTCTGCTGACAACGTCATTCTTGCAGCGGGTTCGGTCCCCATTGAAATTCCACCCACCCCGCTGGATCATGATGTAATTGTCGATTCTACCGGTGCTCTGGAATTCCAGGAAGTACCAAAACGCCTTGGAGTAATTGGCGCTGGCGTAATCGGGCTGGAACTGGGGTCGGTATGGGCGCGCCTTGGTGCTGAAGTAGTGGTGCTCGAAGCCGTTGATGCTTTTTTGCCCATGATTGACCAGCAGATTGCTAAAGAGGCAAAGAAAATTTTCACCAAGCAGGGGCTGGACATTCGTCTGGGTGCAAAGGTGACCGGTAGTGCCTTGAAAAAAGGCAAAGCCAAGGGCGTAACCGTTACCTATCAGGATAGCGAAGGCGAGAAAAAAGAGGATTTTGACAAGTTGATCGTGTGTGTGGGGCGTCGACCATTGTCGGACAAACTATTGGCCGATGACACTGGTGTTGAGATCAATGAGCGCGGTTTTGTGACCGTAGACGATCATTGTGCAACGGGAGTGCCGGGCGTTTATGCAGTGGGAGACCTGGTGCGCGGTCCAATGCTTGCCCATAAGGGCTCTGAGGAAGGCGTTATGGTTGCAGAAATAATTGCCGGGCAAAAGGCCTCGATGAACTATGATCTGGTTCCTTCTGTGATTTACACCCACCCGGAAATTGCTGCAGTGGGAAAAACCGAAGAACAGCTAAAAGCTGAAGGAATTGAATATAATACCGGCGTTTTCCCATTCGCTGCCAGTGGTCGAGCGCTTGCTGCAAACGATTCTGACGGCATGGTTAAAATGTTGGCTGATGCAAAAACAGACCGTGTGCTGGGTTGTCATATTATTGGTCCTTCTGCGGCAGATCTGGCTCAGTCAGTGGTAGTCGCGATGGAGTTCAGCAGTAGTGCTGAAGACATTGGCATGACTGTGTTTTCTCACCCTGCACTTTGTGAGGCAGTACATGAGGCTGCGCTGGCTGTGAATGGTCATGCAATACATATCGCTAATAGGAAAAAACGTTAGTTAAAAAATAACGATTTACGGGTTAAACAAACAGATAGGTATCAAATGAATTTACACGAATACCAGGCCAAGAAAATATTTGCTGATTATGGTTTGCCGGTTTCAAAAGGCTTTGCCTGCGACAATCCCAAGGATGCAGCAGACGCTGCTGGCAAGCTTGGTGGCGACAAATGGGTCGTAAAAGCGCAGGTACATGCTGGTGGTCGCGGCAAGGCTGGTGGTGTCAAACTGGTAACAAGCAAAGCGGAAATAGAAGAGTTTGCGCGACATTGGTTGGGTAAGCGACTGGTCACCTATCAAACAGATAAAGATGGACAGCCGGTTACCAAGATCCTTGTGGAAGAGTGCACAGATATTGCGCAGGAGTTATATCTTGGCGCGGTCATTGACAGAAGTTCCAGGCGCGTCGTATTCATGGCATCAACCGAAGGTGGGGTTGAAATTGAAAAGGTCGCTCATGAGACGCCGGAAAAAATTCTGCGCGCGATTATTGACCCTCTTGTTGGTCCGCAGCCATTTCAGGGTAGAGAGCTGGCATTCAAGCTTGGTTTAAGTGACGATCAGATAAAGCAGTTCACAAAAATATTTCTGGGTCTTGCAAAAATTTTTGTGGAATGTGATCTGGCTCTGCTTGAAATTAACCCGCTGGTGATAACGACAGCGGGGGATCTGCATTGCCTTGATGCCAAACTTAATATAGACGGGAATTCGCTGTACCGCCATCCTGACTTAAAGGAAATGCACGATCCAACTCAGGATGATGAACGAGAAGTAAATGCTGCAAAGTGGGATCTAAACTATGTTGCTCTGGATGGAAGTATTGGCTGTATGGTAAATGGTGCTGGTCTGGCCATGGGTACTATGGATATCGTCAAGCTCTATGGCGGAGAGCCGGCAAACTTTCTCGATGTCGGTGGTGGCGCTACCAAAGAACGTGTTTCAGAAGCGTTCAAAATTATTTTATCTGATGAAAAGGTAAAGGCAGTCCTGGTTAATATTTTTGGCGGCATAGTGCGCTGTGATTTGATCGCTGAGGGAATTGTCGGCGCGGTCGAGGAAGTTGGAGTGAAAGTGCCGGTAGTCGTAAGGCTTGAAGGAAACAATGCGGATCTTGGCAAAAAAGTATTGTCCGAAAGTGGACTGAATATTATTGCAGCAGACAGCCTTAGTAAGGCTGCCCAGGAAGCAGTAACGGCAGCGGGAGGCAAATAATGAGTATTCTTATCAATAAATCAACACGTGTGATCTGCCAGGGTTTTACCGGTTCCCAGGGAAACTATCATTCAGAGCAGGCAATTGATTATGGAACCAATATGGTCGGGGGCGTGACTCCTGGTAAAGGGGGGCAGGTGCACCTTAATTTGCCAGTCTTTAATACAGTGAGCGAAGCTGTAGCTGAAACCGGAGCCGAGGCTTCCGTAATCTATGTACCGGCACCGTTCTGCAAGGATTCAATTCTGGAGGCCGCTTTCGCCGGTGTACAACTCATTGTCTGTATTACGGAAGGCATTCCTACACTTGACATGCTTGAAGTTAAAGTAAAATGCGATGAGCTGGGGGTTCGCCTGATAGGGCCAAATTGCCCGGGGGTGATTACACCGGGTGAATCCAAAATTGGAATTATGCCAGGCCATATCCACCTTCCTGGTAAAGTCGGAATTGTTTCCCGCTCCGGTACATTAACCTATGAAGCGGTTAAACAAACCACTGATTATGGTTTTGGTCAGTCCACCTGTGTTGGTATTGGTGGTGATCCGATTCCAGGTTCCAATTTCATTGATATTCTTGCCTTGCTCGAAAAAGATGAGCAAACAGAGGCCATCGTTATGATTGGTGAAATTGGCGGAACTGCCGAGGAAGAGGCTGCACAGTTTATCAAAGCCAATGTCAGCAAGCCGGTTGTTTCCTATATAGCCGGGGTTACCGCGCCATCAGGTAAGCGTATGGGGCATGCCGGGGCTATTATTTCTGGGGGGAAAGGCACCGCTGAGGAAAAGTTTGCCGCGCTTAATGATGCCGGTGTCACGACCGTGAGAAGTCTTGCTGAAATCGGCGAAGGGCTTAAGACAGCGGCGGGCTGGTGAAACAAGATAACTGACCAGAGAGTTACTTTAATTGTTCAAAAAATTGACAAAATTTTTTGAGCCTTTTTTTGGGGCGCAGAGCCTCTAATGCGAGCATTTCCCAAACTTCGTGCAAACAGGTGCCGATGAGCCAGAAATGCTTTGATTTTTTAAGTATTAAGGTGTTCAATCTGGCACTAGTATTTGATATGCTGAGCCGCCTCAAGGATATGGGGAGTTTATTCAGGGATGACTTGCTAATACCGAGCTTATAATATTACCATCTGGCGATATTTATTATTGCCGGATTCTTTTAGTTAATAGGGTTTTATCTTTCGATTAGACTTTTAGTACTCGACTACATCCAGGTAAATGTCCAAAGAGATAAACCTGTATTTAAACGGGTCTAAATCTTGGATGTGGGATGAGTGTTTGAATGTTAACTCGTCTTTTATTAGATTTTTTTTAAATAAGTGGGACTACACATGAACTACCATCGTTTCAAGCAAGGGATACTTGTTCCTTTATTAATGCTGCCAATGGTACTTGGTTTCGGCACTGCTTCTGCACAGGACAC
>Ga0182095_1864815_pt1 | contig 13699 bp, 8 predicted proteins | sample 041ome_19_FD_127784 | JGI IMG/M metagenome (GOLD analysis project Ga0182095, IMG submission 127784) | Metatranscriptome of coastal salt marsh microbial communities from the Groves Creek Marsh, Georgia, USA - 041412BS metaT (Metagenome... | ecosystem: Environmental > Aquatic > Marine > Intertidal...
CCACCACCGCCTTGAGCATCTTCGCTTCTCGGGTTTCGCACGGTTTCATCGATGGAAAGAATCAAACACGTGGCCTCGCACGCCGCGGCGATGGCGTTGCACTTGACCAAAGCCGGTTCCCAAATAAAGTTCGCAAAGGTATCTAAAATCCCGCCCGAGTTGACATCGACGCCGAAATTCAAGCCTTCGTGGTTTGGAGAGGCGTGTTTTTGCCGAAGTTTATTCAAAACGTCCGTGGCGTCGCACCCAGAGTTGTCGCACAACTGTCTCGGGATGACTTCTAAAGCGCGAGCAAACGCGTGAATAAACAGTTGCGATTTTCCTTCGACAGTTCGCGCGTACTCTTTTAAACATTTACTCAACTCAATATCAATGGCACCGCCACCAGGTACTACAGCCGCGTTTTTCGTCGCGCGACGGACGATTTCAATGGCGTCGTTTAAACTTCTCGCCGCTTCCTCGATGAATTGCTCGGCGCCGCCTCGTAAAACTAAAGTGCACGTCTTCGCTTCCGTGCATCCACGGAAAACGTTAAAGCGTTCGGAACCGACTTGAATTTCTTCAAAGATATCGCACGTACCTAATTGCTCATCGTTCAAATCGTTCACAGTCGTTTGCACTGCCGCACCAGTTGCTCGCGTGCATCTGTCCAAATCCGCCTGTTCGACTCTCCCGGCACAAAACAAGCCTCGATCGGCAAAGTATTGCGTAGCTAAATCACCAATGGCTAATCGAGATAGCACAACGTTCGCGCCCGACTGAACGCACTTCTCGAGCTTATCGTAAATGATGTTCCATTCGGCATCGACAATTTCTTGGTACTTGGACGGGTCGCTCAATCGCACTTCGGCGTTGTCTTTTTCCGATTTCAACTCCAACTCCAAATTTAACGCTAAAATCTTCGGTTTGACCATTTTCTTCGTCATTTGCTCGAAACCGGCGTACGAAAACGTTTTCTTAAACGCCACTCCATCGACGAGAAAGGAGTCTCGCATGCTCGCGCCTAAAACTTTCTTCACGCCAATCATTTTTGGGTCTAACAAGTCTTGGTCCAAGTGGCCGACGGCGTCGACGACCATCTTGGCGAAAAATTCCTTCTCGCCACCGACGAGTTTCGAGGACAACGTCGTCATCGCGCACTTTTTCAACATCTCTTCTTTCTCTTCTTTTGAGTTTCCTTCGATGGAAACCGAAACTTCTTTGACTTTTTGGACGGCGAGTTCGCTCGCTTTACGAAACGCGCGAATGATATTCATCGGATGCACGCCATCCTCAATGAACGGTTTCGCTTCTCTCAAAAACTCTCCGCATAACAAAACAACCGTAGTGGTGCCGTCGCCAACTTCTGCATCTTGCGATCGAGCGATGTCCACCAAAGTTTTCACCGCCGGATGGACTATTTCTAACAACTTCATGATCGTCGCCCCGTCGTTGGTAATCGTCGTCACGCCTCGGTTATCGACGACTAATTTATCTAATCCTCGAGGACCTAAGGTTGTTCGAATGGTATCCACGATGGCCATGCACGCGTTGATGTTTGAAATCAATTGGCCTTTGCCCTGTGAAGTGTCCGTGCCTTCTTTTAACAAAACGATTTGCGGCTCTGTTTTATTTTTCAAACAACAACAAAAGAAGAAGAAGAAGAAGATTTATGATGAGTACAACACACAGAAAGAAGAGAACAAGTGTATGTACGAGAACAAATGAGAATAGACGACGAGGAGAGGACGATACGATGGAATTTTCGGTGGACGCGCAGAGTGCAAACGTCGTCGTCGTCGTCGTCGAATCTCCCTCATCATCATCGGCGCTTTTCTGTCCCGGTCGTCATCGTTGACCAAACAACACAAAAAATTAGAGATGAAGAAAAAAAGAGAACACAACAAACACTTGCTACTATTAGTACTTACGGATCAATCGCCCGTCGGGCATTTGCATGAGCGTCGTCATCTTATCGTCGTCGTCGTTCAAAGATCTGTTGTTGTTTGATCTAAAGGTGTTTGATCTTTTTTTTGTGGAAGCGCTTTCGTTGTTCACCAAACGAAGAGAGAAGAAGAACTCTTTTCGTTGAAAAATTCCTTCTAGCTTTGATTTTTTGTTTGTTGTTTGCGTTCTTTTCGTTTTCTTCGAAAAAAATTTCGACGTAAAAAGTCAACCTCTTTTGTGTCTCTTCTTTTGTCTCTCTCCTAGACTGTATTCTTGATTCTACACACGCGACGCGCAAAAGCAGTGAGTGTGAAGAGATGGCATCATCATCAGAAGCATCAAAAGCAGAAGTAAACGACGATACCGCCGTGACCACGACGAGTAGAAACAACAACAACAATCCCTTTGCACGAGAACAAGAAAAACGAGAAGGACATTTTGACGCGGAAGGAAAAAATGAATTGACAAAACCACCATCGTCGTCATCACCTAAAAACTCTGATGGGAGAACAAACGACGACGGTGAGAAAGAAGAAGAAGAAGATAAAAAAGAAGAAGAACAAGAGAATAAAAGAGACGTTTCGGACATCTCCAGAATACGGTTTCGGAGGCAGAGTTCCGTGCACGACATCGGTCCCATAGAACTTTCGTCCACGAAAACGACCGTCTTGGACATCAAGGAAAAACTGAAACAGTTTGTCACGGAGGAAGAACAACGCGCGAAGAAAAACGAGGAAAAAAAAGACGGAGGAAAAACATCATCAATAACGAATAACTTAACGACGGACGATATAAAGATACTTTATTTAGGTAAAGTTCTAGACGGGTGCGACGATGCGACGTTGTTTCAGATCGGTATTCCCGCCGCCGGAATCACGACGATTATGCACGCGCACGTCGTCCCGCCAAACATGCGAAGGAGAAGTTCGGCGCAAAAGTTAGCCACGTTAGGGACAAAGTTATTGCTTAGCGGCGGAGAAGTCAATGGGAATGGTAACGCGCAACCTTCGTGTTGTTCGATACAGTAGTAGTTTTTTTATAGTCCACCTTTATTTTAGCAGATAAAACAACTTTGTATATATAAGTAGTAGCATTGAATTAAGCGTTGCAAGTTTACCAGTATTATTATTCTTCGCGCATATAATCATTTGATTAAAAAAAGAAAGTATCTAATACACGACACTTCCGCCGAAGATCTTCCATCCACCGTCAGAAGTTCGGCGCATTTCATATCGTGCTCTATATGTCGACTCGTACACATCGTCATCGTCCACTTTGGATCTATCCTTCAACACAGCCAACTCGGTCAATCTCGCTTCTACGATGGCTTCGTCTTCGTTGTAAATTTCAATCTTTTCAATCACCAGTTTATTCAACTCGTACTCCCAGCACCAGCCGTGAGAGGCGACATCTTCTGCTCTCAACGTCCATTGCCTCAACATCGGTCCGTCGAGAATATTGCTCAACGCGCGAGAATCGTGAGAGCTACCGAGCGCTTTTGCTTTGATTTGTTGCCATCTCTTCACGACCGACTCCGCAGTGCTTTCGTCCATAGGTTTCTTCACCGGTTTCGGAAGCGAGATCGAAGGGACTGAAATTTTTGGCATCTCAATCTTGGGAACTTCAATTTTCGGCACAGTTGGAAATTGTGGCGGCTTCAAACCACTGATACCACCACTACTATATTTGCTGTACTTGTCTTTCGTCGTCGTCTTGTGGTTGTTGTTATTGTTCGTGTTCTTTTTTGGCGCGGGCGTAGATTTCTTATTCGCGTTTTTCTTTTCGGTGGCGCTTCTTTGCCACGAGGGCAATTGCACGTTTTGAAAAGCGCTCGAGTTGTTGCCAAAGAAGTTCATCGCGCTGAATACGATCGCTCCAGTAAAGGCTAATCGCGAGATCACGCCTACACGGTACTGGGTAACATCTTTCTTCAACGCGACTGGAACGTCATCGCTCGGGAAAAACGAACTCAACACGCTCGCAGAACCTTTCGTCAAAGCGCGCTTGGCCGCAGATCCCGCACCTTCAATCTTCGCAAACGCCGGAGAAAGTGCGTATCTGTCCACAAAACCAGTAACCTTCGGATTTGAGAACCACTGTTCCAAAGAAATCGGTGCAACGCGCGCCGAGTCTCTGAAAAGAGGAAACGCGACTTGCTGAATCCATTGATCGACTAAGGCGCACACGCCTTCGACGACGTCGCCAGACGGAGAATTTTCTCGAACGAAAGTTGCCATTTCCGAGTTGGAAGTTTCCTCCGAAGACAAACCTAAAAGCTTACACGCGGCTTCCGTTTTACCGAGCAACACTAAGCACACCGTGCGCTCGATGGTGACATCCCCAATTTCCGAAGTTTGGTTGGTATTCTTAGCAGCGATTTCAAGCTGTTCCAAGATGTCATCCGCATCCACGAGCAGCAACGGGTTGCCACTCATTAGACCGGCGACAATGTGCGAGATGGAAGCTCTGTACACTTCTTCCGGGTCAGCTGGGACATGATCTGGCGCTTCAACAAACATCGCGGCGTGCTCATACGCGGTTAAGAAGCGAGACGACTGCGCTTGTAAATCTGCTTTTGAAATCAACGCCGCGTCGTCGTTTTGAGCTTCGTTTTCATCGACCCCTGGTTTCGCCCATAAACACTTTTTCAACGCCATTAAGCCGAGCTCGCGACCTCGCCTTTGGTCTAAAGGCACCGCGAGCAGTTCAAGCGCGACGCCAGGTAACGCGTCGTCGAGTTCCTTGTAGATTGCATCCTTCAAATCCGGAGCGAAAGATTTGGACTTGCCACCCGGCGCCTTCTCCAATGTTTTCAACGCCAGTTCTAGCATGTCGCTTCCTTCCACGTAACTTGGTCGTTTACCTAAGCTATATAAAGCTTCTTGCGCGTATTCGCACGTGGCCATAGAGGACGTTAACGCGACATCGCGCTTCCCGTTGCTGTTAACTGAATCCCCGCCTCTCCTATTTTTCGCCGTTAATATGGCATCCGCGTACTCTAAAACTTTTTGATTTTCGCCCGCTTCCAGCAACATCGCCAAAGCCGCCGGTGCTCGTTCAAAATCAATCGGAGTCAACACACCGTTTCGCAAATCTTCGTCGTGGTACGCTCGGGCTTCTTTATCGGATAAAACTGCCACGGCTTCCTCGATTAAACTTTCTCGGCTTTGACGCAACGTGTTCGAGTAGCCTTCAAAGACTTGCGCGTATTTCATCGCCTCGCCGGCTTTGGGAATAGTCGCGCGCGTCGCACGCGCTGGAGATAAGTCCAAAATGCCGTAGTACGATATCGGCAAAAAGACGTGCGTGTTTTTCATCTCGTTCATAATAGAATCCTCTTCTTCAACCGGTGAGGACCTCTCCGCCGGAATCTCAAACACTTCTTTCTGCATCGGTAAATTAAACGAACTCATCGTTCCTGGTTCGTCGTCCATCTTCGTCTGCTGCTCTCGTTTATAATTCTCTCCTTCTTTTCCTCCTCCGGCTTCCTCCTTTTCCTTCTTCATGATGGCCACGCGCTCGGCGTAGGACAATATTTTTGGTTTTTCTTCGTTTGTTGCACTATTTGAAGCGGCAGCAGCATCTTCGACTTGCGCTGCTGGTGTGCTCCACGGCAACGGATCCTCCTCCGAAGGCACATCGTACTCTTTCGCGTCACCACTCTCATTACTTTCCTCATTCGCATCGCCGGCGTTAACCGCATCGTCGGCGGTCACTCGCAACTGTTGTCGTCGTCGCGCACTTTTGAAACGAAAACGACGATCAGTCGCAGGATTGATGGCGGGAGTTCGATTACAAAATTGCGACGAGGAAGACGTCCTCCTCCTTCCGGAGGTGGCGGCGGCAGATAAACTCGATCGATCCAGAAGACCAGAAGACGAAGAAGAAAACTGTTTCCTATGGTGAGATCCAATGCCACTCGCCGTCGTAGCAGCGGTAGCACGAGCAAACATTTGGATGATATTTTAAAACGTGTGTGATTTTTTTGGCGCGAACTCAACAAATTTTTTCGAAAGATATTTCATGATGATCGTTTTCCAACAATTTCAAAAATTACTATTCATCTGCGTCCGACATGTCTGTTAGTTCAACGAAGCGAACCTTGGAGGAATTCGAATACGGCGACGCGTACATCGCATCACTCACTGCGATTTCATCGCTCCAATTTATTCTCCCATCTCTTATTTTTAAGATATTAGCTACGCAATATCCAATCGTGCATATCGAAGTATACAAGATGTATCGCACCCAGGCGACAGCGCCTAAACTGACCAACAACTGACTCGTCGCTAAAACACCCAGCGCCGGTAACCACGGCACGAAAGGCGTTTTGAAATCACCCGCCGTCGGAATATTCATTTCTTCCACATCGAGCATATAGAACGAGCCAGTTTCTAGGACTATAGATACTGCCATGACAATCAGCGACCAGGATGGTTCATTTTGTATGTACAATCCCGAGAATATCATCGACGACGCACAAAGAAGTGCACATCTCAGCAACGCAGGCGATCTGTCTTTGAAAGAAGTCCCATCTTTTGGTGTGTATCGACGCACCAACAGCCCCATGTTAACGCTCAAAAATATTGAGAGCGTGCCTATTGAAACTAATTGCGCTAAAATATCTATATCTACAACTAAAGCGAGCAAGCCGGTTGTGACTCCGGTGAAAATGGATGCATTTGCGGGTGTTCCAAATCGAGGCGATACTTGCGCAAACCACTCTGGGAGCAAACCATCTCTGGACATTGTCATATAAACTCTCGGCTGCCCCATCAACGAAGAGAGTAAACTTGTCGTGATTGCAAAAACAGCACCAACGGAAACGACTACGGAGGCCCAATGTTCGTGATTGTTATCAAAAGCAACCGCAAAAGGAGCATCAACGTTAATCTCCGTGTAATGGACCATGCCAGTAATCACCAACGCCATAAAGCAATACAAACATCCGCATATTGTGAGTGACCCCAAAATTCCAATCGGCAAATCTCTGCTTGGCTTTTTCGTTTCCTCTGCTAACGTCGCCACGGTATCGAAACCGACAAACGCGAAGAATACCATCGAAGCGCCAGAAAGAATACCTCGGAATCCAAACTCCGGAGGTACGAACGGTTTCCAATTCTCCTCGTCTACACTCGTACTCCCGGTGATTAGTACGAAAACGACCGAAAGTAATGCTGCGCTCGTCACTGCAATATTAAACTTCGCCGTCTCTTTCATGCCGACGACAAGTAATACAGTTAAAACGCCCACCAATAAGAATGCGACGACATCAATCTCAATCAAAGACTCGTACACGACGAAGCGAAGAGCGTTCGGACTTTGCCCGATGAGAGTCGAGAAGTAACTTGTAAATCCACGAGCAACGGCGGCGCCCGCAATGGTAAGTTCGAGAGCGAGATTACATCCAGTGATGAAAGCGATGTATTCGCCAAAGGTCAAGGCGATGTAATTATACGCAGAGCCGGTGACAGGAATTTGTATGGCAAACTCAGTGTATGCTGTCGCCGTAATCAAGGACGTTATTGTCGCGAGTAAATACGAAATAACAACTGCCGGCCCTGCGTGTACTTGTGCCGCAGCGCCAGTCAAGACAAACACGCCGGCTCCAACGACACCACCTATGCCGAAGAAAATCAAATCCAATGCGCCTAACTCTCTCTTTAACGACGACTCGCTCGAAGAAGAAGTTGCTCCTTCCAAACACGACCTCTCTGATTTCACTTTCAGAGCTCTAGTGCACAGCAATCGCGTCGCATCGAGGATATCTCGGCCAGTTGGCATGATATGACCTCGAGCTCAGTGTTTGCGTTTTGAAGTTTTAAAGTTTTTCGAGACTCTTTCCATCCAACTGTCTCTCTCGAAGTGTCGAAAACAAGAACAAGAGAAACACAACCCACCACAAAAAAGAGAGACACCTACCTACGTGCAGATGATATGAGTGCGGCGTTGTGGTATCACCAGAGAAAATCATTCTTGCGATCAGCGTTTATATTAGTTTTACTCTTCAGTGCGACAGTCGTAATACTCTTTGGTGATGTTTTGTTTCTCGCTCAAAGAAACTCATCAGAGACATCAACATCATCGTCTGCTGCATCTTTTGACGACGGTGTAGGTGTTTCGAACCAAGCAGTCGCACAAGACGTTGATAGAAAGGAACCCACAGAATCAAAACAAGTAGAAAGTGAAGAAATACACGGAAAGGTTGATGTAATGGAAGAGAATTTCCTCGATGAATCATCAACAACAACGACAACAGAAACAGAAACGACAAAAGCGTCAAAACTGACTCAAATGCAAAAGGACACGTTAAAAAAAGTAGTAGGCGCTGAATTCTTCGATGATCTCATCCCACCCGATTATGTTCCGCAAACCGAATATAAGTCTCCTTGTTGGAGTGCAGACGATAGTTTACGATGTTTGCCGTTTTTCTACGTGTTGGGACACTGGCAATCCGGCGGCCAGGACTTGATTGGAAGGCTTGTTAAACATCCAGAGGTTGTTGGATCTCGGCATTTTCATTTTTGGAACGAACCGAGGCCGCCGCGAGAATATTGGCAAGGCTACGGTTTCGCCACAGACACGATTAGAAAAAACGACGATACGAAAGATCTTATTTTCGGCGACGACTCCCCGGGGACATTTGCAAACTCCTGGAGCGAATCGACGCGCTTGCATCTTTCCTTTGCCGAAGACGTTAAAGAGTGCTGGTTGAAGTGCCAAGAAAAACCAAACGATATTCCTGACGGAAAGACGCAAACCGAGCGTCGAAGATGTATAGACGGTGATTTAGAAGACCAGAACGCAGAACCAATTGGATGCGGACGACAAGCGATGAAAAATGACCCTCCTTCCGAACTTGGAGGACACGGCATGAGCGTACCTCACTTGATGCGCTACGTGTATGACATTCGAGACGAAAACGCCCGCGGCGACGAAAGCATGGCGAGCAAATTGAAGTTTATACTTTTGCTCAGAGAACCGGCAGAGCGATTACACGACGCATTTTGGCACTACGACCATTACCAAAAACATTTCGGCGCTAGTGAAGACGGGTTTGATCAATTCGCGACGGAAATGACGAATCATTTTAAGGTGTGCGAAAGCGAACACAGCGCAAACGGATGCGCGCGACGATTTGAAACCTACCATCCTAAATTTGAAGCCGTGTTCTTCCACGCAGACCAGCTCATTAAAAATATGTACTCAGTGTGGATCGAAAGATGGTTTCAAGTGTTCGACAAAGAGCAGTTTTTGTTTTTGCGCAGCGAAGACGTTTTCGGTCTACCTAATCCAGTTTCCGCGACACCATCGGATTACGAAAACAACGAGAAGTCGAGGAAACTTGGCATGTCTGAAGCGTTACAAAAAGTAGCGAGACACTTGAATCTCGGTGAAATGTCAGATGCATTGATGGAGCAGATGGTAGAAATGCCGGAGACGGACGACGCGCGTGTTTTGAAGAAGGGCAAAATGTCACCCATGCGAAAAGAAACGAGAGCGTTACTGAACGAGTTTTATCAGCCGTTTCTAGTAGAGTTAGCCGAAAAGATTGGAGACGAAGCATTCATGTGGGATGATTTTAGACGTTAGGAAAGCGATGATTTAGTATTTATAGCCATACATGCATATACGCATGTCTTACATCATGTGATTCGCTTCTTTGATTCAACATACTTGTATTTCAAGTATTTCAAGTTTCAAGTTTTTTCAACACATGCATCAACAGACTTTAACAGAATGGTTCCTAACAGAACACCCCTTTTTACTATTCATCTTCATTTAAATGCTTTACAGTATTTGTCATACTGTTGATGTTCCCTTCATTGGTATTATCATCTCCCGTAGTTTGCATTCCCTGCACGTATGTGTATTCAACCGCGTCCACTCATCGAGTGCGCGCACCGCGACGGCGCGTTTTCCCCCGATTAGGGGTTCATAATGCAGTTCAGCAACACACATACAGCAAAGAGAACGATGATGTCTTAGCGAATTCAATACTATCAAATGGAAAAGTCACAAAGATTGCGCATCAGCTACTTCGTTCTTGCGTGCGAGCGGACGATGTAGTCGTAGATTTGACCTGTGGTAGAGGAACTGATACACTTTTGTTTTTAGAGCTAGTTAAAGCTGATGGTTTGATTGTTTCGCTCGATATTCAACAAGAAGCGCTTGACATCACGAGGAGAAGAATACGTGAAGAGTTCTGCGAACACATTAGCGACGAGGCCGAACGAAAGAAAATAGAAGAGAGAGTCTATTTTGCCCGAACATGTCACTCTGTGTTTGAATCCGTCGTTGACGGGATTGCGGAGAAGAAAGGAAAGAAAAAATCCGAAACGAACGAAATAGAAATAGGAGCGTTTACGATGAACTTGGGATATTTGACCGGGAAGGACACGGATAAATCAATCGTAACGAGAACTAGAACTACGTTAGAGGCGCTCGATAAAGCGAGTAAATTGTTGCGCGTCGGTGGTTTGATCACTATTTGCTGCTATCGTGGACATGAAGGAGGTTCAGAGGAAACCGACGCCGTTCTCGATTTTGTTTCGCGTTTTCCACCAGAGATTACGGTTACAAAAATAGACGTATTAAACCGGTCTGGGCCTGTATTGCTTAGCTGCTATCGCCAACGGTGATGATATGTAAATAGGAATTGTAATTATATATTTTCACTTGCATTTGTTGTTCTTGTAAGTATTTCAATTTCCTCTAGGAAGAAGCCGGAACGGCTTCGACGCCAGCAGCCGCGCTTTCTTCCTCTTTTTTTACTTTTACTTCTTCTTTCTTAATCTCTTCTCCTACTTTTGTCTCCTCTTCTCCGTTTTTATGAGCATCAGGTTCAGATTTCACCGCCGCCGCCGCTTCGTCCGAGGCCGCGGATGATGGCAACAGAGCCGCAGGTTTTCTCGCTACGCTCGCCAAGAGCGCTTGCACTCTGTCGTTGTACGCTTCTGGTAGTAATCTTTCCAAATACGGGAGCATATCCACGTACGAATTTCGTATCGTTTGTTCCGCCATTCCGCTCACGGCTGAAATTTGACTCACATTGGCTATATCTTTTTTGTCTAATATGTTCGTCGCTAAGTATATCGCCGCCGCGGCTATCGACGCCGGCTGTTTCTGTGAATATCCTTCTCCCGTTTTGATTTCCCGGAATTTTTGAATCGCCGAACTACACACTCGAATGAATTCAGAATTCGCCAAACCCAAGTTACCGCAGAAGCGATTCGTGAGCAGTTCTGGCGTAATCATTTGCTCGTTCATTTGCATTTGTAAGTCCAATCCTTCACACACGCGTATGATGAAGCGGTAACATCTCCCGATCTCTTTTACGGTTGAACCGACGGCGGCGCCGCAAATCTCTTTAAACGTTCTCGTTTTACCTTCTTGTCGACAAGCGATGTATAAACACGCGGCAAACATAGCGACCGAGCTTTTGCCTTGCGTGGAGTGCGAGGACGTCACCACTTTATATAACTCACACGCTCCACTCTTGATGGTTTGATTCATCGCCATGCGGTCCGCCATATCTCCAATTTGCGAAAATGCCGCCATTAAAACTTTATCCGGGTTGCCTTCTCTGTTGTGCAATCTCGTCAGCGTTTGGTTAAAAGTCCCGTCTGGATTTCGTCCTATGGTTGTGCTTAAACCACCCCCGGAAAGCATGTTATTCGTCGCACCGACGGTTCTCGACGGATCACCTCCCGCTTTGTCCGAATCTGAAAACGTTCTCCATTCCGAACACTCATCGATCGTTCGACTTTCGACGACTAAACCGCACTCGGTGCAAATCAAATCCCCTTGCGCGTGGTCTTCGACTAACGTCGTTTGTACTTTACATTGCGAACAAATTTGCGAGAACTTCTTCACCTCTTGCTGCGCGGGAGAAGGTCCGGACATGACGCGTTTCAGTCGTTCTGTGTTTTCTTCTTTTCACCTCTTTTTGGTCGCGTTGTCGTCACAAAAGTATTATGTGTGATGATGACACGGAGAAGAAAGTTTAATGAAGTTTGAAGTTGAGATGAGTTCTTCTTCTTTCTGTCTGATGAACACAAAAAAAACAACATGCATCAAAAAAACACTTCAGAAAAGAAAAAGACGATGTCGCCTCCGATGATGACATACGAGGAGAAGGAGAAGAAGAATCAACAACAGTTACAACCGTCGTCAAATCCTTCGACGTCGCAATCGCTGCTCGATATCGAGAAAAAAGACACGACACGACCAAACGGAACGGCGACGACGATTGGTTGTGGAGCTGCTTCGAGTTTGTTGAACATCGTTCAGATGAAAGAAAATCACTCAAACAGAAGAAGGAGCGATATTTATACCAACAACATTGCACTCAACGAAGAGATACAGAAACAAACGAATAGCAAAGAAGAAAAAGACGTGCTGATAAAACCAAACATAATGCCATCAATAGCCCCTGCGCAACCCTCGGCGCTTTTGAGTAAGTTGTCCGCGTTTTTGCCTCAAATGCACGAGGCGAACTTACAGTTGGAGGAAAAAATTCAAAAAAATCCGATATTAGCAAAACGAGAGATTGAAATCGACGCCGTCCTCGACGAAGAAGCAGATGATGCCACGGACGATGCAGAAGAAGAAGAAGAAGGAAAACCACAAATTGAGATGAGTTTAGGTATGGGCGTTGTAGATTTGAAAACGGCGGAGGTGGTAGAAGAAGTTGAAAAGTTGGTTGGAGGTTTCGCTAATAACGAATGGAATAGTAAGAGCGAGAAGACCAACGACGACGCCGAAGGAGAAGAAGACGAAAATATCGAAAAAGCTCACAAGAAGAAGAAAAAGAAAAAGATAGAAGTGTTGTAATGAATGCATTCCACAAAAAGGAAAGCGGCGCGTGCACGCGCATAGGAATCGTGCAGACTTGTGTATTTTCTTGTTCATTGTTGTAACATTTCTAATAGTCTCTTGGCGAGAGTCTTCTCCGCGAATGCTCGCAAAGTAGACGCATCGTCCGCAACATTCACTGAAACCGCTATGGAGTTCAAATTTGCACCTTTGCCTTCATTTCCGTTTTGAGTGTGTACTAAATTCAAGAGTCGCTCGGCGAAGGACTGCGCTCCGGTTTTCGCGTCGCCGCCCAAAGGATTAGAGCTCGCGTATTTAAACGAACTGTTCATTGAGCGAGCTTTGGTACACACGGCGAGTCTGTTAAACGTGCTCGGATCGCTCGTTCCGACGTAACAAAACGCACATTCCGTTCCGAGTAAGATTTGAAAGTTCAAAACCGCTCCCGGTGCTTCAACGGAGAAAACTAAATTTTCCCACTCTTTCTTTTGATGTTCTTGTTGTTGCCCTTCCATGTTCACGACAAGAGCACAAACCTATGTATTGTAATGTAATCTATGTTAAATAAAACTTTTCTTCCTCTCGATCGATGAATAGAGACCACGTCCTCCTCCTCTTTATTCTTCTTCTCTTTCTTTATTAAATTTCTTCCTAGTCGTTCATGACGGGTTTGTTTTCCGAGGCTCTCGGTCCTTTGTCCGTCGGTCCTTTCGCGAACTGATTCTTGGCCCCGCCGGCGTTCTTCAAAAAACTTCTGAAATACGGAGCGTTGACGTCGTAAATCATCTTTTTATTAGTAGTGGTACTGTTGTTTTACTGTTTCGTTGTTGCTGTTGCTCTTGTTGTAAGCGCTTTTAGAATGAAGATCTGATCTTATTCTCATAAAAATAGGGGTTTCCATCAAAAAAAGCAGCAGAAAAAAACACATCTCAAACAAGAAGAAGAAGAAGAAGAA
>Ga0182095_1022816_pt1 | contig 13609 bp, 9 predicted proteins | sample 041ome_19_FD_127784 | JGI IMG/M metagenome (GOLD analysis project Ga0182095, IMG submission 127784) | Metatranscriptome of coastal salt marsh microbial communities from the Groves Creek Marsh, Georgia, USA - 041412BS metaT (Metagenome... | ecosystem: Environmental > Aquatic > Marine > Intertidal...
AATGCTAATAAACTGCTAGTAACTGTCGCTCTCGCGGCTGCCGCTCCTCCTTCTCCTCTTCCTCCTCTTCTCCTTCTTCTTACTCCTTCGTCTTTGTCTCTCGTCGTGCTTGTCGTCGTCGTCGTCTTCTTCTTCTGAACTACTCGAGAAGGATGAAGAATGAGACGACGAGGAAGAAGAGGAGTAGCGCTTCTTTCTCTTCTTCTTCTTCTCTTTTTTTTTCCTCCTCTTCTTCCTTCTCTCCTTCTCGTATTCGTCGTCGTTCTTTTTGTTCTTACTGCGGCTGCTCTTAATCCCTAACATCTTATTCCTCTCCTCTTCCTCTCTCTTCTTTATGATCTTCATCTCTTTCAGAAGCATTCTCTCCTCGTCTCCCTTACTCTTCTTTCCGGGGTCTTTCGTATCTTCTTCGCGTTCCCGCGCGTACCAAAACAAATCCCTCCCTCGTTGCCATCTCCCCACGGAGGCTTTCACGGAGTGCCCGAGGTAATTCTCTCGGTATTTGGAATCATTTTTGACGTTCTCCCAGGAGAATTGGTCTTTGCCGCCGCGCGTGCCGCCTCGCGCGGGGCCGTCGTCCATGTTATGTGTGTGTGTGTGTGCGCGTGTTTTTTAGATATGGAAAGACGCGCGTAAGAATGTGGAAAGTGTGTGAGATTCCCTCAATTGAGTCAAACGTCAAATAATACAAAATAGCGAGCGACGCTGACGAGTCAAACGTCACGTAATACAATAGCGAGCGATGCTAAAAAAACTATATTTCCTGCTCCTTTTTCAGAGCAGTTTCAAGGATTCAAGTAATCCGCGGTTTCGTAATCGAAATAGTCCAACCGCTTCGTCCTGGACCAAGATCTCAACAGCGCCTCTCGATCTTTCACGGCGGCGTTTTTAACCGATTTTTGGTTTTTCATCGTATTCAACCACCGCTGGAATCGACGCGGTTGGTGGGAATGTTCTTCATCTACGTCGTCTGGACGGTAATATTCAGTCTCGCCTAAAGTGTACCGTTGAAAGTGTTGCAGAGCGAGCTCGAAACGCTCCGCGAACGGGTATATCGCTAAATCCGCCAGCGACGGCTTTCTCCCGCCGAAAAGGAAAAGCGGGCGCTGGTCTTTGTCGTCACCGTCGTCGTCGCAATACGCATCCATCAGCGCCTCTATTTCCCAAATCTCTCGCTCCAATCGTTCTAGCGTTCGCTCGTTCCGGTCAGAGCTCATCCCCCATCCTCCTCCGATCGATTGTAATCCTAGGCTCACGAACTTTTGGTCACACGTGTTCGCAAACCTTTTCACCACTTCTCTCCGACGTTCTTCTTCTTCTTCTTCTTCTCGGTCTTCGTTCGTCTCAAACGTTTCCCACAGCCGTTCGTTTATCCGCAAACTCTCTCTCACGCATTCACCAGTCTCTCTAAATTCAATCATCGGTACCAAACCGCGTCCGTTCGTCTTTTTCAGGTACCAATCCGGTTTATTCGATAAATCAATGTCGACGATATCCGTGACTTCTCCGTCGAGCAAATTCAACTCGTCCAGACACAAACGCACGCGGTGCGCGTACGGGCACAGAGAGTGCGTGTAGAAAATAATCTTCTTCTTGTTGTCCTTCGACGAAGACGACGACGACGCGAACGATGCCGCCGTCGCTGCTGCTACGGGATGAGCGAACGGTACGGTTCGCATATGTTTCTTTCAACGAACACTAAAGGTGTTTTTGGGGAAAAAAAATGGATAAAGTGTTCTCTTCTTCATTTCTCTCTCTCTCGAAGAACGGAAGAAGAGAGCATACATAATCCAGACGTTCTCTCTCGCGCGCGCGCGAGAGAGAGAATAATGTCGCCATTGCCCGCGGTCGCGTTCCAGAAGACCGTCGTCACTAGCGCTGCTGTCTCTGAGAAGAAGAAGAACAGCTTCAACAACACCTCGAGAAGAAAGATGTCTCTCGTCCCGAAAGCGTCGACGACTTCCACCTCCGGAGCGACACCTGCTACGAAACCGTTCGAGTTTACGACCGCCTCGCGCACGGTGTTTGAAATCGACGCGTTTGAGACGCGGACGGTGCAATTAATCAAGGATTTAGCGAAACAAGAGAGCGCGGATATCGATGCGAAGCCGGTTTTAATCGTGTGCGGAGAGTCGAATAGATTTTCGTCCGTCTTGCAAAAGGCGTTGAAAGAGGAAGCGAACATCGAGTCGGTGATATTTAATTGTCCGAAAGGCGAACCGACGGTTCAGTCGGCGATTGATTGCACAAAGTTGGCGTCGGAGAACGCGTGCGAACTCGTCGTTGCCGTGGGGGGTGGAACTGCGGTTGATACGGGGAAATGCGTCGCCGCGATGTTGACCAACGGCGGCGCGGAGCGGGACATTTACGATTTTCTCGAGGTGGTCGGGAAAGCGATGCCGATTGAAAAGAGACCGAGACCGTTCGTGGCGATACCGACGACTGCTGGTCCTGGAGCCGAGTTGACCAAGAACAGCGTGCTCGAAGCTGGAGATAGGAAAGTGAGCATGCGTCACCCGTTGATGTTGCCGGATTTAGTCATCGTCGATCCGAAATTGACCGTGCAAATGCCAAGAGACGTGACTGCGCACACCGGTTTGGACGCGTTGACGCAGTGCATTGAACCGTACGTGTGCAATTCTCCAAATCCTGTGACGGATAGTTTGAGCATGAGTGGTATTAAACTAGGCGCGAAGAGTTTACGGAGATGTTTGGAGCAGCCGGACGATATAAGCGCGAGGACAGATATGGCGTTGTGCGCCATGTACGGAGGGATGGCGTTGGCGAACGCCAAGTTAGGCGCCGTGCATGGGTTCAGCGGCACGTTGGGTGGTTTGTTGCACGCACCGCACGGAGCGATTTGTGCCGCGTTGTTGCCGCACTGCGTGAAAATGAACGTTGAGTTGTTGGAGACACGAGTGATGGACGAGAATCCGGAAAGAGCGAAAGAAGGTTTGCGTCGATATAAAGAAGTCGCCAACGCGTGTTTAGGTAAAGATGACGCCACAGTCGCGGAATTAGTGAAGTGGATCGAAGATTTAGTGTCATTTTGTGGGGTGCCCAAGTTGAGTAAGTTCGGCATGAAGGACGAAGACGTGTCAGAGTCGGTTTTGAAGAGCATGCAAAGTTCGAGCATGAAGGGCAACCCGGTCGGTTTAACCGTCGAAGAGCTCGAATTGATGCTTAGGAATGCTATGTAATGCTACTACTACTGTTCTCTAAATGTCTCTAAAATTTATCGCTTGCTATCGAGTAAACTCCTCCGTTTCTTCCTTCGGCGCGAAAATATCCGCTCTCCTCGCTCGCACCCACTTCTCCAATTTCCCTTCAAAGTCCCTCCCGCAATCCAACTCCAGTCGTTTCCCGACCCTTTCCCACCTCCCGCTCTTTTCTAAAAGTTTGTCCACGTACCTCGCGGCCGCGTTGCAATCTTCAGCCGAATTTTGGTTCGAGCGGAAATATTGTCTGTCCGCGAGGATGTTGGAATCCCCTACACCAACGAGAACGTATCCCCTCTTTTTCTTCTTCTCCTCTTCTTCCTTCTTCGCGGCGCCCAAAACCGCTTCTTCTTTATTTCTCTTCGCCTCTTTCAGCAAAAACTTCGCGACTTGCTCGCCTTCGCGCGCGATTTCGTCGTTCTCGATGGTTTCTACGATCACCACTATCGTCGCATCATCATCATCATCTTCTTCGTTTTGGAGAAATGGATTCTTCTCGATTTCCCCTAACGAAAACCGCGAGAGGACGCGAACGCCTTCGCCGTCCTCCTTCTCCTCTGCAGATGTCGTTAATAATAAATCAGCGAGCTTGCGCGAAACAATCTCCGCGACTGGACCGCAGTGGGCGATGGCTATTTCTTTTATTCCTCTCGCACTCGTCGTCGGTGCTGTCGACATGTTACGTTTGGAGAGAGAGAGTTTTTTTTCTGTGCGGTAGTTGACGTGTGTGAAATGAGCTGCAAATGCGCGATGATGCGAGTCAAAATATCATCGAGCGCGGTATTTTCGGTTCTAATTTCTCTCTATTCTAAACTCTCTAACTCTCTCTCTCTCTTTAAGCTAAAATAAAAGTTACTCTCTCTCTCTTTCCTCTCGAATGTCAATGACGTTCGGGTACGCTTTTTGCAACATTCGCAAAGCCTCTAGAGTCAACTCGAAGGAATGGACGGTGTCGACGCCCGGCACGTCGTCAAAGTAGTGATATTTCACGTCGTCTTTATCCATGCTCTTGTCTTTGCCGCCGCCGCTCGTCGCTTTCCAGGCGCTAAAACCGTAGAGGGTGACCTTGTCGCACTGCTGCGCGGCGGCGACGATGGCAAACCATCCAGAGTTTGGTTTGCACGATTCCTCTTGATTCATGGCGTTGGAGATGGAAATCGCGCCTCTGCGTTTGCGCCAGTTTTCTTTAGCGTCCTTGGCTCTTTGCGCGGTCAACGCGCAATTCGGAGTTTGTTCGCCTCTCTCAGCGGCTTGTAAGAGCGCATCTTTACTCACCGAGTTCCAGAGCGCGTTCGCACGAACGATAAAATCTGGAGAGAGTAAAGATGTCATCGGAGGCTTGAACCGGCGGAGAAGGAGTTGGATAAATTTCCTTCGCCACGCCATACTCAACGTGGTCTCGTAAAGGACTAATCGACTGTTTTCCGGTTTTTTCATCTTCTTGAGCATTTCGCGTCTGCGCCAGTTCGGGTCGGTCAAGTCGATCTCTTCCTCTTGCTTGAAAACGAGAGGCTCGGCGTGACACCCTTTCATCCGACATTTGATTAACGTACCTAAACAAACTTTCGCGTCGCACACGTCTGGATCGTTGATCCGTAACGTTCTCGCATCGTTAAATCCCAGGCGTTGCGCGTGGTGCATATTGACGACATCATGCGTCGTTCTACTGCCCACGTATTTAGAGAATTTCTTCACCGGTGGGTAATTGATTCGAAAAACGCCGTCGTGTTGATCAATTTCTTCGCCGTATTCGTGCTTCAACATCAAACCTGAGTTGGCCACGACCGCGCACGTTTTATACGGACGTTTTCTTGAAATCGTTTCGGATTGCGGTAAAAGCTTCACCAGCATTGGGTGGAAGAAGAATCTCCAAATGGCGTCGTTCCCGTTCGGACCAGGGGCGACTGTAGTCACGTACGCGCGTTTGCGTTCTCCAGCACCCACATTGCCGACGCACTCGAACGTATCTTTCGTAATCTCCAAGTTGACAAGTTGAGGATCGGCTTTCAGAGAGGTGGCATTTGGCAACGGCCATCGCAAACGCATCGGGCTACTTGCCGATTTCGCCGTTTTTGCGTCGTCGTGCGCTTTATGCGCGGCGATGAATCGTTCAGCGTACCCGTACGCGTCCGTGACTTGGTCTACCAAGCACTTCGTTTCGATGACTGCTTTCTTGTCATTGTTGCCAAAAATCACGTCAGCGTCTGCATCTAGCGCGGCTTTGTTATTCGTAAAGAACAAATCCTTATCTCCTCCTCCGTCGGAAGAAGAGCAATCGCATCTCATCGTTTGCGGTTTCACCATGCAGTTGTTCACTTCTTCCGGTTTCGTAAACCCGAGCGATTCAATCATCTTCTCTCGGGACATCAAATCATCGTTCTTTTCTAATTTAAAGCATCGACCGAAATTTCTCGAGTGTGAGAACGTGCGCGTGCGCTGACATTCGACCTCGCCACCGCTCCCACTTGCAGATATGCGGACACACGCTCCCCAATCCGACCATTCGCCGACAATGCCAGCCGCAAATAATTGTTCCGACCGGCGTTCGCTAATCATTGCTACTTCTGCTTTATCTAATACTATCGCGGACGCGATCGATTGCGGCGACAAACCTTCGGTTAAATCTACGTTATCTAAATTTTCGTCATCGTTTATGTCCAAGTTACTCACCGTGGCCGCGTTCTTCAGCTCCTCGACGGCTCCGTGGATTGAGCTCTCCTCTGCGTTCTGTCTATCTTTAGCCGTTCTCGCGAGCTCTTCCAGCTTGCCAAAAGAAGATACAAACTCGGAATCGGGTTTATACTGCGCCGCTGGAGGGGGTCTCGTGTTTACTCTCGCAGAGACAATTGCCGCGTGCATCTCGTGCGCTAAATGTCTCAAAACGACGTCCTTCGCCACATCCGCGGTTAACCCCCTGTCGCCTTTTGATTTCATGTGCGCGTCCAACTTCTCTCTCGCCACGTCCACGTCAAATCGTTTCCCTCTCGCCTGCCTCTTCAAACTCGCAAACACATCCGACATGGAAATTTTCGTCAACTTGTTCCCTGCTTTAGCGAACGTTTCAAATCTCGTCTGCACGTCTTTAAACGTCGCCTCGCCTTCGTTTATCAAACGCACGGCTTCTAAGACTTCCGCCGCCCACGTCGTCGCGGATATCGTCACACCGTTACCATTTTTGCCGCTATCATCGCCGTTATTATTACTACCACTACCACTGCTACTACCACTTATCTCAGAAATGTCAACCGCGTCCTCGTCTTCGCTCGTCGCGCTACCGCTACCGCCGCCGCTACTCTCCGTCGTATCTTGGCCCCCCATCTCCAGCGCTTTGTTCTTCATCATCGTCAATTTACTATTATTATTATTATCATCATCATCAACACCGCGCATGCCGCTTCCTCTGCCCGACGCCACGCGAGACGACGACGGAGAAATCGACGACGATTCCATCCGCGCTCCTGTCCCAGCTTTTTGACCACTGCTACCGTCATCGTTATGATTATTGTTATGATGATAAAAACTATCCCCCAATCGATGCAAATCGTAATCCAAATGCAAGTGCAAATGCGAGTGCAACTGCATCCATCGCACGGCAACGAAGACGCCCCAGCAAAAGACAATCAGCGCGAAGAATTTTATCCTCATATCGCGCTTCTCGTTCTTCTTATTCTATCTTCCCTCGGTGAAAGAGGATCTGATGGTATAAAAAAAAGCTCGAGTGCGTTTTGTGTGACTTTTGGGGAAAAGAGTGAAATGAGAGGTGTGATTTTTGAAGATTTGACGAAAACAAGTTTTAACAACAACAAGACGCGCGCGCGCGCGAAGAGGCGGACGAGCCGCACAAGTTTGCGTTACTTTTACACAGGTCAAAGAGCACACGCGTACGATTACATTTTTCTCATCTCTCTCTCTCTCTATATATATATATATATACATACGTTTATCTTTTAAGTCTCTTTGGTTTTTCTTTCTCTTGCCTTTTCGGCAAGACTCGATCGAACGCTCGATGGAAACCTTTTCGTCGTTGTTCGTCTCCTTCTTCTTCTTCTTCTCTGGAATCCATCCACGCCAAGCGCAAAATTTTAACCACCGTGTCGATGTTCAGGACGTCGTGCGTCTGGTCCGGGCGCAAGGCTTTTACGGGTAATTTGCGAGCCTGAACGCCTAAGGATAAGGCTTTCGTTTTGCTCGTGGGCATGCCTCTGGTTTTCAGATCGACGATGCCGCCGACGACGAAGACGTTTGACGGGTCTCGGAGTTCGGAAATCGTGAGCGAATTGTCTGCGTCGGGCGAGAGGTAGATGATGTTGTTCGGTTTTCCAGCTTGGTTGGTGATAACGTCGCACTCTTCGGCGCGTTCGGGGAGCATTTCGACGTGTTTGTTCCACGTGTCCGCGTTGAAGAAGGTTTCAGATTCGTATTTTATGTCGCCGGCGAATGAGGCAAAAGTCACGCGCAAATCACCTTTGCTTTTTTTACCAACGGAGGTAATTTCGCAGAGCTGTTTGGCGACTGATCGCAAAGCGCGCGTGGAGTCGTGCTCGTACGACAAATCGACGATAATTTTCAGCGCGTTTGGATTTGTTCGCGCGATTTCAATGGAAGAGACTTTATCATCGTCTTCTTTGTCGTTGTCGTCGTTGTTCTTTCTCATCGCAGCGCGCTTGCTCGCGTTCGCTTGGCGAATCTCATCGAAACGCAACGCTTCGTCGACGGTGAACCAAACATCTTCATCCGTTACTTTGAAGATGGCGCTATCGTCATCACTACAGCTCATCGCGATGAACATTTTTCCTCGTCTATCCAACGCTATTTGACTCACGTTTTCGTATCCAAGCTTAACCATCTCTTCTCCAATCGGAACGCCCGATATAAACGCGTGCGCGCGAGCGAGCGGTTTGAGCGTTTCCAACGCCAACTGTAAATGCGAAGTTGTCGTCGACGAAACGTTTCCATCCTCTGGAGGCGGGACGAAATCAACGTTACGGCCAAACGGAAGGTTCGAAACGACGACTGTTTCCCTCGGGTCGGACGTAAACGAGGTTCGAATGAACGCGTTTGCCTGTTGAAATCTCGGGAACGGACTTCCCGGGGCGTCCTCCTCTGAAGGTACCGCCTGCGCTCCAGAAGCGGCGCCAAAAAACCAACGCGCATTCCTTTGACTCTTTTCAATTAAATGCCCCGTGGCGTCACTTCCTATGACGTTTCCAAATCCGAGCTGTTTTGCCGCGACGCACAGCGTGCCAGATCCACAGAACGGATCCAAGAATGTCATCTCAGAAAGTTTCGATTCTTTCGAACTCATCACGGATGCCGCGATGGTATTCACTAAAGCTCTCGCGACCTCAAATCGAGTTCCACTGCTGTAATTAGCTGGCTTCTGCGCCCACGCCAAGGAAGATTTCACCACCGAATGCATCTCATCCGTGTCTGGCGCGTAAGAAGCGAGCGCAAATGCGTACCCGTTTTCGGTTTCTAAAACTACAAATCGCAACGCGTGCTCCTTAGCTCGAACGACATCCGGTTCGCGCGGATCTACCCCCGCAAACGTCGCTCGAACGCCGTATTTATAACCAACGTCATCGGGCGATAACTGCTTCACCTGCGACGTGCAAAACGCCAACAACTCGTCCGAAGGTTTTCTTTTTCCTCTCTCTCTTTGAAATCTCGCCACGGTTTCGTAAATCAGCGCGATTGGCGGATTGTAGTAGTAACACTCCTTCTCCCTTCCTCCTACTCTTCCCTCTTCCTTCGCCAATCGCATTCCTGGAAGCGCTCCACCATTTTCAACGCTACACGTCTTCGCTAATCTCTCCGCAAACGCCTCCCAACTACTTTCGCTAAATATCGGCTCTAATTTCGCTCTCATCCCGGCGGCGTTTCTCATGAAAAACGAAGACGATGGACTCGACGTCGCGTCCGGCGCCACGAACAATCCAATCGAAAGCTGCTCGAAATATGGTAGCGGGGCCTTCGACGAATCTTCTTCCCCTGTTACCTCTTCGTCGTTCTCTCGCTTTTCTTTCTTCTCACTCTCCTCTTTACCGCCGTTCCTATCCCAAGCCAAGTTGTTGTTACTGCACGCCTTCGTCTCCATCGCGTACAAGTTGTACAAACTCTCGTTCTTCAACGTCGCGTACAAGGAAAACCTCTCGATCTCTTTCGAGGAGCTTTGTTGCAATCTTCTCGTCGCGCCGCTGGCGACGCTCGCGGTGGCAGAAAGATTCCTCCAAACTTCCTCGAACGCGCTCCGTTCTCTCTCTAAAAACGCGTTGTCTTCTTCTTCTTCTTCTTCTCTGCCGCCGGCGGCAGCGCGACGACTCCTTCTTCCTCTCGTCGAAAAGGAAGACGAAGCGTCGTGTCCGCTTCTCGCGCGCAACTCGTCCAGCACTCGCTCGAAATGCTTGTTCTTGTTGTTTTCGTCGTCGTTATCGTCTCTTCTTTGACCTCTACTTCTTTCCCGAACCGGCACGGGCGGAAACCTTCCCAACTTGGACGATTTGCTCGACGCTCGCGGTGATGAAATCATCGTCGACGTTGACGACGACGACGACGTTCGCGGCTTCCGGAAGAAAAAACGACCGCGACATCCTCCTCGCGAGGACGACGACAGCATCATCGCGGCCTCTCCTCCTCCTCGCGTCGTCATCATCGTCGTTAACATTATTTTAGCAGGGGCGCCAGCGCATACTTTTGGTCTAGAGTTGTTTGGGGAAAATTCCCCAGAGTTTTCTTTTACATTAACCGCTTTGCGCTTTGCGCGTAATAAACGCGGCGCGTCCTCTCGTCGCGACGACAACATGACGACGACGACGACGACTTTGTCGAACGACGACGACGACGCCGACAAAGTCAGCGAGAGCAGCAGCAGCAGCGAGAGCAGCAGCAGCAGGAAGAAGCAGACAACAACAACAGTTTTTCGTCGTCGTTCGCGGACGAAGAAGATGAAAGCTTCGATGATGAAGAACTTGGAATCGAATCATCATCAGCGCGAAGAAGATGCGGGAGATGCGCGAGGGAGTATCACGAGGAGAGCAGGAAAACGGCGCTTCGACGATGAGGACGACGAGGACGACGGTGGTTGCGCGAAAGCGAAGTTGGTTTCGGATTCCACGAAGAGGAAATCTCTCTCCAGTCTTTCGATGGGCGAGCTGAAGCGGCGCGCGCGGGAGGCGAGGGGACGATTCGTTCTGAGCGAGAAAGCGATCGCAGCCGGTGGGGACCAGACGACTAAGTTTGGGTACTGTTTGATGTATTTGAACGCGATAGAGAAATCGGTGAATAAGTTAGATTTTGGAGGGGGGTTTGTTAAAGGGCGCGGTCAAACGACTGCGACGACGACGACGCGGCGGCGGTATCCGTGGGAAGTGTTCGAGCGGGACGAAGAAGAAGAAGAGAAGAAGAGGAAAACGAAGAAGCAAAAGATGGAAGACGATCAACGAGAGCATAATAATAGTAAAAGTAACAGAGAGAAAGAGGAACGAAAAGAAGAAGAAGAAGAAGACACGAAGACTCTGGCGCCTTTGATGGAGACGAGTCGAACGAAGACGAAATCTTCCACGCCGAGAAAGAGGAGAGCGAAGGACGCGAATGCGTGGGAAGAAAACAACGAAATGGCGATTAAACCTATTAAAATTAGACCGGGACGGTACCCAGGCGAATATTGTCAACTCTGCGGCGAACACGAGCACATGGTGCACGTGAAATACGCGAGCCAAGTTTTAGGGGAAGGCAAATTGGTGTGTTACGAGTGTCTCACAAACGAAAAGAAAGAGTTGGAGAGGAAAGAGAAAGAATTGGCGAACGCAAAGGAGAGACAAAAACGGAAAGAGAGGCAAAAAAATAGAGCGACGAGAATGGAAATGATGATATCGAGTCCGACGACAACTCCAACGACGAGCAATGTGGATCTTCGCAATAATAATAATAATTCGTCTTCCTCGCCGCCGTCGGGAACGCCGAGCGCCAACGCACTGCCACACCATCAGTCATCATCGCCAATTTCCGTCGCTGTCGTTGTAGACGGCGAAACGGTGACGCTTAACACCATCGTTCACGGCACTACTGCTGCTGCTGCTGCTGCTGCTGTTGCTACTACTACTACTACTGCTATACACAATGCGGAAAAAATTGAAGCCATTCACGATGTATCCATCGCTTGCGATTGGTGCGGTAAGGATACGTTTAGAACTGCCGGAGAATTAGAACGCCACAAAACGAAATGGTGCATTGCAAAAGCGGGTGCAGTGATAATTAGCGACTCGCGGATTCAAGCAACGGCGACGACGTCTTCGGAAAATGAAGGTGAACAGAACAGCGATAACATCGGAAAAACTATCGCCGCGAAGGCCATCGCGACCATAATCGCCAAGACAGAAGAAGGAGAAAGAGGTGAAAGAAAGCAGCCTAAAGTTCATGCGGAGAAGTACCAAGAAGCTTTAGGTAGAGAACAACCGGGTATTAGTACGTTAAACGCCTCAGATATTCCTCGTAAAGCGCGTCCGTCGTCGCCGCACAAGGACCCCCACGTCGGGAGAAGAACCTTACCGCTCGCGGAGGTTTTACGCAGGGCAAAAGATGGCCATCCCGTCACAAGGAATGCGTCCTCTGGTATATTACCGCAAGCATCTGTCTAGCGACATCATCGAAAAAAGTACAATCGAACCGGCGGAGAATTTCAGTCGACGTCGGAAATGTGCACGCTCTGCATCACGCAAAGACGGATAAATAGTAATAATAATAATCACAACACTTGTAATATCATAAAAGGCAGCGCAACGCATAGAATGGACGCAGAGATACGTCCAGCTTACGCTATACAGTGTATATAATACAAAATATTCTCTCTCACCGCTTGTAAAATCAAAAATCAATCTCCGAATCTGGGTTTTGAACGCTCAATCCGCTCCTCGGCGTCGTCGGTAAACTCATCGGCGTTTCGTTCCCGTGCGTCGTCGCGTTCGTCGCGTTATCTTTATCGGATTGACTGTACGTCGATCCAGGACCACCCGTCGATAACGTTCTGTGCGGCGCCGCTACCTTGCCGAGGCCCGTCGGGATATCTAAACTCTCTCTCTGCGACCCAGACTCGCTCGAAGGCTCTCCCTTTTCCTTCTTCTTCTTAGCACCACCCGTGCTGTTATTATAACTACTGCTATTCTCTTTACTGTGCGCTGCGTACGCCCCGCGTTGCCAACTCGTGATGAAATCCCCCCGACTCGCGTGGTGCCCTCCGCCTCGACTTCCGGGACCAACGCTCGCGTCTCTCGTACTCGTCCCGCTCCTCGCGCTTCTCGGAGACGAACTCAAATACGCCGCCCTCGCGGAATACGTCGATGAATATCCATCCTCGCTTTGCTCCGAATCGCTCGTCGCCGCAAAATTCCCGCCCTGCAAGCGATTAAGTTTGCGTTCCAAAATTACGTTCTGTTGCAATAACTTTTGTATCTGAGCTTGAAGTTTGTTCACTATATTCTCCTCCTCGGTTTCCAGCGAATGTTCGATGGCGACTTTTTCTCGTCTCAATTTCTCCCCTTCCGTGTGTAAACTCTGAATCTTCTCTCTCAATCTCTCTTTTTCTTTCGCCAGCGTCTTCTTATCCTTCGCCAGCTGATCCACTTGCCGTTGCAACCGATTCCCGACAAACTCCGTCTCGCTCTCCAACTGTCTCTCCAAATCCACCTTCTGTTTCATCACCTCGTCCAATTTCTTCTGCAACGAATTCGATATGTGCTCCTCCTCCGCGTCTATTTGCAGCATCAAATTTTTCTTCTCTAAACTCATCGTTTCGATTTTCCTCATGAGCGCGTTCGTGATGTGCTCCTCCTCTTTCTCCATCTCCGAGACTAAAGACGCGCTTTTCTCTTTTATCAAATTGTTCTCGTTGGTGAGTTGAATATTTTTTTGCTTCTCTTTTTCCAATTCCTCGGTGAGCTTGGCTAAAGCCGCTCGTAACTCGACCACGTCCACCATTTTATTTTGTCACTGTATGTGTACACAGAGCGCTTCTTCTTCTTCTCGGGAGGAGTCCGTGCGCGCGCGCGCGTTTGTTATCGTTATTCCTCGTGCGACTTCGATCGAGCGCGTAGATATAAATGTAGTACGGAAAAATTTGGAAAGAAATGAGAAAAACCTTCGACAGTTTTGTTCTCTTTTTGATGAGAGTGATGATGAGTCAGATATTTATATCTCAGCCTGTCGTCGTCAGCTCTCATTCACGTGCGCATAACGCTACTACGTACAAAATGGTAAAAAGGTGTGAAGATGAATAAATATTTTACTTTTTGCGTTTATATTGGAAACATAGATAGATAGCGAACGCGTCTCTCTCGACCTCTCATCTGGGAGGAAGCCCCCCTCTCGCGTTGTTGTTGTTGTTGTTGTTGTTGTTG
>Ga0182095_1207718_pt1 | contig 13609 bp, 8 predicted proteins | sample 041ome_19_FD_127784 | JGI IMG/M metagenome (GOLD analysis project Ga0182095, IMG submission 127784) | Metatranscriptome of coastal salt marsh microbial communities from the Groves Creek Marsh, Georgia, USA - 041412BS metaT (Metagenome... | ecosystem: Environmental > Aquatic > Marine > Intertidal...
AGAAGAAGAAGAAAAAGAAGAACGCAAAGACGATAAAAACGCGCACGATCGTGTACGAAGGCGACGAGAACGAGAAATACGTGGAGAGAATGCGCGCGACGCTCGTGTGCGGAGGAGCGCTCGCGAAGTGTCTGAACGTCGTGGTCACGCCGAGGAGGATATCGAGACCGAGTTTCGGCGCGGACGTGTTGAACTTTGGGAACGGGAAGAACGTTCTGATAGGTATTGATTTTCATCCCACTCACATTAACAGCAGTGATGGTAGTAATTGTAGTAGTAGTAGTAGTAGTAGCAGCAGCAGCAGCAATAATAATAGTGGCGATAGCTTAGCGAAGAGGATAGCGAGAGAGATTAACGACAAGTACGGAGACGCGTTGAACGCGACGACGCCGAGCGAGAAATTTTACGAAGACGCGAGCGGATATTTTAGCGAGGAGATGTTTTTCGCGAGACCTTCTTCGTTTGGTACCAACGGCGAAGACGGAGGCGAGGAGTGTTTTCAGACGGTGTTGGAGTGCTTTGATGCGTATTTACGAGGGTACGTCGAGGTTTTGAAAGAAGAAACGGAAGGAGAAGAGGAAGAGGAAACGACCGAGGCGAAGGAAGCTTTCCGAAGGCGATTGGCGGAACACGACAAGTGGCAAATAGAAAGAGATCCGGCGATTAAAATGTTTTCGAAGTGGTACGGAGAAGAGTGGGCAAACGCCTACGCGAACGACGTCTTATTTCCACTGGCGAAAGAATGCGTTTGAATACTTTCTAACAATTGTGTCGATGTTTTTCGTTCATGATGCGTGTATATTGCTGTTGTAACTTTTAGGTAAAGGATACTGTTCAGCGCGGCATCTGGCCGAAAGCTCTCTTTTGGCAAAGCAAAGTGCAGATTTTTCCTTCCCAATCTTTGATATTTTCGTCAGCTTTTGCGACATCAAACATCAAGTCTTTGTTTACAACCGCGTTTCGATATATGTTTGCGGCGTTGCGCATGATGCGCTCGCCAATCCTCCACTCGCGGCGTTCTCTCTTCGAGGTAAAATTTGGGCGGTTCTTACGCTTCGCTTCCATGAAGGCTTTTTCGAAACAAGTTCGGAAGCGTTCTGCTACATAAGGCGAAGCGGGTTGTTGCTGTTGCTCTTGCGTTTCTATTTCCTCGTTGTTGTTTTTCTTTCTCTTCTTCTCCTTCGAGCGCCGCCAAACGACGCAAACGTCGCGTAAATAGAGATCCTGCAAATGTTGTATGTTGTGCGCGTCCATCTCTTCCTCGTTCGTTTTCATCTCAGCCAAGTCTGGCGGAGGTAACTCGCGGACTTGTTTTCGCAAATCGAGAAGTTCCATCTCTTCTTCTAAATCAGCTCCGTCAGCTCCGTCGTCGTCTTGTTCGCCTCGCGCCGCTGTGGCTCTGCCTGAATCGTCATCGTCATCATCGACTTCGTCGTCAGAGTCTTGATCGTATACGTAAATTCCAAAGCTAGGTGTTTCAAATGCGCGTACGTATGATTCGTCGATTTGTTTTTCGTCGATATCTTCTTCATCATCTCCATCTTCTTCTTGATTTTGTCCTTGGCGACGAAGACGATGGATAGGATGGAACCCAAATTTCGACCAAAAGTGCGAAGGAAGATGAAATAAGACGTCGAGCACTTTCGACTCTTCGCTCCCGATAGGCGCCGGATTTAGCGAAAACATCTTTCTTACTCTGATGTCTTTCTTCCCCGCGTTTTCTTCCTCGCGTATCCACGACGATGCGGTACCTCTCGTATCATTCCCAACGCGCAGTTCTGCTTCTTTCGTTCGCGAGAACACGAGAGTCACCTCGCATTCTTTAAAATTAGCTCTGGCGACGATATCTCGGGGCATTTGGGGCATTTCACCATCGATTTCACCATCGACAACATCTCTTTCCTCCTCCTCTTCCTCGTCATCATCCTCATATTCTCTCCAATCTTCGCCTTCAATCGTCGTCAACGTTCGTCCATCGCCCTTCAAAACGACATCGATGCCACATCTACCTTCTTCGTCTTCCATCCCGAGACGGTTAAAATCGCTCTCGCGCGTCAACATCGCCAACGCGTGTTTGACGACTGACGCGACGGTTCGCTCGTCAACTCTGATTGCTTCGCCGGCAGAATTCTCCTCCTCTCTCTTCTTTCGCCGTTGCAGAACGAGTTCAACCATCGTCCGAAAGTCCTCCGAGGACGACGCCCTTTCAAACGTCTCCACCGCGTCCTTCGCCGACGGCGAATTTACGGTGCTCACGAAAACGTCTTCTTTGCTCACGCGTTGCTTCACCTTCTTCTCGACCGCCGCGCAGCCGGTGCGTTCGAACGCCGTCGATATCGCTCCAATCTTTTCGAAAACATCACTCGGCGCCCTGACGGCTCGCGTCGTCGTCCACGCGCGCGCTCTGATGATCTCTCGCATCGCGTTTTCGTTTGCTTCTTCTTCTTCTTCTTCTTCCAAGTAGAAAAGCGTCGTCGTCCTCCTCCTCCTCGTCGTCCTCGCCGACGCGCGTTTTCTTCTCCTCTTGACGACGGCGGAGGAAGAAAAGCCATTCGAGCGCTGCATATCGAAGCAACTCAGCGAGAGCGAACTCAGCGCGCTCAGCATCAGAGACAAGGAGGCTGTCGTGTGCATTTCTCTTGCGCGTATTTTTTTTAAAGAAGAAGAGAAGAGAATTCTCTGAAAATTGTGTTTTTACAAATTACGAGGTACTTTTAATCTTTCAAACGTTTGCAACTACAACGCAAAATGCGCGCTACTAAAATTCACTACTTCAAGTCGAGATCGCTTTCTCTCTCGTCGTCGTCTTCGTCGTCCCAGAGATCATCGTAGAAGTCGTCGTCTTCCTCGTCGTCCATGTCGTTGAAGTTACCCCCGTCTTCGTCCTCTTCGTCGAAGAATTCTCCTTCTTCGTCGTCGAATTCGAGCGCTTCCATTTTCGCAAAGATACCGTCTTTGTCCTCCGCTTCTTTCGTCGACGCGGAATCTGAAGAATGGTTTTCTCCTCCATCTCCTTCTTCGCGGTTTTTACGGATTTGTTCGTTCAAAGCGTTTACTTCCATGCTGATGTCATCTTCGGTCAAGTTCATCGGCTTGCCTGGTGGAACGTCGCGCCAGGATTCGTCTTCAAGACTACCGATTAAATCGTCGTAAAACGACGAGCTGTCGTTGTAGTCAGCGGATGTCTCGTCGTCGTAATCGTAGTTGTCGCGGTTCCAGCTCAAGTCTTCCGACCAGCGATTATCGCTGTCGTCGGCGGCGTTGCGGTTGAAATCTCTTCTGCGGTCGTTATCGTACGAGTTGAAGCCGCCGAAGTTGCCTCCATCACGGCGCTCTTCTCCGAATCCGTCGCTTCGATATCCACTATCGTCACCATCTTCTGTGAAGATTTCGATGAAGCATCGACAAACGGATGCGGCAAGTTTAACGTTTAAGCCGTTCGCGCCAATTGCTTTGGATAAATCTTCTTTCGGTACTATGGCTTCAATTTTACCAAATTCTCGATATTTAACATTCTCGAAGTAATAATCGTCATCTATGGTGACATCCGCGGACCCGTAACCATCACTCAGAAGCTCTTCTTCTTCCTCGTTTACTTCTTCCTCTCCGCCATCCGTAGCATTCTTCAAGAGCAAACCTTCTTCCTCGTCGTCGTCGTAATCGTCGAACTCGTTCGCCTCGTCATCGTCCTTGTCCTTAATCGCTTGCGGTCCAATCTCACTCCCGTCTCGTCTTCTTCGAATAATCCTACCGCGCTCGTCTACTTGCACAAATTCGTCTTCGAATATGGGCTTTTTGACCATCTTTGCTCGTCTGCACGATCCAGGGAAGAGCGCTTGTCGCACCAAACCTGACAATCGCCCGTTCTTGAAGTCGATGATTTGAATCAACTCGTCACCGGAACAAATCAACTGCTTTACGCGCTCTATGCGTTCGAAGTTGACGCCTAAGCACGCATCTTTCACGTTTACTCCCGGATCGTTTGATTTGACGATAATCTTTGTCGATTTCCCGGGGATTCTCGCGATGTTTACGATTTGCAATTTACCGTCTCTCAATTCCGGGACTTGCGCGGTGATCACCCCAGCAACGACACCAGCGACTGCCGAGGAAACTAAAACGGGCGCTCTTTGTCCAGCCGCGTATTGATTGTCGTCCACGCCTAAAACCAAAACGACAACCTCGTCGCCTTGGACGAAATCACTCGCTGAACCTGGAATCTGTTCAGACGCCGGTAACGTCGCCGTCGCGCCGTTCGGTAAATCCAAAAGCCACTCGTCGTCGTACCCTCTCATTCGAGCTGTTCCTGTGACAACTTCACCAATCATGTATTCGTCGTAATATTCTGTCGCTTTGTAGGAAACTTCTCGTTTCATGTGTTCGTTCAACATTTTGCCTAAATCTGTGATGCGTCGTCGTCCTCCCGAACGAATCCATTTATCGAAAAACGCGGCGTCGTCGTACTCTCTTTCAATCGTTCCATTCCTTCCTAAAACGCGAACGAGTAGTCGAAAATTCCCTTTATCGACGTCGATATCTGCCACGACATCAATCCCGCGTCCAAAGAGCAAACCTTTTCTCGCTCTGTCCAAGGTCGTAAACGCCGACCTTCTGGCGTTTTTCTTATAAAACTCCTCGATGGAGGAAGCGATGGCGCTTAAAATCAACGTCGAATCTCTCTCTAAACCAACTTTTGATTTCGCCACCTCTCGCAACCCGTTAATCATCGCGTATCGTCGTTCCAAATCCTGTTCCGTCGCTCTTTTCTTGACGTCTTTTGATAAAACCAAGTGTGGATTCTCGCTTTCGATTTCGTAAATCGAGTCGTCCACTTCTCTTCCGAACCGATTGTCGGAGTACGAAGTAAATCCATCGTTTTCCTCGTCGTCCTCACCTCGACTCCACGTGTCTTCTTCTTCATCGTCGTCGTCGTCGTCGTCGTCGATATTTCCTCGCCCAAACCCGTACGTATCTTTCAGCATTCGACTCCGTTCCGTTTGCGCCCAGTTCTCTCCTTCCTTCTCCTTCGCGACTTTCTCGTCCACGCTTCTCGCTTTCCTCCACGAACTCGCGCCATCGACCACATCTTGCTCGTTAAAATCGCTCGTCATCGCCAGCGTTTTCATCTCGTGCTCGAGAATCTTCTCCACTAATTTTGCTTTCGTTCCAGACGGTGAAACTCCGTATCCTCTCGCCATCGGCTTCAGCTCTTTTTCCACTTTCATCAGCATCAGCTGTCTCCTGCGAAACTCCACGTCCGCTTCGTTCACGCTCTCGGATTCTCCAGACATCAACGACTCGTTCAGTTTTTTCTCCTCCTCTCGAAACATGGCTTTATAATCCGGCTCGTCCGATTTTCGCTGCTTCGCGCGCTCCCGCCGCGCCAACTCCGCTTCGAACAGTTTTCTTTGCTCCTCCAATTGTTTCCTCTCGGCGGCGGAGAGTCGCATTTCCGAGGAGGATTCCGACGACGACGCTTTCGTTTTAGTACTTCTTCTCCTCGAACTCGTCGACTCAAAAAAACAGAGACCGTCTCGTCGGAAAACTGCGGCAGCGTTACCGCTTCTCTTCACGCGACGACGACGAGTGGAGGAGAAAACGACGAAGCTTTGCGCCCCCCTGGTGGTGTTCGCAGGAGCAAAAGCGAGAGATGACATTTTGTGTATTTTATGAGGGTAAAAAGGTGCACTTTTTGCTCTCACTACTCGTAAAGAGCAAGCGAAAGAGGCGAGAGGAGAGAGAGGAGAGAGTGAAAAGTGGATAATGAACTATTTTTTACTCTTTTTTTGTGTTGGTGGGGGATGCTCACATTATTCTTAATGGATGGACGATGGATGACGATGGTGTTTTTAGCTTTCAAGTCGTGCGAAACCACACACACTCGGTATACAGATGTAAATACACGTTCGCTTTGTTTAAAACTTCTTCTCTCTCTCTCTCTTATCTCTCTCATCTCTCTTAAGCGCCGGGCCCGACAGTTCTGCCTTTCTTCAAGAACTGAAAGTTCCCGGGAACCATTTCGGTGACGTATTCACCGTCCAAAATCATATCTAAATCAAGCGGGTCCGCGTACGGGTCGTCGAACGGCTGCACGGCCCACTCCATCGGGAACTTTTGCATCTTCGGATATAAGCGCGCGCAGTTGGATCTCAACAGCTCTTTCCGTTGCGCGCAAACGACTCGCGCGAGATTCACTGAATTTTCTTTCACGCCGGTATCTGGAATCGTCAGCGTTCCGATCCCGTTCCAAAGGACCCCGAACCCTTTATTCTTGACCATGACGTTGCAGTTGAACACCTCGTCGTTGCTGTTTTTCAACAACTCCGGGAACCCACCGGTACGGGCCAACTCTTCCGCTTTTTTTCTTTCCTCCTGTTTCGCTTTCTCTTCCGGCGTCGGTTCCGGAGCGAACTCTTTGAGAAACGCGCCGCCTTTTTTACCCATGCTCGTTATCAAACCTTCGCCTCTTCTCGTTCTTCTCTGTCGTTGTCGTTGCGCGAACGACGACGACGATGGCGACGACGTCGATGGATTGGATAAACAACAACAACGAGATGATGAGGTTGATTTCTTCGCCGCGCTCGCTCTTTGCTGGCACGCGAGCTGCGAAACCGTCGTCGCCACGGAGGGAAAAGTAGCAGACGACATTGTTGTTCTCTGGTATTTTAAAATCGTATTCTCTCTCTCTCTCTCTTTCTCTCTCGTCTTTTATGTATGCGCGTTCGTGTTTTTGATGAGTGTGAAGAGTGCGATGTTCGTTTTCCAAAATCTTCACTTTTTGAAGCCCCGGCCACGGGAAAAGAAATCATCCACAAACAGAAGATAAACGAGAACGCGAGCCATGGCTTTTGCCGCTTTCTCCACCGCGAGCAGCGGCGCCTCCCCCACTCGAAGCGCTTTATTTATCGGCGGCGCTCGTCGTGGTCGTCGCTGTGGTGGTAGTGGTGGTCGTTTTTCATCTTCTTTCGACGCGGCGGCGACGACGAGACGACGACGAGGACGACAACAAGCCGGTTTTGGTGGTGGTTGCTTTTTTAAACGTCGCGAAGACGACGACGATGAAAACGACGACGACTTTTGCTCCTTCTTCATCGGCGGTGGGGACTCGTCGTCGTCGACGACGACGATGCGCGCGGAGCGAAGAAGACGACACGCGACCGCGAAAGCCTCGTCATCGTCGTCGTCTTCTGACGTAGCGGATAGTAGCAGTAGCAACGATAGCAGCAGCAGCGATTTCATCTTGTACGGCTCGCAAGGTTCGCGGTCTCCTCTCATCAACTGGTATTTGCACGAGAAAGGGATTCCGTTCGAGTTGAAAGAACCGAGAGATGTGTCCAACCCGCACCCGTTCGGGCAGGTGCCGGCGTTGCGGCACAAAGGCGACGTCGAACTGTTCGAGTCTGGAGCTATTCTTTTATACCTGGCGGATAAGTGCGGCGAATTGAAGGACGACAAGGCTAAATCGAACGCGTATTCGTGGGTTTTATGGGCGAACGCGTCGTTAGATCCCATCTGTTTTAAAGAAGACGCCAACGGGCGAGTCATCGACACCGGGATTAAAAACGAAACCAAAGGCATGCGAAGATTGGACGACGTTTTGAGCAAACGCGAGTGGCTCTCCGGCGACGAGTTCGGCGTCGCCGACGTCGCGGTTGCCGCGTATTTACTCTACGTGCCGCAATTCTTTCAAGGCGTTAGCTTTAAACGGTGGCCGCACGTCGCCAAGTTTATGGGCAGATGCTGCAGCCGAGACTCGTACGCCAAAGCGTTCGGGCCGAGAGTGCAAAGTTATTTAATCGGAGAGTTGATGAAAGACGTCGGCAACTAATACGAATATATTCATTCTCCTCTTCTTCTTCTGCGCGCGAGCGCGGAGATTTGAAGAGAACAGAGAGCGGAGATTGATTTTAATATCACACACTTTACTCCCCGCCCAGGCATATCATTATATATATATATGTTATTGTTATTCGCGCGTGACGTTCGCCTTTGTTTCGTGGCGACTTTTCCGAGACACTTTTTTTCCCTCATTTCAAAAACACTTTTGCGCGCGCGCGCATTTCACACCATCATCTCCGCTTCTTCCTCTCCAACTGTTTTTGCGAGGAGAGGCGGCGCGCGCGGCGGCGTTGTCGTTGTTTTGAGCGCGTTTACGAAGCTTTGTTGGTGTCACGCGGCGCGTCCCCCACGCCGCGCAGCGCGGTGTAAGTGGTCAGCCGGGGGCTTGACATTTTATCACAAGACAACAACAACAACAACAACAACCGGTTTTAGTGAAAGAAGAAGAAGAGGAGGAAGAAGCGCCGCCGCTGTCGTCGCGTCGTCTTCCGCGAACAACGACAACGACAGTTACAATAACGACAGTTTTTACGAGGAAGACTTGGAGCGTTTGCGCCAAACGGTGGAAAACGAGAGGAAGATGAACATCGAAACGACCTCGAGCGAGATGAGAAGCAAGAGAGAAGAAGAACCAGAAGACTTGAGTTCGGAGGAGGCGGAAGCGAAGGCGTTTAAAAATCCACTTCTCTCTCAGGATGACTTGATGCCGCCACGATCGGATTCACCGGCGATTGATATATCGTTCGCGCACGGTTTCGATTCGCATCATTCGTTGACGTCGGTGCAAGAGGTGTACACGAACTTGGCTATTTTAGACGCTGCGCACCAATCGATGAACTTTCTCGACTCGAAAGATTTCGTGGATACGGAGATTCGATCGAGCGCGAGCGTGACGATTTCGAATTTCTTAAACATTGGGAATAATCGAGAAGGGACTATTGGTAGCGGGAGAGGCGAGGAGAGCACGTCCGTGGGCGCTGGGTCGGCTGCTGCTGCTGGGACGTCTGGGATGGGTCAGATTATGGAGAGAGAGAGCAAAACGGACGAGGACGTGATGAAGCAATTTTTCGAAGGGCATTTCTTTGAAGGGCCAAGCGGATTAAACGATATCGGTGGCAGTGGTAACAGAGGTGGCGGCGAGGAAGGGACGGTGGCGAACGAGCTGGTGAATTTGTTGAATGATTGGACGGAAATGCCGTCGGTGATTGCAAAGTTATTGCATCCAGAAATATTAGCGGAAAACGGAGGAGGGACGGTGAAGTTATCCACGAGCATGGGAAGGTTAAATAGCATCCAAGAAGACGAAGAAGTGACGATGATGGGAGGAACTTCGAACAGTGCGAAAAAAGAAGGTGGAGGTTTAGGAGATGCAGACGAGGAGGAGGCGTATAAGCATCACGCCAAGGCTATTCAACTCGCTCGACACTGTAACAACACGTGGCCGTTATTGGCGCGAAGCGTAGCGCCGTCGGCGAACCAGCGACAGTCGACGCCGTTGGAATACGCGACGGGATCGAACACGCCGAGAGGAGTGATTCCAAATTCCCCGTTAGCGTCGCCGAAAATGACTAGGACGATCGCGGTGAATCAGCAAGTCCAAAGTGATGGTTCTTCTTTGATGAACAACAGAGTGAGCGCTCTGACCGGGGCGATAAAATCGCAGCTTCAAATAAACCCCGCGTTTCCTCAGAATCAACCACCATACATGCAGCCGCAACAACAGAAGTCATCATTAATTCCACTACCACACGTAGCCATCGTTCCTGGAGAACGATTTCGCGAAACGTATTACTGGGACACGTATTGGGTCGCGCTCGGTTTACTCGAGAGCGACATGTACTCGACGGCGACTGGAGTCATTCGAAACTTGCTCTCTATGGTTGAACGGTTCGGGTACGTTCCGAATGGAAGTCGCGTGTACTATTTAAATCGTTCTCAGCCACCGGTATTAGCCACCGCGGTTCGCGCGATTTACGAAGCGACGCGAGATATAGAATTGTTAAAATATGCGGTTCCGCTGCTACAACGCGAGCACAAATACATGACGAGGCCTGAAAAGTGCATAAACGTCGTCTCGCAATCTACTGGGAATTTGCACACGTTATCTAGATACTGGGCGTATACAGAAAAGCCGAGACCGGAATCGTACCGCGAAGATTTAGACACCGCGAAGGAGTTTTGCAATAAGTTCTGCGATTCCAAGGATTCCAAGGAAAAGACGGATCGATTGCGCGCCGATTTGTTTCGCGACATTGCTTCCGCGGCGGAGTCCGGTCACGATTTCTCCTCTCGATGGTTCGAAGATCGACAATCGATTCGTACTATCCGCACTACTAAAATTGTTCCCGCGGATTTAAACGGATTTATGTACAAAATGGAACGGGACATCGCTTGGTTGGCGAGACAGTTGGAACAAAACGTCGAATCGGTGGAAGAAGTTGAATACGCGCAAGAACTCGCGACGCAATTTGAAATCATGGCGGAAACTCGAAGAAATGCCATATACGAGGTCATTTGGGACGATTCGGAGAAACGATGGCGCGATCTTGTCTTGAGACGATCGAAATTCGACACGTACAACATCGACGGGACGATCGGAGATCCTTCTTTACATAAGAACAACCGCTTCGACGACCCGGACGCGGTGTACGAATACTCGTTTGCGCCAGGCCCGTACGCTTCAGATTGGGTTCCTCTTTGGTGCGGCGTTTTTGAGAAGAACTCTAAAGAGGCTTTGGACGCGTGCGAAAGTTTGCGACAATCTCCGATCGTGGACGCGGCCGGCATCGCGTGCTCCACGGTTAAATCTGGAGAACAGTGGGACTTCCCGAACGTCTGGGCGCCGCTCACGCACATGCTCGTCGAAGGCGTCTCCGAATATGGCGGCGAACAAAACGAAGTCTACGCCAATTTCGCGAAAACTGAAGCGCACAAGTATTTGAAATCCGTATCTAAAGGTTTGCGTCTCACGCACGCTATGCACGAAAAATACGATTGCCGATTTTTCGGCGCCATCGGCCGCGGAGGCGAATACGCGCCTCAAACCGGATTCGGTTGGACCAACGGCGTCGCGTTGGCGTTTTTAGCCAAATACGGCGGTTGGAACGAAGAAGAAGAGGGCGAAGAAACCGAAGCGCCGAGAATGGGTTTGTGCGAAACTCAAGCGTGCGAGGACGATGGAGATGACTTATCATCGGACGACGATACCTACTCCTCCTCGGAAGAGGACGAACAGTATCGCTACTCGGATTGATTGAAAAAAGACCCCCGCGTCTATACTTCACGTCCACACACAAACATACACACATATATATATAAGTAGAATATAACAACCTTAGCTTTTTGTATCTTTATTATTCTTGTCACATACAACTACATGTACATAACATATACATTCGCGTCTTAAAAATCTCTCCGCGCCTGAAGAAAAAAGTCAAGCGTCAAGACACTTTTTTTACAGTTACAGATCTCGTCAGAAGAACAACGCTTTCTCTTTCTCCGTGGTAATACACGAGGAGACGCGCAATAAAGAGGAAGAACGAAAATCACCATCCTCGTCGTCATGACGAACAAGAAGACATCCATCGATTCTTCTTTCACTTCGAAAGAAGAACAAGAAGAGGAAGAAAGAAGCAAATTGCGCGAACGATTTCGGTTCGAATTGGCAAACGAAATAGTCGAACTCAGCGCGGACGATCAACTCTTCGAGTACGACGAGAAGGAATACAAAACGTTGGACAGAGACAAACCGTGGAAGAAAGACGCGAAGTTTTTTACCGAGGTAAAGTTATCCGCGCTGGCGTTGATTAAAATCAGCACGCACGCGAAACGAGGCGGGGAGTTAGAAGTCATGGGCTTGCTCCAAGGGAAAGTGACCAAAGACGGGAAGTTTATAGTCGTGGACGCGTTTCCGTTACCGGTGGAAGGGACAGAGACGCGAGTGTCCGCGCAATCGGAGGCTAACGAATACATGATTGAATACAACGATTGCGCGAAGAGAAACGGACGAGAGGAACACGTGGTTGGGTGGTACCACTCGCATCCCGGGTACGGGTGTTGGTTGAGCGGCATCGACGTGGATACGCAGTCGCAGAATCAAATGTTTACCGATCCGTATTTAGCAATCGTGGTCGATCCGGTTAGAAGTCAAGCTAGTGGAAGAGTGGAAATTGGCGCATTTAGAACGTATCCGGAAGGATATGCCGAAACTAATAGCAGAGGAGGGAAAAGGATCGGCGGAGGAGGAGGTTCCGGGGTTGGCGATTTCGTCCCGTCGGCCAAGATTGAAGATTACGGCGTGCACAAGGATAAGTATTACGAGTTGCCGATTTCGATTTTCAAATCGACGTTGGATGGACAGATTTTAAAACGATTATGGGACGAGTACTGGGCATCGAGTTTTACATCGATGCCTTTGAGTAAGAGTTCCGGGGCGAAGAAATTCGTGGACGCTTCGGTGAAGGACGTGGGGCAAAAGATGCAGACGATTATCACAAGAGGGTTTTTAGCGGACGAAGATGGTACGGGTGGAATATCTTCGCAACAGCACGAATTTTACGGGGTGAGTAAGAAAGGAGGAGGACGAGGTGAGATGGAAGACGAGGAAGGTGGCATGCGCGCCTTACTTTTGGACGATGACGCCAACGTCGCCGCTGGCGGCGGTGATGGTGATCACGATGATGGTGGCAGCGGTAAAGAAAGAAAAGAAAGAGGAACGACGCCAAAAACTTCGGAAGCCGCGGCGACTACGCGCCATCTCGACGCGAAAACGTTAAAAGCTCTCTGCGGTGGCCCGGAGAGTGAAAAGTTGCGCGCCGCCGCTCGTGAAGCGGAAAGTATCGCCGCCGAACACGCGAAGCAGTCCATCGCGAGGGCGCTGAACGAGAGACTCTTTTGCAGAGCGACGGCGGTTTCCAGTGGCGGCGACGCGCAAATGCAAGGATAGATCGTAGCAGTGATGAAGAGAGACAGAGAAGAAAGTTAAAATGTAAAAACACATGAACACGCGCGAAAGCAAAATTACAAACTAATCAATCGATATCAACACAAAAAGTACAACAGAAACAATCACCATCCTCTCCTCTTTTTCAACTCCTCGCTAATCCCAACTAACTCTTTCTCTAAAGTCATCACGTAATTCTCAAAATCCCCGATGGCTTTCAACGACTCGTCGAAATCTTCCAAACTTTTCACCCACTTCCCGCTCTCCTCTTTAAACTCTTCGACTTTTTTTTGCAAAATTTTCGCCTCTTTTTCCACTTGCTTTTGGTTTTCAAACACCTCCAAAACGCCTCGATTGATGCCAGAGACGAGCGTGGAGGTGAGATTGGCGACTTTTTCAGCCGCGTCTTTTCTATTTTCGCCTTTATATTTTATATGCGCATGAATGAATGAGAGATGACACAAAGAGTCAGTTGTGATTTGTTTGCGTTCTTAGGGGAAAAAATTGAGAATCGAAATTTATTTACCTAGATCCCGCGCTAAACGTCCGGCGTGTTTATCGTGCTGAGACACCACGCGCTGGAATTCATCCTTGGCCGTCGTCGCAGAGGTGTTTGCGGATGTCAAAGCAGCAGCACCAGCAGCAGCAGCGCCGGGTACACTCCTTTCCTTTTTGTTCTCGTCTGCCATTTTTTTATTCGTGTTACGTAAAAATGAAGAACGTTGTGTGTGTGTGAGCTTTTGTGACTAACATGACTAACAGTAATAAATATATATCGAAAATCTCTCTATCTAAGTACCAGCATCTATCTAAACAAAACACACACAT
>Ga0182095_1459807_pt1 | contig 13567 bp, 9 predicted proteins | sample 041ome_19_FD_127784 | JGI IMG/M metagenome (GOLD analysis project Ga0182095, IMG submission 127784) | Metatranscriptome of coastal salt marsh microbial communities from the Groves Creek Marsh, Georgia, USA - 041412BS metaT (Metagenome... | ecosystem: Environmental > Aquatic > Marine > Intertidal...
GAACGGTCGCGCGGCGATGATTGCGTTCGTTGGCATCTGCGTCCAAGCGTTGGTGTTGAGAGAGGGTCCGTTGGCTGCGTTGCAAGACCACGTCGCGAACCCGTTTGGTAACAACTTAGCGACGAACGTCATGAACCTCCCGATCAACTTGGCGTAAATTTATACACACATAGAAAAAGAGAGAGAGAAAGAGAGAGAAAAGGAGAGAGAGAAGGAGAGAGAAAGATAGGGTGCAGAGAGAGAGAGAGAGAGCAGAGAGAGAGCAGAGAGACAGAGTTATGCTGATAAAACTTGTTGTAACAAACCAAAACTATAGATGCAAAATAAAGAAAGACTTTCGTTACAAAACACACACATCGCAAAACAAAAACAAAAACCAAAATGTCGCCGACGACGGACACTTCTGTCGTCGTCGTCCACTGTAAATTCGCCTCCGAGGACGAGTCGAAGACGATTTCGATATCGTTACCTCCCTCTGTCCCCGCGACGGTTCGAAAAGTGTGCGAGCAATTCTTATCCGAGCGCGCGGACGTTCAACAGTTGATACAAAAGAAAGGAGGCACGTTTGAAGGATTTAACGTCTGCGCTTTACCGAGGAAAGAAGAAGCGACATTAACGACGACGACAACAACAACAATAAAAACAAAGAAGGAAGAAGACGAAGAGGAAAGAAATCAGTCCACCATCAACGGGTTATCCGTCAGCGAAGCGTCGACTGTCTTAGACGATGCGAAAGTGTTACAAAACAACGATCGGGTCACCATGGCGTTGACGAAAGAATATAACTTGAAGAGTTTGAATCCGGTGAGGAAATATACGGTTGGTTCTTTCCACGGGACGAATTTACCGAAATTTAAAAGCGGGAAACAAGCTGCGGTAGAATGGCAAATGCGAAGGACGATCGACGAGGCGAACCCGACGGTAGCCTCTGGATTATCTTTAGTTGGAGGAAAAAGACAAGCGTTTGTCGGCGCGAAAGAGAAAGGACAAAGCGCAAAGTTTTACATTTTGAAAGCGCAAAACACGAACGATTTCTGCGCGTTGCCGATGGAGACTTGGTATAATTTCAGACAGTTGATGTCGAGAAAAGTGCTAAATTTAGAAGAAGCGGAAGAATTGATGAAGAATAAGCAAGATAGGTTGTACGAGACGTCGGCGAAGTTTGTCGGAAGCGGGGCGAACAACGCCGATTTAGACCGGTTTTCGGATTCGGATTCAGAGGACGATATCGTCAATCCAAAGTCCAGACGAAACAAAAAAAGGGGAGACGACACGGACGACGAAGACGAAGAGAACGGTGGGAAGAAGAGAGGAAGAAAGCGAGGCGGCGGCGGCGGGAAGAAGAAAGGCGATGACGAGGACGAAACGAAAGAGAAGAACGAAGACGGCATCGGCGAAGGATGGGAACACGATCAAACGTATTCCGACGACGAAGGCGGAGAAGTCATGGCAACTGCGGACCCGGAACAACAAGAAATAGATAAGCAAAACGCACCAAAACCTCCGACGGCGGATTCCGACGATGAGCTCGATGAAAACGCGCAGAAAATCAAAACGTTGTTAACGAGGCAAAACGCGATTGAAAATAACATCACGGCGGCGGCGATATTCTCGGACGACGACGACGATGATGACGACGACGATATTCCGGAAGATTTCGATCCCGATAAGGAAGAAGTGAACATCGGGAAAACGCGATCCCTGATCGATAAAGTGAAGCAAAAAGAAGTTAGAGATAAACAAGCGGCTAAGGAAGCGGCGGCGGCGGCTAAGGAAGCGACTGCCGAGCAACAGCGAAGAGCGTTAGCGCAGCAACAACAATTGCAGCAAGAACAGTTACAGCAACAAGCCACCGCAGCTTCCCAAGGTGTGAAAAGAACGGCATCGCAGGCTGGCATGACGAGTCAAGAAAACTCTGCTCGGAAATCAGCGCAGCGTCCGTTGTCTCGAGGAGCGAGCGCTCTGGGGGTTGGCGGAGACAAAATCAAAGACGAATCGGCCACAAATCCAGTCGAGAAGATTATTCGCGAACTGTTAAAGAAAAATCCCGGTCGCACGACGATGAAAGACATCACCAAAGCGTGCAGAAAGGCTGGATTGGTAAGTTCGGATGCGGGAAAAGCGCAACTGAAGCAAACGATCGAGCGCATATTGAGATTTAGCCAAACAAGCGACGGCGTAATGGTCGTAGCTTTGAAATGATAATGGTAATTGAATCTGTCTTGTGTTGTATTTATTTGTACAAAGAATTTTTTAGTTCGCCAAGGCGTACGTAAACAACCCAAGCATCGCCCCGCTGATGCAAAAGTTAATTTTCGGTCCGATAACTTTCGCCTTTTCGATAAACACGCGTCTCGCGGCGGTTATGTTCCACCAAGCAAACGCCGCGACCGAGGCGTACGCCGCGGACATTTCGTCTCCACCTTTAAATGCAGCTTGGTACGTCATGGCGGTTAAACCGAGAACACCGCCGACTAACCCGTGCGCGACGTACGTCGTATTCTTCGTGTATCCAACGCCGTGATCTTTAAGACTGTTGTTTATATATTAGTATTTTGATGATGATGATGATGATGATGAGGATGATGCGTTAGTGCGTACTCATCATAACGAGACCGGGAACAACAAAACAAAATTCGATCGTCAACGAGAATTGAACGAAAAAGGTAAATGTGCAAATTCAAATTCATTTTCGCACGACGATACGAGAAGAAGAAGAAGAAGATCTATGTATATATATATTAAAAGCAAACGTACTATTTCGCCGGCATGAGAATGACGTTGGACGCGTACGCCGCGCCTACGATCGTGTTGATTTTCAACACCGTGTTCAGCGTGATGTTCATCATATATTATTTTCTTTCTTTCGTGTTGTGTGTTAAATATTCTTCGAAATGAAGAGGAAGTGAGTGAGAGATGATTTTTGTTTTTTTTTTGCTCTGCGCAAAAATAGAGCTCGTAAAAACGTGGGGGGTTTGCACGTTTGACATGAGTAGTGCAACAGAGTTTTCGATGGCATCGCCACCAACAGCACCGAATGTGGTATCGTTCGAACAAATGCCGGAAGGGGCAAAAGTCCAACTCGAATTCGATACCAGCTACGCGAATTTCAAAGTCGAACGAAAAGCGGACGAAATTGGAGACGCGAACTTTCCCTCGAACTTACACAACGTCGCCGAGTTATTCGGTCATTTACACATGTTGAAAAACGTAACCAACTTACACCGATGCGTCGAACGGTTTAAGACAATCTTGAAAGAAGGACCGGATGGGAAACAGAATAATCGCATGGGACAAGCAGCCATCGTGTGTTTCAACTGTGGATGTGTCGCTTTGCCTAAAGGTGGCGACGTTGGGATGGAGTGCGCAAACTGCGGGGAGAAAGAGCAGACGAATAAAGTGGTCTGTAAACGAGAAGATGGATCGATGGTTCCTTGGATTGAAAACGGAGTGAAACCGATGACGGAAGAGGAGAGGAGGAAGAAGATAGAGGCGGACGTGGCGATGGCGAGGAAGTTACAGAGTCTCGATGAAGACGGTAATAAGAATGGGTAGTGGGGAAAGGGAAATGTACTAGCGTAAACTTGCATTAAAAATCATTCGCCGCGTTCGTATCTTCGCCTTCTCTCCTCACTCTCACCGCTACCACTGCTACTACTACTACTGCTGCTGCTACTACTACTACTCCTATTGCTGCTCCTATTGCTACTTCTACTACTACTACCACCAAATCTACCACCTTGTTCTCTTCTCCTTGTTCTCTCGAATGGCACGTCTTGTCGTCCTCCTTGTCGTCGTCGTTGCTCCCGTTCTTTGAGCTGTTGCGTTCGTTTTGCTTCATCCGCGTTACCATCCGAGTGATTCACGAACCAATCCGGCAAACTCTCTCCGGACTCCATGAAAGCATTTCTTAATTGTTTATAGATTGGCCCGTTTCCAACCTCGTCTTCAAATCCAGCCACGTATAAGCTCGTCGATGTTCCTTTCTTCCCGGCTCGAGCGGTTCTTCCCAATCGATGGACGTACTCTTCAAAGTCTCGTTTATCCGTCGGCAAGTCGAAATTAATCACGTGCTCGACGAGAGGAATATCCAAACCTCTCGAAGCAACGTCCGTGGCAACTAATAACGATATTTTCCCATCTCGAAAAGCTTCTAACGTTCGGACTCTCGCGCCTTGCGTCAAATCTCCGTGTAGCGCTTCGACTGTAATTTTTTTCTTTAAATCCGAATCCGAATCCGACGACGACGATGACATGGACGATAAACGTTCCTTGAGCCAAATTGCCGTTTTCACTTGTTTGCAAAACACCATCGTTTTTTCGTCACTTTTATTTCTACTTTCTATGGCCTCGAGAAGTAACGGGAATTTATACTCCTTCGGTTCCTTCTCATCCGTAGCGTTTGTTTTGACGACTTCTACCAGTTTTTGCGTCACGCCGCGAGCCAACGCACCAACGCGTCCAACAGATATCCTCGCGCGATACGGCGACGGGCGCGTGTATTTAGAGGCCAAAGTGAGCACTTTCGGTGAAAACGTTGCGGAAAACAAAAGCGTTTGTCGTCCATTCTCTTCCGTTGGAATCTTGCCCCGGTTGCCCAACAAATCTCTCAATTGCGGTTCAAATCCAAGATCCAGCATGCGGTCGGCTTCGTCCAATACTAACAGTCGAACTTCACGCAAGTCAACGTATTCGTCGTCGCAAAAATCGAGCAAACGTCCTGGCGTGCACACCAGAATTTCCGGTCCAAATGCGATGTGTTCGAGCTGTGGCTTACAATTTTCTCCTCCGTGCGCGCACGCGACTCGGAGACCGGTATCGAAACACACTGTGCGCACGTCCAAGTAAATTTGTCGCGCGAGTTCGCGAGTTGGTGCTAATATAACCACCGAAGGTTGACACGGTGTCGATATTGTCGCTATCGTTTTTGTCGTTGCATCAGTATTGTCCCGTTCCTCCTCGTTCGATGATGTTGAAGTCGTCATCGCCGCACTCTCTCTTTTCTCCGCTTTCCTCTTCAAAGCAATTTCAACAGCCGGTATCGCAAAAGCGAGCGTTTTCCCACTCCCAGTGTGCGCGGAACACACTAGATCTAATCCGCTCATCGCTAACGGTATCGCGTGTTTTTGTATCGGCGTCAATTCGGTGAGCCCCATTCTCTTCTCCACGTTGGTGACAACCGCTTTGTCGTGCGCGGCCAAAGACGACTCGCTCAAGCGTCGAACGGCAGTTGGCGACGATATCGTGGTGGACTCTGAATCTACCTTTACCTCCACGTCGTCGTACGTCGTAAACAAATCTCGTCGCTCGTTCTCGACTGTTTCTCTCGGAAATAACTCGCTCTCTTGGTCTGGTAAACATCTCCCGTGACTTCTCGCGCCACTCAAGACCTCCCCGCCAGTCTTCGCCGCTTCTACTTCCTTTAAGAAAAACTCCCTCTCTTCTCGTTTCCGGAGTTTGATTTTCTCTCTCTGCTTCGCCGTCAAAAACTGTTGTTGTTGTTGTTGTCGTTGTTCTTTGTGTTCGCGTCGCGAAGACGAGGAAGACGAGGAAGAAAAGGAAGACGAGGCGTTTATTGTTGTTGTTCTCGTTGTTCTCGTGACGACGGCGCATTCTCTCCGCCTCCTCCTCCTCCGATGATGATGATTTTGGTCGCGATGATGATGACCACGACATCGAGAAGAAAAAGAGCAACAATACCCACCAAAACAACTTTTACTCGTATTATTAGTAGTATTAAGCATCGTCGTCTGAATCGTCGTCATCTTATCGCTGCTCTTATTATTATATAGACTCGCGCGTGTCGTGTGTGTAAATTAGTGTCGACAATTGGGGAGACGCCAAAAAGAATTCTCCAGTGCTCACCCGTCTGTCTCAGGGGAACATGACGACGACAGCAGCGAGCGTTGAGTGGTGTTGCGCGTGCTGTCCAAGCAGTCGTCGTAGGAATAGTAGCAGTAGGAGTAGTAGCAGCGATAACAGAAGAAGACACAACAGACGAGGATCATCATCAATCTCATCATCATCATCATCATCATCATCATCGTCGTCGTCATCAACGACGTCAAAGACGAATTCGAGAAAAAGTGATAAAACGCCTCCTCCTCCTCCTTCTCCTTCTCCAAATTCTCCGAATTCTCAAACTCCGTTTGTAAAAGTGGACGCGAGAGTGTTCATCGTCGGCGCGGGCGTTGGGACGGGTTCTATACAAAACTTAACCATCCGCGCGGCGAACATCTTGAAATCCGCGGATGTGGTCATTTACGACGATTTGGGCGTCGATAGCGAGGAAACTTTATCTCTGTGCGGACAGAAGTGTAAGAAAATATACGTCGGTAAGAGAGGCGGGAGAGCGGAAAAGAACACGTCGCAAGCGGAGATTAACAGTTTGTTGGTGGAGTTGTCGGCGAGCGGGAGATATAAACACGTCGTCCGGTTGAAAGGCGGAGACCCGACTATATTCGGTAGACTAGGAAACGAAATAGAAGCGCTGAAGCGAGCAAAGATAAAGTACGAGATTGTCCCGGGAGTCTCGAGTTTAGTCGCGAGCGCAGCCGCGGTAGGAATGCCGCTCACGGAAACCATGCGAGGTGGGAAACACTTCGCGTGTATTTCCGGCCACGACGCGAAAACAAACCCAGACGCGTTTAGAGATTTAGCCGACGTAGATACGGTCGTCGTATTCATGGGCGGAAAGAACATCGCGAGCGTAGTGGACGCGCTTTTAATGAACCCAACGTTTGGTAGCGAACAAGCAGCCGCGACGACGAAGAGTAGAGGTAGCAAAGCGACCGCGGCTTCCAAGAGAACGAAAAGCACGCCGTGCGCCGTGGTCAGAGACGTAGACGGCGCGAAAGAAAAACGATGGTTAGGTACGCTCGGCGATATCGTCGAGAAAACCGAAGGCGAAAAGTTAAGTCCGTGCGTTTTCATCGTCGGAGAGATTTGCAAATCCGCCACCTTGCACGAGCGTAACGTTTACTTGTGATGAAAGAGAAGAAGAAGATCTCGTAGTAGTAGTCTCAGTCGTCTCTCTCGCGTGATATTTTTAGCTTTTTATTTATTTTTGATGAAAAAACTTTGATTTAAAAATACACGAAAGGCGCACACTTTATACTAATAATACTACGCAAAAGTACGTTTACTCTTCCTCGCGGAAGGATGCACGACGACGACTTTGACGATGAAAATCATCACGGTTCAACAGAAAGACTGTGCAGCGACTCAAATTTCGCCCCGCGAGCTCGACAGCTCCGCGTTTTCGCCGAACGTAAAAACAGAACGAACGATTTTCTTCGCCAACTTCGCGCGACGAAGACACCAGCGGCGCTTTCGTCGCCAGTGAATTCGACGAGAAAAAAAGAAGAAGAAAACAAAGGAAAGAAGTGTACTTCGAAATGGAGCTCGAAAGCGAAAGCGAAAGTGGACACGCGACGACGACGCGAAAAGAAGCGCGAGCTCGATGAGTCGAAGGAAAAGAAGAAAAAGAAGAAGAGCGTCGTCGAAAACGTCGTCGTCGTCGACCACGCCGTTGAGAAGGAGGTGGAGAAAAAAATCGAAGAAGAAAAAAACGCGACAACAATGTCGTTGGATGACGACGACGACGACGACGAAAGAGAACCGTTGGTGACTCGAAGAGCCAAAGAAGCGGTGAACATGTTGAAATCTAATCCGGTGTCGCCGAGAGAAAACGTGGAACGGTATTACGAGTGCATAGAATTATTACGCGAACGGAGGAAACGCGCGGCGAGAGACGCGTTTCAAAAAGCAAAGAGTAAACGAGAGGAACGGCGAAAGCGAAAAGAGGAGGAAAAGGCAGCGAGAATGGCTGCTCTAACTACCGCAGCTGATGGAGATTGCGGGGACGAGGGATGCAAGGACGAAGAAAGCGCGGAGTCCTCCGATAGCGACGAAGGCGAAGAAGACGAGGAAACGCGGAAAAAAATCTTCGAGAAGGAGCTACAGTATGAGTTTAAAACGACTTGGAAAGATATCGCGCACGAATCGAAAGACATGATGAATAAAGAAACACAAAGAAACGCGATTAAAAGTTTAGAGTTGGAATTGAGACGCGCGTACATTTCCGCGCGATTGATTTTCAAGCATTACGCGCTTTTGACGAAACCGTTCGACGAAAATATCGGCGCCGCAGAGCTCGGCTCGATGACGCTAAACGATTGGTTCGCGTTTTTGAAAGATTGCGATTTAATCGGGGCAAACTCAGTGGATGAAAATAATAAAAAGATGCTCAAAAGTAGCGCCGAACTGCTCTTTATTCGATTGAACTGGATTACCGATGCCTCGGGGCGGAAGGTGAAAAACGCAGACACGACGACCAACTCTGATAGATCTTTAGTTATCACGGAATTTTGTGTCGGTATTCTCAGACTCGCGAAAGCTTTGCGTCCGAAGAAGTTTAAGAACGAAATGTTATCGGAAACTCTGGCGAGATTTATGAAAGAACGCATCATTCCTCGCGCGAAATTCGTCGATGTCGAGCCTTTTCGTAGCCGCATGCGAGCGAAGCGAGTTCGTAAAGTTCTAGAGAAGAACAAAACTTTAATCACGCACGTGTTTGAAAAATACGCCGCGATTGGAACCTCGACTTCTATCGGAGCCGCCGGTCTGCGAACGATCGATTTGAACGAACTCGTCGGATTAGTCAAAGATATGGTCGCTCACGTCGCGCGTTCGCAACCAGGAGTTCACGTAAAGTTTCTCGTCATCCAGCGCTGTTTCGGATTGAGTCAGAAAGAAGTCCTCGGCGAGGACGCCGGGGAAATCGATCGAGAAGAATTTGACGAGCTCGTCGGTAGGTTGGCGGAGGAGTTTTACGACGGAACGTGTTTTTCTTTCGCGACGACGACGACGAAGACGACGAGTGAAGTGAACGATATCACCACTACTACGTTTACCTCGTCCTCGCTGGCGGATAAAATTTCTTGGTTCATTGAGACGCATCTCGCGCCCGTGTATTGATTGATAGATACCTTTTGATAGATTGATAGATTTGTGATGATGTGAGAGTATGTTGTGTGAGTAGTAGTAGTAGTAGTATTTTTACGATCGTGTACTGTGCTCGTGTATTTTTTGCTTTTGCAGAAACCAAACATCAAAAAACAAGCCCAAAACGAGAGGAAGGAAAAAAAAGAAAAAAGTAGGGTCGGAGGTTGAAAATGTCATCACATACTAGCACGCACTCGACACACAGGAAAGATGTCTTCGCAATCCGTGCAAACTTTCGGACGCAAGTACGTGTATACTATTAGTAGCTGAATCGAATCGAATCGTTCGAGACGCATTTTGTCGTTCGCGAATGGTGGTGAAACCACCTTTTCGCGCGCATCATCTCATTTTTACAACGCAGAAAGGCTCCGCCTTTTGTAGGCGGAAAAGGTGGAAAGGACGATGCGCGCGAGAATTCGTCTCGTTTTAAACGCACACGCGACCATCGCATTCGAACTATGAACTTACCATCGCACGTTTTCTTTTCTTTTCTACCCGTTTACCTTTTCAAACAAACAAACAGAAAAACTGCCGTTGCCGTCGCGCACGTCAAACAAGGGAAAGGTCTCTTGCGCTTGAATGGGTCGCCCATCGAGCTCGAGAAGACGGAATTACTCAGAACTAAAGCTTTGGAGCCGGTGCTCTTGTTGGGCAAGGAGAAGTTTGCCAACGTTGACATCCGCGTTCGCGTGAAGGGTGGTGGTCACGTTTCACAAATGTACGCCGTGAGACAAGCGATTGCGAAAGGGTTAGTGGCGTACACTCAAAAGTACGTCGATGAGGCGACGAAGAAGGAGTTGAAAGACGCGTTGTTGCAGTTTGACAGAACGATGTTGGTCGCCGATCCGAGAAGAATGGAACCGAAGAAGGCGGGTGGTCGTGGTGCGAGAGCGAGATTCCAAAAGTCGTACCGTTAATATATGCGCACGTGTGTATGTTTACGCGTACGAGAGTAAGTAGAATTTGAACCTTAGCAATCATAGAAGAGAGAACCAAAATATTAATATAAAACGCAACTATTCACACGGTGTTTTGGACGAAGACGAAAGAAGAAGAGAAAGATGTGTTGTATTCATCATCATCGACCCCGCGTAAAAACGGGTTTGCGCAGACCAGCAGGCACAACCACCCTTCTTGGTGGAACAGTCGTTTGAGTCGTTTCGTCCTCCAATAGCCCCACCACTCTGTCTCTTTTTTCCAGCGCTCTCTCTGCCTCTCTCTCTTTGTTGTTTGTTGTTGTGGGAAGCTGTTATTCGTTGTTGGCTTTTTTCTTCACTTTTCAATCTCGTCAGAACATCATGGCGCTGTTAATGAGACGGTCGTGCTGCTTCTTCTCCTCCTCCTCGTCCTCGTCGTGTTCGTACTCCTCCTCTTCGTCCTCTTTTCGACGAGCAAAAGCAGTCGTCGTTGCCACCGTGAGCACCACCACATCGGGTGGGAGTTTTAAAAGTCGTTTCACTTCGTGTCGGCGAGAAAATCATCAGCCTCCTCGCGGAAACAATTTTTACATTCATAACAACACGCGCATAAACAGAAGAAGACCGACGAGAACGTTTGCGTCTCATAACGACGAAGAACGAGAAGATGACGAAGAAGAGGAAGAGAAATGGTCCGATTTGCTCGAGCAGTTCGATAAAGAAGCCGTCGTGATTGCAGACAGAAACAAAAAAATCATCATCCCACCGCATAAAGTGGCAACGTTGGAACGAGCGTTAGCCGGCGGGAGAAGGACGTTTCGATTGAACGAATTAGCGAACGATTTAGGATTGGAGAGACGAGACGTGACGGCGTGGATGAAAGAGAACCAACACAGACAAAAAGAGTTGGCAGAGAAGTATCCGCAGGAACAGTTTCGAAACGAAGATATAGACGAAGATGAAGTCGTCGGGTTGTTATCGAACAGAGCGAAAGAAACGGTGAGGAGAGACAAATTGCACGACGTGAAAGCGCCGGTCAACAAAGGGAAAAAAGACGGGGGTCCAGGTGGGATGCCGGCGTACAAAGGATTTAAGAAAACGAGACTAGGCGCTTCAAACGTGGCGACGTTGGAGAAAATATGGGAAACCGGGAACCATTACCCGGACGACGCGACGATTCAAGGAATCAGAGACGCGACGAAATTACCGGCGAGTAAGATTGTGAATTGGTTCAAAGAGAAAAGAGACGGGGCGAGGAGTCAAAGACACCGAGACGCGAGGAATAGACAAGCGGAAAAGGAAGGCTTTGAAAGAGGAGGACGAAGACGCGAAGGAAGAGGAGGAGGAGAATACGGGAAACAGAACCACAGAAAACAAAGAGACGTCGTCGAAGATTGGGGAGATGATTACGAGTAATACCCGTCTGTATATGCATACTAGTATGTTCTATTAAATATATATCACTGCTACAACTACAACTACCAACTATTACGTGATGCTCACATCACATTTGAACTGCTCGTAATTCGATTTTGCCCTCCTGGAAAAAGAAGCACTTCGTCGCCTTCGTCGACGTCTTGAGCGGCGTGAAACGAATTGCTCACATTCAGTTCCACTCCATTTTCTTCTTCATCCTCGTCGTCGAATGTTGTCCTGTGTACCGCGCGTACGCTGACCGCAAATCTGGCGCGCTTTAATGCTTGCGTTGTTTTCCATAGCGCGTAGCACGTGCTTCCTAAACATACGAGCGATAACGCGAGCGCGACCGTGAGCGATTGAATCCGATACTGGTCGTTACTGCTTGATGCGACTCCCCCTTCCTCGTCGTCAATCTCAGTAAACGTCAACTTTTCACCACCAATCCCGGTTCCCATTTTCCTAGTCTCGCATTTGTTTTCATTCTTGACGAACACGTGCATATCAACTGCTACATAAGGGTTCTCGCTCTTATCTGGATCTGTTCGACAATTCGAAGCCGACTCACCATCGCGCATCGACCAGTACGTATGATTCAAATCTGTGGTGCCATCTGGATGAACGCACGCGTTTCTTTCCCATTTCCAACTCATGTGCGTATCGTTGTGCACGATTAAAGAACCCGCGCCGAAAGAACCTTCGCGAAATGCCGACCAGGACGGTTGCGGAGTCATCCAGCTCGAGCCGTATGGTCCTTCGTAGTTTCCTCCGTCGCCGACTACTATGTGCGTTATGCCGCACTCGTCGCGTTGATTGTTATACACTGGATAAGAACGCTCGTAACTGTGCACGTGCCCATTCAAGGCAACATCGACGCCAAATTTGTATAAAATCTGTTCGTACTTCAGACGTTGCGGTTCATTCTCTTTGTAATGCGCAGAGTTGGAATTATACCACGGCGCGTGAAAGACGGCGATAATCCAAGGCGTCTGTTTTCTATTTACTCGCGCTAAATCGTTCTCGAGCCATGTTTGAAATGTATCAGCTACGGCGCCATCGAACATTTGTGTCGAGACGGAAGAGTAAGAATCAATGTGCACGACGTGCGCCTTACCGACGTTGAAGGACCAGAAATTTTTGGAATACGAGGCACTTCGTCTCCAAGGTGTCTCGTAGCGTTTCTCAAAAGCCGTATATTCCGCGCCGTTATTCACGACGTCGTGATTCCCGCTCGCGATGACGACTGGAACCGAACTAAACAACGCTTCAGATAACTCAGCAAAGGAATCCCATCTAGGCGCGAAACCATCGGCGTAGGATACATCACCGGTATGAATCACTGCGTGCGGTTTCACCACGTCTTTCACGTGCTGAAAAACTTTCTTCGTCACTTCGGTTTGTCCGGTATCTCCCATGACGGAGAGTATTGTTTCTCCTTCGTTGGTATTACTACTGCCGCGTTTCTTAAACGATCTGTACTTTGTTTCTCCATTCTCATCCTCGTCGTGCGGTAACACATACACGCACGCATCAAAGCCTCTTTCCTTATTGAAATCTTTAATCTTCGCTTTGTGTATAAACGGACTTCGATACCACCCGCCGTTGGCGTTTGCGTACCCCAAACACACCGTCTTTTCCCACGGTTTCTCCATCGTGAACCACGCATCCGGCACGACGTCTTTAAAACTATTCACGACGTTATAATTCGACGCATCTCTATCCGCCCAACTCGACGTATTCGCCAGCTTCGCTAAAACGTCTCTCTTCACCGGCGTTTTCGGCCCGCCCATACTCGGCGCGGTTAAACTCGTCGCCGACGCCAAACACATCTGCTGCGTGTACGAAGACGACTCGAAAACTTTACCTATGTGCCACGTTGTTTGCGTCTTCGAAGAGACCACTCTGTCAATCACATCTTTCTCCTCTTCGTCTTCAGAGTTTCTCTTCGCGCACGCGTATCTCACTTCAAAGTCTTCCTCTAAAGGCTCTCTCGTCGTCCACACGACGGTGACTTCCTCGTCTCCGGATATCGACAAGTGCACTTGCTCTGGTTTTAAATGGGTTTCATCTTCTTCTTCTCGTTCATCAGCAAAAGCGATCAAACGTCTTCTTCTTTGTATTCTTCTTCGCGTTGGTTCCAACTCGACCGGTGCTGACGCGTATTCCGGTCTCGAATAGAACGACGTCCTTCTTCCGACGATGATGATTTCGTCCACATTGCTTTCGTC
>Ga0182095_1149763_pt1 | contig 13493 bp, 7 predicted proteins | sample 041ome_19_FD_127784 | JGI IMG/M metagenome (GOLD analysis project Ga0182095, IMG submission 127784) | Metatranscriptome of coastal salt marsh microbial communities from the Groves Creek Marsh, Georgia, USA - 041412BS metaT (Metagenome... | ecosystem: Environmental > Aquatic > Marine > Intertidal...
AATGGAAGATGCGAGAGGCAACTCGATTTCGGGTATCAGTGTTACCTTTGATCAGGTAAATGAAATTTTTACCTTTACGACCGGAACAACTGGTAACTCAGCCTTTTTGCAGATATCCGGGCCCGCGAGGTATGGACTGGAGGGTATTGATTCGAATGCCGGACAAACAGTCACCTATCGGAGTCCGGTCGTTGATCGAGCTGAAAACGGTGATCCAATCCTTGTCGCCAAAATTGACGGCGTGTATCGGGAATTCACGGAGTCGGGAACAACACTTCCGTCACTTCCTGATGAGTATCCCGACTTTGAGCAGGATCCAGAGTATCGACCATTATTTTTGGACAAAGGCGAATTAACTTTTGATACGGCGGGGAATCTTATCTCTCCGATCGATGGTATCGCGCTAAATAACGTTGTAATCGGTGGTTCGGGTAATACGCTTAACATCGACATTGATTACCAAGGGTCGACTCAATTCTCGGGAGATTTCTCAGTCAACTCTCAGGGTCAGAATGGACAACCGAATGGTTCACTGGTTTCAGTTGATATAGCAGATGACGGATTGGTCACGGCTTCTTATTCGAATGGTACCCAGGACTTAAAAGGAAAAATTGTACTTGCCACTTTTTCGACACCCAACGGGTTACGTCAATTGGGCGACTCAACATTCCTCGAGTCCAATGAATCCGGGTCTCCAACGCTAGGTGAGCCGGGTGGAGCTGGGTTTGGCACAATCCGTGCTGGTGCTAGAGAAAGAGCGAACGTTGATTTGACGTCTGAGTTGGTTGACTTGATCACTGCGCAGCGAAATTTCCAAGCTAACGCAAAAGCGATTGAGACCTCTTCAACGCTGACGTCTACGATCATTAATATTCGAAGCTAACTGGATTAAGTATTAACAAATCATGGATCGTTTAGTTTACACAGCACACACAGCGATGACCGAACATCGATTGGATCGGCAGGTACTTACGCATGAATTAGCAAACGTCTCCACGGTTGGGTTTAAGAAGGCTTACGAGGTTGCGAACCGATCGGTAAGAGTCGAAGGCGAAGGTTTTGATACGCGGTTCCTCCCTCGTGCTCATTCGTCTCCTCAGATTGATCTGTCTGAGGGTGCGCGAATGGTCACAGGACGGCCACTCGATATTGCCTTGAATGGGAAAACGGTTTTGTCAGTGCAATCTGAAAACGGTGAATTGGCTTGGACGCGTCGTGGAGATTTGTCACCCGACGTCGAAGGTTTTCTTCGGACCGGTGAAGGGTTTTTGGTCCTGGATGAAGTAGGTGAACCGATTCAGCTCCCCATGGACGGATCTAAAGCATTAATTGATGAAGATGGGACTGTATCGTTCATAGACCCCAACAATCCTGCAGCAGGATCACAAGAACTCTCAAGATTGGGGATCAAAGATGCTTCGGAAACCGCGATGGGACGTCGAGAGGATGGTCTTTTTATGCCGTTGGAAAATACGGAAGATGGATTTGACTTTGAGAATGGACCATTGCCTGCGTTCCTAACGACAGGAGCGCTCGAAGGATCGAATGTAAGCCCTGTCCATACGTTGGTGAAATTTATCGACCATATGCGGTCATTCGAAATGCAGACCAAGATTATCAGTGAAACGAAAGACAATGATTCATCTGGCGCTGCCATGATGCGTCTAGGCTAGGAGAAATTAGATGGAATCCTCACTCTGGGTATCAAAAACAGGTTTGGACGCACAGCAAACTCGAATGACTGTGATTTCGAATAACCTAGCCAATGTCAATACGGTTGGATTCAAAAGAGATCGAGCTGTTTTTGAAGACTTGTTGTATCAGAATATCAGACAAGCTGGCGGTTCAACCGGAGGCGATAATCAGTCACCAACAGGTCTGATGCTCGGTACTGGCGTTCGTATCGTTGCGACTGAAAAAACGCACACGCAAGGGTCACTCATACAGACCAAAAACGCACTTGATCTGGCGATCCAGGGTGAAGGAATGTTTCAGGTGCTTCAGCCCGATGGGACATTTGCCTACACGCGAGACGGCTCATTTAAACTTTCAGTTGATCGCGAACTCGTTACTTCTAACGGAATGCAGTTACAACCCGTGATTACAATTCCTCAGAATGCCGAATCAATCAGCATCGGGGAGGACGGAACTGTATCCATTCAACCCTATGGAAATGCGGAAGAGCAGGTCATCGGTCAGATGCTACTCACTCGGTTTGTAAATTACGCCGGTCTGGAACCCATGGGTAAAAACCTGTACCGAGAAACATCGGCATCTGGGGCTCCCGTCACTGGTGCGCCAGACACTGATGGGGCAGGTCGATTGGCACAGGGAGCGCTAGAGGCAGCCAACGTTAATGTAGTCGAAGAGATGGTTAACATGATCGAGACGCAGCGTGCTTATGAGATTAACTCTAAGGCAATTTCATCAGTCGACTCGATGCTTCGCTTCTTGAATCAGAATTTATAAGGTAAATCGATGAAGGTTTTAACACTCATAATCTTGGCCGCCTCCATTACTGGATGTGCGACTCAAAAAATAGCCGGACCGACGCCTGAATTTGCTCCGATTATTCCTGCGGCATCTGATCTTCAGACTATTCCGACTGGATCGCTATACAACGTAGGCCACTCTGATAGTTGGTTTGGAGAGAAAAAAGCTTACCGTGTAGGTGATGTTGTCACTGTGATTCTTGATGAGGCACTCGATGCGGGGACATCAAATTCCGCGATAGCATCCAGAAAGAACAAAACTGATGTGCTGTCTCCTTTACAAATCGCTAAGTGGGGAAGTCCTGGCGGATTATTATCATCCGATCTTCAAGAAGAAAGCGAAATTACATCTGACGGCTCAAGCACTGCTGATCAAAGTGCAAACTTTACCGGCACGATGACGGCACAAGTTGTTGATGTCTATCCGAATGGAAATTTACTGATTCGGGGTGAGAAAATTGTAAATTTTTCATCTGGCTCGGAGGTTGTGCAAGTGAAAGGAATCATCCGACCACAAGATATACAGCCTGATAATACCGTACAGTCAAAAAGACTCGCATCCGCTCAGATTACCTATAAGGGAGTGGGTTCCGGTGCTAATGCAACGAAAGTTCCTTGGGGAACTAATCTCATTTTAAGTTTGTGGCCGTTTTGAGGCATTTGACGATGAAAGTCCTGATCGTTCTCATGAGCATCATCTTTTCTGGTCCCCTATTTGCTGATCGGATTAAGGATTTGACGAATGTCGCTGGGGTTCGGAGCAATCAACTGATTGGCTATGGATTGGTGGTCGGATTGAATGGAAGTGGAGACGGCGGCGCAGTTCCTTTTACTGGTCAATCTCTGCGCTCAATCTTGGGACGACTTGGCGTGAATGTTGACGGGGTGTTGTCAGATTTTGATGTTGCAGGGACTCAGGCCAACAGTATTCCAGCTGATAATGTGGCCGCAGTCATGGTAACAGCGAGTCTCCCAGCATTTGCAAAACCAGGACAAACCATTGACGTGAATGTTTCGACTATCGGCGGTGCAACATCGCTGAGAGGTGGTACGTTGATTCTCACGCGACTGAGAGGGGTTGATGGGGAAGTCTATGCGTTAGCGCAGGGCCCGCTAACTTCGACTGGTGTTGAGGTGAACGCTGCGGGTGATGAAATTACTATTGGTGTCCCGACGTCCGGACGAATCCCGAGCGGTGCGACAGTTGAACGGATAGTAGAAACCCCATTCAACCAATCTGAATACGTAGTTTTTAACGTATCCACTGGGGACTTCACAACGGCAAAAGAAATCGTCGATAAAATTAATACTGTTTTTGGTGATGGGACGGCTTCGGCTGTTGATGGCGTCTCGGTTGCGGTACGCGCCCCTGCAGATCCAAATGCGAGAGTGTCCTTCGTGTCTTTGTTAGAGAACTTAGACGTTAATCCTGGTGAGCCTTCGGCGAAGGTCGTCATCAATAGTCGGACTGGGACAGTAGTGATTAATCGTAACGTTAAAGTGACAGCTGCGGCTGTGACCCATGGTCCGATAACAGTAACTGTGTCTGCAACCAACGAGGTAAGTCAGCCAAATCCTTTTGCTGATCAGGGCGTGACCGCACAGATTCAAAATGCGGATGTTGAGATCCAAGAACCTAACAATAAGATGTTTTTGTTTCAACCGGGTGTTGATCTCAGAGATATCGTAGATGCAGTCAATGAAACTGGGGCAACCCCTTCGTCATTGATCGCTATTCTTGAAGCCTTGAAATCGTCTGGCAGTCTGCGTGCCGAGTTGGTGGTGATTTGATGAATTCGCTACCAGATACATCGATGGTTTATGACTTTTCAGGTCTGGGTACGTTGAAGGCTCAGGCCTCTCGTGATCGAGAGGATAAGGAGGCCATTCAAAAGACCGCCCAGCAGTTTGAGGCGATGTTCTTACAGATGATGATGAAGTCAATGAGGGCCACCATACCCGACGGTGGTTTGATTGATTCCAGCCAGACAGAGACATTCGAACAGTTGCTTGATCAGCAGTTTGCAATGACGATGTCGAATCGTCGTTCCACCGGCATCTCTCAAATGATTGAAGAATTTATTAGTAGAGCGCACCGTTCGTCGGATGAGACTGATGGAGCGAAAAAATTTTCTCTCGAGGGTAGTTCGAGAAATCCTCTCCCCCTAGTAGATGAATCGGTCAAATTCAAAATTTCTGAAGAGACGACTGAAAAATATCTTCTTAATCAGCGCAACATGAAATTGGGTGGTCGCTGATGGCTGACCTATTATCGATTGGATCCAGTGGTATTAATGTTTATCAGCGCGCTCTCGCAACGGTATCCAATAATATCGCTAATTTGAATACTGAGGGTTACAGCCGTCAAACGACAGAAATCAGACAAAATCAGCCCACTGAAGCGGGTAATGGTTACATTGGTACTGGCGCATACTTTGATCGAGTATCGCGTCAATATGATGGTTTTCTCGAGTCATCGCTACAGCAGGCGACTGCTGACTTAGGTTCTCAAAATTCGTCTGTAGAATATGCCAGTCGGTTGCTTGATATATTGGGTGATGAAGATATTGGGTTAACCAGCGCATTGACAAAGTTTTTTGCGTCAGCAAAAAACTTGTCGACTGATCCTGCTTCGACGGCACTTCGAGGGGCTATGTTGCGGGATGCAGATGCGTTGGGCACTCGATTCAACGCACTCGCTTCTCAGTTAAAGGATCTGGGTGATCAGTCGTTGTCAGCAATGGAGGCCGATGTCCGCGCCGCTAACGCTCTTGCCACCCAGCTGGCTGAAATTAACAGACAGATGCTTCGCCAGAGTTCTGAGTCTGCGCAGGCGCCGGAATTATTGGATCGTCGAGATCAGCTGTTACGCGATCTTTCAGAATACGTACAGATCAAAACTTCATTTGATTCACGGGGCTCTGTAACAGTCTCGGTGACCAATTCGCCGACGAAGGGAGTCATTCTGTCGGGGACGAAGTTTTCGGCGCTTAGTGTTAATCCAATGGAACGTGATCCGAGTCAGCTGGAGTACAAGCTTCAGGGTGAACTAACAAACGAAACGTTGACTGGTCTTCAGAGCGGAAGTATCTCGGGTTATGCCGGTTTTTATGGACGAACCCTGACAGGCGTCACAGGCGCTTTGAATCAGTTGGCTCGAGTATTTGTTGACGAAGTGAACCAGGTACAGACGACTGGCTTGGATTCACAAGGAAACTTGGGGACTAATTTTTTTGAGATTGTTCCAGCATTTGATGTAAATCGAGGTGCTTCCTCCGGTGATTTTCAAGTGGCTGTTGATGTTCTCGATATCGATAATTACCAACCCGAATCCATTATCGTCGCGTTCGATGGCAGCCAAAATCGATGGTACGGAACGACCGACTCAGGCCAGACCACTTTTGCCTCAGAGTCTGGTGTTTTAGACTTCGGTGAGATTCTTGTTCAGGTAAGCGGCAGTTCAAGTGTCGGTGATCGATTTGTCATAACACCTGACGTGGGTGCGGCTCGCGGGCTAACGCTAGCACTTGATAGAGCAGATCAAATTGCCACCTCTTCATTGTTTAGGGTCACACCTGGGTCAGGAAATAATGGGATTCAAAACCCTGATGTTTCGTATCTGGCGCCCGCTATGACTTCTCAGACACAGATCAAGTTAGAGGATTTAACGACCCCAAGACCCGTGGTTATACAGCCGTCAATGTCTATGCCAGTCACTGAGATACCAGCTGGCCAGTCAGAGATTACACTCGCATTTAATCCAGACAGTGGGGCGGATTTGTCGCTTCAGATTCTGACAACAGATGGACGACATTTGGTTGGAACGAAGGGAGGCGAGTTTAAGAATGATTTGTGGTTGAACTCTCTCCCTCAATTTGAAAAAAATGCAACGTACGACACGACCTACCTGAATCAGACGGGGCTCGATGGGTATAAGAAATTAGACATCATTTATGGTAACCGAGCGGAAGCAGTTGCTGTTTCGAGTCTGCTACCGATCAATGGACTATTTTTCGAGGCGCCTTTTGGGACTGATTTCCAGGGTGGGGGGCTCGACATTACTTTAGAGCCGGCGACGCTTGATGATCGACTGGGTCTGAACAACTCAGCTTTCGCTGATTCATCAATCGGAGAAGTGAGTTCGGTTGATAACATTATTTATCTGGGAACAGGCAGTTCGGCTGAGCCTATAGCTCATTTGGAAACTATCTATGACGGTCGGTCGCAGACGTTGCGGATCCGTTTTTTAGAGGAAAATACGATTTCCGATGAACTGGCTGCGCGAGTAGCCAGCTTGGTTACGTTTAATAATGGTGAAGACTTAAGTGATTCCAATAAGACATTAAAGAAACGCATTACCGTTGAACTTTTTGATCAATCATTCAATGTCAATCTGACTCAAGGGATCGACTTTGTAACATCTGATCTGGTTGATGCCGGTCAAATCACATCGTCTGATCAGAGGTACATCGCAAAATTACTTTCTGGTGATATTGAGTATTTATCGGGCACTGGACGGGTTCTAATCGATGACGGTGATTTGGTTCTCAATGGCGTGAGTTTAAGAGATTTGACCATTGGCGAGTCTGGTGTCTTGTCAGCCACTGATGTCAAAACTTGGTTAGATCAGGCCAATACAGGCATTTCCGTGTTGGCGCAGAATACGATTGAGGTCGTGAGTGATCAGCTGCAACTTGAATCGAGTAGTGGATTAAAGATTAACGGGCACGAAATTACATCGTTAGTTCTGGGTTCTAATCTTACGTTTGATAGTCAGGACGATTTAATTAACTCAATAAATGCTAGCTCGTCTGAAACCGGAGTATTCGCTCGGCGGCGCGAGAATGGTGATCTTATCCTCCAGAATCTCGATTTGGGTGGGGAGAATATAGCGATCGACAGCGCGCTAGTGAGTTCAGGCACCAACGCACTCGGCATCACGAGTCGATCCTATGTTGGAAATATTGTGCTCGAACTAGAAGCAGGTGATCCGCAGGCGATTCAATTTTCATTGGGCCCTGACGGGACACCCGCTGATCTCAATCGCCTGGGTTTGGACACACAGATTCAGATTCGAGGCGATATTGATGAAAATCTTCTGGTGTTTGCTGAGGGATCCGGTCAAGCCCAGTTATCAGCGACCCACACGACATTGGATCAACCCATAGTTGAAGGACTTCGGTCCAGACAATTCCAGTTCAACTTTGTGTCGGCTAATCGAATCCAGATTACAGATCTTACGACTCAAACGGTTGTCGGAGAACGCACGTATCAAGGTGAACTTCAGCTTGAGTATCAGGGAATTCAGATCAGCTTAGATCAGCCCGGATCCGTCGGGGATGTCTTTACCGTCGACGGCAATAATTTGGGTCCAAATGGGGCATTTGATGGTCAAGGCAATAATTCAAATATTCTGAAGTTGGTGGATCTAGAGTCTAAAAATGTCATGGATGGGGGGCTGACTTTTTCAGAAGGCTACCTCAGCTTTGTTGGCGATGTCGGGAATCTTGCTACGCAGTCTGAGATCGCAAGAGACGCCCTTGAGATTGTGCAAACACAAGCCATCGAGGCTCGAGATCGAGTGTCTGGCGTCAATCTTGACAAAGAGGCTGCCGATTTAATTCGTTTTCAACAAGCTTACCAAGCATCTGCTCAGGTTATGCAGGTTGCGAGTAAGCTTTTTGATGCGGTTTTGCAGGTTCGTTAGGAGTATTAGATGACTATTTCTACAACATTATTATTTAGTCGTGCGGTCTCTTTGATGACCAGGCAGCAGACTGAGCTTGCACAAATTCAAGAGAAAGTTTCGACGGGTAAAGAGTTGGTCAGGCCATCGGATTCACCTGCGCTTGCGGTGAATATCTCAAGAATTAAGTCAACAATCGGCCAGATGGATGCCTACAGAAATTCCTTGAACTCCGTCAACGATCGACTTCGAATCGAGGAAAGTTACCTTGGCGGTGTCAAAGACGTCATGATTCAGTTGAAGCAGCTTAATCTGCAGGGTGCCAACGCTTCCTTATCAAATCGTGACCGCGAAGTCGTGGCACTTGAGGTTGATGAATTAATTTCAGAAGTGAAAAATTTGGCGAACGGCACCGATGCGAACGGTAACTACCTATTTGCTGGATCTCGAGTAACCCAACGTCCATTCAGTGAAGACGGGAATGGAGTCATTCGTTACCAAGGCGATAATTTTCGTCCAGAAATCGATTATACGGCTGATCGAAGATCATCCGTTGGAAGAAACGGCCTCGATGTCTTCAAGCCGGTTATTTCCGGTGCCATGATCGAGCCAGTCGAAGGTCGTTATGGGATCGAACTCAGTGGTGCATTGGAGCCCGGAGATCGTTATCAGATTAGTATCGATGGCCAGCAAGTTGATTACAGAGTGCAGGCCGGGGATACCATCGACGATGTATTGAGTCGGCTCGCTTTTAATATCAACGAAACGTTCGGAGATATGACTCCACCTTTGACTGTCGCATCAGTTGAAGGGACCCAGCTGATCGTGCATGCATTGGATGGATTACCTCGGCAGATTTCAGGATCCACTGGGAATGCAGGGCCAGCCGTTAATGATCTTGCAGCATCGCTGTCTGGAGATGAGACTTCAGACTTCCGATTAGAAATAACGGGAACAACTGAACCCGGTGATGAAATTCAATTTTCGGTCGGTTCAAGATCATACAGCTACGTAATCCCTGAAGGTGCCGAGAATCAGACTCGAGCAGAGGTACTACAAGACTTGGTGACAACCGTTAACGCGACAGGTTTGTTTTCGGAGTCAATTCAATTTGAAGTTGATGAACAGAGCGACTCACAAATTCGGTTAATCCCACAGCGTGAAAATATCGGCACCGTTTCGGTTGGTGTAAAAGAACGGTCGGCGGTGAATAATCAGGGACTTGTCTTCACAACGGTTCAGGACCCGCGGTCAGCGTTTCCAGAACGAGTTGAGTTTTTTGAGTCGCTCCAAGAAGTATCAACTTTTCTGCGAGAAGGTGATCAAGATAAAATTCAAAGCAAGTTAGATCATCTTGATCAAATGCTTGACATTATCACGATGTCGCTGGCCGACATCGGTTCTGAAATGCAATCGATTGAGTCAGAAATTTCGATCAATGCCGACTTGAAGTTACAGCTTGAGACGACTCTGTCGAGCAAAGAAGATGTTGATTTCACGACAGCGATCACAGACATGCAGGCGAAGATGATGTCACTCGAAGCCGCGCAATCGTCATTTGCAAAGATCTCACAGCTGACCGTTTTTGACTACATTCGGTAGTTAGTGTTTCACGCAGTCGAGTTATTGACAGGCGTGTGGCAAATTTTGACCGTTTTGCAACCTTGCCGGTTTCTTCATCTAGACCGTGGCCTTTCTTATCATTAAATACCTGTTTTTTAAACGAATTTTTGTTCTTCTTGAGGATTTCAATTGTTGGCACGGAATTCGCTTATTTCTCAGTGAGGAAAATTTTTACCAAGGCACGTGGAAAGTGCCGGGTTAATGAGGAGTTAATCTCATGGCACTTACTGTCAATACAAATGTACTTGCGTTGAATGCACAAAGGCACACCGCTGCGACTCAGGAGGAGATGGCGTCTGCCATGGAACGATTGGCGTCGGGTAAGCGGATTAATAGCGCTGTCGATGACGCCGCTGGGCTAGCGATTACTGCCAGGATGGAGGCTCAGATTTCTGGCCTTGCTCAGGCCGTTCGAAACGCCGGTGACGCGATCTCTTTGGTCAATACCGCCGAGGGTGCTTTGCAGGAAACCACATCGATACTTCAGCGCATCCGAGAGTTGGCGATTCAATCTGCCGGTGGGGCACCATCTAATGCAGACAGGGTCAACTTGAATAAAGAAGTTGTCCAATTACAAGAAGAGCTGCTTCGGATTACGACCACGACACGGTTTAATGGTGAACTCCTCCTCAACGGCACTTTCCACGACAAAGACTTCCAAATTGGTCAAACAAACAACGAAGAGATTTCCGTTAACATTGGCGATCTGCGTCCAGAGCGGATCGGCGCCTACACTCAAAACACGTTAGAGAATGTTGGCTACATTAATGTCGGATCGACTGTCGATAGCCTGACTAACGGCGTGAATCAACAGACGCTGACGGTCGCGGTTGGATCAGAAGTTCCAAGAATTGTGGCCATCAATCAAGGTGATAGTGCTCGAGTCATCTCAGACAAATTGAATCAGTCCGGTGCGCAGATTAATTCTCGTGCGACCACGACGCTCGATGTCTACATCGTCGGCGAGGGAAGTTTTTCGTATTCCTTGTCATCCGATTCAGCTCAAGATTTGAGCGATGTGATCACAGTCGGAGGCACTGCTGCCTCTAAAGCACATTCGATGGCCGCAGAGATTAATGCCAAATATTCAGATCACAACATCTCAGCGTCTGTAGAAGTGGATGAGGATGGAACTGAATTTGTTCGGATGCACCAGAACCAGGGATACAACATCCACATCGATGACTTTGTCACGGCAGGGACTACCGGCCTTGATTTTAATGGGAATGGAGACACCGAAGTCACCGGTGCAGCTGGCGCGACTGCCGCTGTCATTGGCGGACAGTTGATTATTGATGCCCCAGCGTCGTTCCTGATTTCGTCAGACGATACTGAAAATACTATCCTTGTCGGAACTAGGGCGTCTTTGGAAGTCCAAGGTGTGAGTTCTGTACCAACGGATTACCAAGATCTTTCGTTTGACGTGAACGTCAGCGGTGTGACTCAGACAATTACGTTAGCAGCACCGCCACCGACCACACCGACTGATGCGATTAATGCTGTTGTTCCGATGGAATTCACTGCGACCGCGCAAACACAGGCGGCTTCCGGCCAACAGATCGGAGCGTTCAGGCCTGCAACCTACACCATCGGTGATATTACGACCCGTACGTCTGGAGACGACATCGGGGATGAGACTACACAGATTAAGCTGACTGTTAATGGAGTCGTCGGTAACCTTGACATGGCTCAGGCTCTCAGCGACATGGGTATTGAAAGCGGCGACGAAATTACCAAAGCGCAATTTGTGTCGGCGATGCAGACAACGATTGACGAGGAGTTCACGGGTGACAACGCGGTCACGGTGTCTGTCAACCAGTCTGGGCAAGTCCTCATCACAATGGCAGATGGTGAGACAGGAACGATTACAGTTGCTGAACATCGATTCCAGAGTGCAGGAAAGAGTGAGACAGTAGCCGCCGCCACCAGCGTAGATACCGGTGACGATACGATTACAATTACCGATCACGAATTCGTCTCGGGTGATATTGTTACCTGGACCCATGATAATGCAGGTATCGGCATCGCAAGTGCTACGACCTATGCTGTGATTCGTGTTGATGATAATCGGATCCAATTAGCCGCCACAGTATCACCGACGGTTGCATTAGATCTGACGGCTCAGGACACCGGTTCGCTTGCTAGTGCAGCGGGAGATGGGCTGGCTGCGACTCTGATTAAGCAGACAGGTCCTGCCGATGGTTCTGCCTCAGAGACTGGTACAAGTGGTTCAGTCGTTTTAGGGGAATCTGATAACGTCTTGAACGGAGCGTCAGCGACCGATGGACCGGTGAAGCCTTTTGGGGTCACGGATTTCGTCGTCGACGGTGAGGTGTCCAATGCAATCGATTCAACTGACAACACAAAAGTCAGCGTCGCTAACGACACCATCGTTGTCGGGGCGTCTTATCAGACAGGTCAAAAATTAACCTACAACGTTACTAATGGCGCCACTGCGATTGGTGGACTGACCGATGGTGAAGAATATTGGGTGATTCGCGTCGACGCGACGACCGTTAAGCTGGCGTCAAGTTATGCGGATGCAGTGTCTGACATTCCAATCGATTTAACGGGCCTCGGAACCGGCACCACCGATTCTTTAGTTCATTCTAATGATACTTTCACTATGGCGATCAATGGAGGCGCAACGACGACCGAGATTGATATCGCCGACGGAACCTATTATTCAGTCGAACAGTTGGCGACGGCGATCCAGACGAGTATTGACAATAGTCCGTTTGCTCAGACCGGCGGATTCCCGATCACAGCAACAGTCACCGAAGATGAAAACGGTGATTTGGGGATTACGTTGGCGAGTGCCGATGGCCACAGTATTCAATTGGGTGGCACAGAGTTCCTGACTGATTACACGACGCTGAATGTCAACCCTGCGGCGACCGCACCTGATGTTGGCACCTTGGTTGATCGGACGTTGACCGTTACTTACGGTGCCGGAAGTGTGACCGGTGATGAGAAAACGCAGCTTGCAATTTCTGTCAATGGCAGTGATTTCATTGATCTTGATATTTCCACGAAATTAAATGCCGCTGATGTTGAGTCAGCCTCGGTAACCAGCTCTCAATTCGTCACTGCACTCCAGGCGACCATTGATGCTGAAGATATTTTCGCGGGAGATAACGCGATCACAGTCTCTGTCACGGATGCAGGTCTTGTGCAGTTGGTGGGTATCGATGCAACCACAACGATTGCCGTTCGCGAGCATAGTTCACAGCGGTCATCTGCGACTAACGGACTGGTCGAAACCCTGACTGGGAAAGTTGCGAACGATGATCATCTCAGTACAACAATTACCGATGGTAAGGCCGCTCAGTCAACAACGACCGGTGCGCTTGTGCTGGGCTCAGAAGCGAATGCTGCCATCGTCACCGATGGGAACGATTCGACTGATGCGAATTATGTAAAAACCTTCGGTATTGATCCGATCGAAATCGATGTCAACAATCAAACCTTTAGTTTCAGTGTTAATGATGGATCAACCTCGACAGTAACGATTCCCACGGGCACTTATACGACGATGGCTGAACTCGCCACCGCCTTGCAGGCAGTATTGGATATTCCGACCGACAGTAATCAGGTAACCGGCTTGATCGATGTTGTGTCCATGCAGGACTCTTCATCACCGTACGGGTACGGACTCAAGTTTTCGAATCCAGACGGTTATTCGATTGAGT
>Ga0182095_1237664_pt1 | contig 13492 bp, 9 predicted proteins | sample 041ome_19_FD_127784 | JGI IMG/M metagenome (GOLD analysis project Ga0182095, IMG submission 127784) | Metatranscriptome of coastal salt marsh microbial communities from the Groves Creek Marsh, Georgia, USA - 041412BS metaT (Metagenome... | ecosystem: Environmental > Aquatic > Marine > Intertidal...
GCTTGATTAATGCACCAATTCGAAGCGGCTCGGCGGCTTGCTGAGCGCGCGTTTGGCGCTCTGCGTTGGCCAGACTAGTTCGACTGGCTATCACAAACCAAACAATGGCGATGGTCAAAGCAACGCCGGCATTTAAGAACATAAGGTGCCGCCATGAGCCGAGCGAGGGTAACAGGACCGAATGGGTTAACGTCAGTGATATGACGCCACCAACGGCCGGTCCTGTCATATAGATGCCCATGGCAAGGCCCCTTGAGGATCCTTCAAACCACTGGGTGATAATTTTAGGTGCCCCTGCAGAAACAATTGGGCCGCCAACGCCAAATAGCATCACGGCCAGTAACATGGCGAAATAGTGGTCGCTGAAGCCGCGCAGCAAAGCCGAACAAGCGATAATCAAAACACCAGCGGTTAACGCATAGCGCGAGCCCACCTTGTCGAGTAGCAGTCCTCCTGGTATCGCAAAAGCGATATAGGTGAGTTGCCAAGCACCCATGATTGTGCCCATTGCAGTATGCGAGATCCCAAGATCTGCCTCTATGAGCGGTACCAAAGGGGCAAGGCTCGTTGCTGTTAGTCCAAACGCGGCATAACAACTCCAGACACCGAATAAGATGATCCAACGATAGATAGGGAAATCCTCCGAACAGCGGCTGCAGCCTACCATAAACCTCTACTGCCGGTGCAGCCGGATCTAGGTGTGTTAAAGTCGAAGCCAAGCTCAGGAAAACGCATATGTTTTATGGTTGGCGGTTAGTCGCTGGATTGTTTGTGATTTTGGCGTTCAGCTCCGGGTTTGGCTTTTATAATCATGCAGTATTGATTCAGGCATTGGCCGAATCTGGCCGTTTTTCTGTCGAGACGGCTTCTTCAGGCGTTTCACTATTCTTCTTGGTCAGTGGGATTGCTGGTATTGGCCTTGCGCCGCTGCTCGACCGTTTGGATGTCCGGTTGATCGTGTGTGTTGGTGCGGGGCTTTCAGGCCTTGGACTTTGGTCTGTTGGCCAGATAGATACGGTCTGGGAGCTCTATGTCGTTTACACGCTGTTTGGCCTAGGGTTTTGTGCCTCAGGGCTGCTGCCGGCGACGACACTCATCGCTCGTTGGTTCGTGATCTATCGGGCGAGGGCTCTGTCCATAGCATCGACAGGATTGTCCGTTGGCGGCATGTTGATGACGCCGCTGTCTGCTTATTGGGTGAAAGTGTATGGACTGCAAGACGCGGTGGCGTTGCAGGCACTGGTCTTTATCCTAGGGGTGGTGCCGATTACCATCTGGTTGCTCAGGTCATCACCGGCGGCGCTTGAGCTGATGCCCGATGGGGCTGAATGGCGGAGTCAACCTCAAAAAACGACTGGATTAAGTTTTGAGGCGGGAATTCGCGACCCTTTTTTTTGGTGGCTTAATATCGCCTACGTTTTTTTGATGGCAGCCCAAGTTGGCGCTATTGCACATCAATATGGCTTGATTGCTGAGCGACTATCGGAGTCGCTGTTGGCGACCGCGCTGATGGTTTTACCGCTTAGCAGTGTGATCGGTCGGCTTCTTGGGGGATTTATCCTCGATAGCCTGCCAATGTACGGTTTTACATTCCTGATGATGCTCGGGCAGGCGGCAGCACTGCTGCTGCTCGCTTTCGCTCAAACCCATTATGGGGTTTTTGCCGGTCTTGCTTTGCTTGGCATGACGGTGGGCAACCTGCTAATGCTGCAGCCCCTTATCATGGCGCAACGGTATGGACTCAAAGCGTATAGCCGACTCTTCTCCTGGGCCAATTTATTGAGCGTGTTGGGGGTTGGTCTTGGCCCCGGTCTTTTGGGTTGGCTATTTGGGCTGAGCGGCGGCTACCAACTACCTTTTTTGTTTGCAGCCGGTTGTGGCGCAATGGCAGCAATGATTTTTCTGGGTTGCCTTCAGATGACCAGGCAGGGAGACACAGCAGGAAGGGCATAACGCCAACCGGTTTTCGTTGGCTGCAGGGTGCTCCTGTCAAGGCACCCCTTGCGCTCACCCATGCGGACAGTCAAAGCGTTTCGTTAATCGTGGATCGCGTAGAAAGTCCTGTTTTAAGGTGTGACCCTTGGTGTGCGTCTCCCGTTGTGCGTCTCATGGTGTGCCCACTTTTGTTGCGCGCTCCTTGGTGTTCGCTCTATCCGACAATGGGAAATACTGATCTCTGAGGTTGGCTCGTAGCCTAAAAGTCAGAGGCTCTGTCCTTTTGGGCCGGTATTTGGACCTTGTGATCAGAGGTCAAACCTAGCCAGCCTTTTTTCTGAAGACCGAGTTCGTGCCGAACTGGAGCGATTCGGGTCGAGTTGATCTAAGCCGACGTCATTGCCTAGGGCAAGGCGCTTCACATCATTTCAATCTTAGGATCTACGCGAAAACAAAGGTTTAAAGATCGAATGTGTGATGAAAACTTGCTGGCTGACACCGACCGGGGCGCGGGTTCATTGGCGTCGCGTTGGAAATTTCGATTTACTCATGCGGAGGGTTATGATTTGTTGCCCTTGTCGTGAGGGCGGCGTACCGCGAACAGTGGGCTTTGAAGCGGATTGAGGAAAATCATGAGAAATAGGGGGAGCTAAAATGGCTGGAGCGTTTCAGGATAAGGTGGTTTTGATTACCGGCGGCAGTCGAGGATTGGGGCGAGCAATGGCAGAAGGGTTTGCGGCTGAAGGCGCAAAGCTTGCCATTGTGAGTCGAAAGCTTGAGGGTTGTGATGAAGCGGCTGCGGCATTGAGGCAGGCGTATGGAACAGAAGTATTTACCCGTGCCACACACGTAGGTAACTGGGATGACCTCGATGTCATGGTGGATGAGGTGATAGAACGGTTTGGTCGCATTGATGTGCTGATTAATAATGCTGGCATGTCGCCACTGTATCCGGCCTTATCTGATATTTCTGAGGCGCTGTTTGACAAAGTGGTAAGCGTGAACCTTAAGGGTCCATTTCGATTGATGGCTAACGTGGGCGCTCGCATGGCGGCCGAGCAAGGTGGTTCAATTATCAACATTAGTAGCTCAGCATCGGTTACGAAGAGCCCGAACTCGGAGCCCTATGGCGCTGCCAAGTCGGGGTTGAATGCACTCACCCGGTCCTTCGCTGCCGCCTACGGTCCTAAAGTTCGGGTGAATTGCATTATGGCTGGGCCTTTTCTGACGGATATTAGTCAGGCGTGGGATATGGACGCGTTTAATGCAAGGGCAAAGGCCTCTATTCCTATGCAGCGGGGCGGCCAAGCCAATGAAATCGTTGCTGCTGCGCTGTATTTCGCTGGTGAAGGGGCAAGTTTTACTACGGGTGCCATACTGGCAATTGATGGGGGGTCTCATTAGCGGGTGCCGGCATTGTCAGGCTTTAAGCGCACCCTATTGAAGCCAAAGGGTAGGCTTTCACTCATGGTAATAAACGGGCATAGTAGCTCGACCGCAGTGTAGTGCAGTGAAGAATAATTTAACGAGGTTCGAGAAGGAGCAGATATGAAAGCCGCGATTTTTAGAGAAGTAGGCGCCCCCTTAAGCATAGAGGAAATCTCAATTTCTAAGCCGGGACCCAGAGAGGTCTTGGTAAGAACTGCCGCTGCTGGTGTCTGTCACAGTGATTTGCATTTTATAGAGGGTCTTTATCCTGCGGTAACACCGATGGTGCTTGGCCATGAATCTGCTGGCGTTGTCGAAGCGGTGGGCAGCGATGTCACCTATGTGAAACCCGGTGACCATGTGATCACATGTCTTTCGGTGTTCTGCGGCCACTGCGAGGAATGTCTAACAGGACACTTGTCGTTGTGTCAAAACCCCGAAACTAAACGTGGCCCCGAGGATGAGCCACGCTTGGCTCAAGACGCCGTGCCAGTGCAACAGTTCGCCAACTTGTCCTCCTTTGCCGAGCTCATGTTGGTCCATGAGCACGCAATCGTTAAAATCCGTGAGGACATGCCGTTAGATCGAGCGGCACTGATTGGCTGTGCGGTTACAACGGGTGTAGGGAGTGTCTTCCACACGGCAGCTGTAGAGCCCGGATCGACGGTGGCGATTATCGGCTGCGGTGGTGTTGGCTTGTCTTGCGTTAATGGTGCCGCGCTTGCTGGTGCAGGACGCATTATAGCGGTGGATACCATGGCAAGTAAGCTTGAAATGGCGAAAACCTTTGGTGCCACCGACACCGTTAATGCCGCAGACGGCGATCCGGTAGCCCAAATTATGGAAATGACCGGCGGTGGCGTTCATTATTCTTTTGAAGCGATTGGCCTAAAAGCAACCGCCGAGCAAGCGTTTGCTATGCTGCGAGCAGGCGGTACAGCCACAGTCATCGGCATGATCCCAGTAGGCGTCAAGATCGAGTTGATGGGCGCAGCGTTTTTGCAGGAGAAACGCATTCAAGGATCTTTTATGGGCTCTAACCGTTTTCGAATCGATATGCCAAGATTCGTTGACTTTTACCTAGCGGGTAAATTGCATTTAGACGAAATGGTGTCAAAGCGGATTGGCTTAGAAGACATTAACCAAGCGTTTGCCGATATGAAGTCCGGGGAAGTGGCTCGCAGCGTCATTGTCTTTGACGGCGTAGGCAGCTAATCCCTACTTTAATCGAGCTTGAGGCGCCTCTGGCGCCTCGATTTCTTCTGTTAAACGGATGGTGCTTGAGCGGTTAGGAAACTTACCGACTTTATCTGCATAAAACGCCCTGATCCTATCCATATCCTCTGTAACACTACCTTTAAGCTCGGTGGCAGCGCTGATGCCTGCTAATTTTCTGGGATAGTCGAGAAAACCGTAAATCACAGGTACCTTTGCTGCCCTGGCAATATGATAAAAGCCTGAGCGCCAGCGGTCGGTATGAGATCTTGTGCCTGCAGGTGGCACCACAATATGCAGACTAGCGATTCGCTCAAAGCGACTCGCGATTTGCGACACAAGCTGATTTTGCTTGCTTCGATCAACAGGAATGCCCCCGAGCCATCGCATGATAAAGCCGAATGGGTGGTTGAATAATGAGGCTTTACCGAGCCAGGAAATGCGAATTCCGAGGGCTGCGGTGGCAGCAATGAGAAAGATAAAATCCCAATTACTGGTATGCGGCGCTGCAATGATTACCGATCGAGGCGAGGTTGGATGGGCGCCAGAAATCTGCCAGCCAAAGGCTTTTAAGACGGCGCGCCCAAGTATTCGGGCGACCCAACTGTTTTGGTGATCGTTCATGGCGAAGGGGTAACCTTTTCTCTGACGGCGCTCATGGTATCGGATTACAATGGTTGTTTATATCACAGCTGTTGGAGAAAAGAGCGTTGACCCAAGCGGTGATATCGATTAAACCAATAGTGCTCATGAAGAGAATATTGCCAATGAAATTCAAACACTTTTGTAATTTACCCGAGCAAAAAATCGCTCTTCGCGACAGGTTAATGCAAGGCATTTGGCTATTAGTGTTGTTCGCAGCCATTCCTGAGACTTTTGCGGATGATCCAGTGGCTGTCGCCATCGCTGAAGGCCGTCTTGGTGAGGCTGAGGCCTTGGTCAATAAAAACGGTCAGCCTTTCAGCGATTTGCCTGCCGAGCTTCAGGCCAGACTTGATTCGGCCCGTAGGGTCCCTGAGGGCATGGACGAGATGGTCGATGCTTACAGAGCACTCTCGGCAGAGGCAGAAGCGAGCTTTGAGGCTGGGGATTTAGCGGCTGGTCTCGAGGCCCAAGAGGGTGTGGTGATGTTTGCCTCTGATGTCCTCGGCGCGGATCATTTGTTAACCGGGGATGCACAATTTCGATTGTTTGAAAAACTGCTAGAGGCGGGAGCGCAGCCTTATGCGGAGGCAATGGTGGATGGCGCGTACGCAATTTATGCCGAAGCGCTTGGTCCTGATCATCCGAGTACGGTGCAAGTGTTTGGGCAATCCCATTGGATATATTTGATGGTAGGCGATGTGGACACGGCTGAAGGGATTCTCGCTGCGGCAGAAGCCCAAATGCAAGCAGTGCTGCCCCTGGCGCATCGTTTTAATGAGTTAATTTTAGATAATCGCAATCGAATCTTGAACCAGACGGGCCGAGCTGCCGAGGCTGTCGCCAATCAAGCGCAATATTGCCAGTTGCTCGAAGGAGTGCTGTCTCCTTGGCATCCAAGGCACGTTAATTGCTTGAATCAACTCGGCATTTTTGAGATCGAACGCGGACAGCTCGGGAATGCCGAAGCGCATCTTGGGCAAGCCATAAACCTAATGCGCGCGATCGAAGGCGAAGGCTCGGCAAGGGCTGCCAATATGGCGCTTCAATTAGCGGAGGTCGTCCGTCGGGCCGGAAATGCTGACAAAGCAAGGCGCTTACTGGCTGATGCGGTGGCGAGATTTCCTGAGGGGTCACTTGGCTGGCTGAACGCCAATGGTTATTTAGTTGACGCGCTTTTAGAGTTGGCAGCGTTTGATGAAGCCAAAACCGTGCTTGATCAAATGGAGAAGCATGCCCAGCTACAGTGGGCCAATGATCCAACCCGCCGCTTCACGTTCGTCGCCAAGCGTGGCGAATTGCTGCAGCGTCTAGGCGATTACAATGCGGCTGAAATTCAGTTCAAAACAGCTCTGGAGGGGGTTATCGGTGCGGTGGGTGAGAAAAACCCGTTAGCGATTATTTTGATGAATAACCTGGCAAACCTCTACGAGACGATGGGGCTCTATGATCAGGCGGAACCATTGATGAAAAGTGCCCTCAGCCTGGTTGAGGAGGTACGAGGTGCTAACGATCCTGAGACCGCGCGCCAAAGTAATAATCTTGCGCTGTTGTTTGAAAGTCAGGGCAGTTTCCGGGAGGCGGAGCCGCTTTATAAGAAGGCGATTGCCGTGCTTGAAGGCCTTTTAGGTGAGGACCACATCGATACCGTTGCCTTAAAAAATAACTTGGCGTTCTTATACTTTATGATGAATCAGTATGAACTTGCAGCGCCGGCATTCACTGATGTGTTATCAAGATGGACGCGGACGCTCGGTGAGGATCATCCAAATCGATTAAAAGCATTGAATAATTTAGGTCGTGTCCAGCTCAAGCAAGGTACGCTGAATGAAGCTGAGCAGACCTTGTTGCTGGCGCTATCCTTACGACAAGCCAAGTTAGGCGAAACCCATCCTGATGTCATTCGATCGCTCATAGACTTAGGTCTGACTTATCTCGCCCAGCAGCGATTGACCGAGGCGAAGGACTTATTGCAACAGGCGCTCTCGAAAGCAGAGGCTGTCCTAGGTGAGCAACACCCGTATACCTTTGAAGCGCTGAATGGCTTGTCAGACGTCTTCGTTGCGGCAGGAGAAGTCGCTGATGCGATGGCGTTAAAACGGACGGGTTTCCTGCGTCGCAGTACCTTTTTGGATCGTATGTTGTGGGTGACCGGTGAGAATGCTCGTGAGGGGTATATGCGGTTGCATCGCCCTGAGCTGATGTCCTATTTAACACTGCTTGCGAGTGTCGGGGATCCAGCGAGCGCGCGTCTCGCCCTGGAGGCTAGTTTACATCGAAAGGGCCTGTTGCTAAAAATCACCTCAGAGATTCAGCAGATAGGTCGCATGACCTTGAATCCCGAACTCGCTGATCTCGCCATTCGCTTGCGAGAAAGTCGTGAGGCCCTGGCGAAGCTTACTTTGAGTGGTCCGACGCCTGAGACAGCTGGTCGTCATCCTGAAGCACTCTATGACCTCGAGCAGAAAGTTAATGAGCTTCAGGGGCAGCTCGGTCGCGCCAGCGCTCAGTATCGAACGTCGATAGCGGCGATCAGCGTAGAAGCGTTGGAGGCTGAAATTCCTGATGGTCGCGCCTTGATAGATTTTCAAGCTTATTCGGTCGACGGGGTCAATAAATATCTTGCCGCGGTCGCGCTTCGAGAGGGCGAGGATATTTTTTATGAGCTGATCAACTATGAAGATGCCAGTGAAGTCGATGAGCTGATCACAGAATATCGCGAGACGATTCAAGATCCCGCGATGGAGGATTTGGATTTTATTGAAATTGGAAATATCGCCTATGAAGCAATTTGGGATCCAATCGCAAGCGTTATTGATACCACCGAGTACGTGTATCTAATTCCTGATGGCCTACTAAATATATTACCTTTTGCTGCCCTCGTTGATTATGACGAGGCTTATCTAGTTGACACCATTGATTTTCATTTTTTGACATCGGGGCGAGATTTGTTGCCGAGCTTTTTAAGTCTGTCAGAGGGGCCCTACATGATTGTCGCAGGGCCTGATTACGACGCCGATGGCATCGCGGATCCGACCGAATTTGAGCAAGCAGCGGCGCGACGTTCGGTTCAGTCGGATACGCTTCGTGGCGCTGGCAGCGGGCTACGCGGGCTTAATTTTCTGCCGCTGCCTGGGGCGCAGAAAGAAGGTGAAATTATTGTTGAGCAAGTCGATGCCCAACAAGAGGAAAAGACCGTTTTTAGCCAGCAAAAAGCCGAAGAACGTGTCATCAGCGAACTCACCGAGGTTCCTCAAATACTGCATATCGCAACCCATGGGTTTTTTCTGAAAGCGGACGAAAACCTTAAAAAACGCTTATTAAAATTACAACGTGGCGCGGACCTGCAAGTCCCCCCGCCAGGGGACAACCCACTTTTACGAGCGGGACTCGCATTTGCTGGTATCAATCAAAATGCCCAATTTTTAGGAGACATCGATACTCGAAACGATGGCGTTTTGACGGCCCTTGAAGTGCTAGATTTGAAACTCTCAGGCACGAAGCTGGTCGTACTCAGTGCTTGTGAAACGGGACTGGGTGAAATCCATGAAGGTGAGGGTGTCTATGGTCTACGTCGCGCCTTTCAGGAAGCGGGCGTGTCTGAAGTGGTCAACTCGCTTTGGGAAGTCAGCGATGCCGGTACTCAAGCGCTAATGGTCAATTTCTATAAGCGTATTTTAACAGGCATGCCAGCGCGGCAAGCGCTACGCGAGTCCCAGTTGGAGCTCAAAGCGTCCGCATTATGGGGGCAGCCCTATATTTGGTCTGCTTTTATGATGGTGGGTAGTTATGAGTCGGCAGGTATCGCGGACAGTTGATCTTAGGTAAACTACTGCAATTGTTCAAAAGAAGAAGTTGATTGGAGGAGCTATGGCCTCGGTCACCTGCGGGGAATTGGACAAACGCGTAAACAAATGTCGACGTAACCGTAGAGCATAAGCGATTGATTCGAAAAATCTTCATGTTGACGATGGCCACGGGATTAGGTTTGGGCGCGAGCGGCCAAACCTTGGTTGAAGTCCTTGAGAGGACGATGCTAACCAATCCTAATGTCCAAGCCTCAGTCTACAATGTTGCGGCCGCAGAAGCGTTGCGACAGCAGGCGACTGCCGGATATTTACCTTCGGTGGATGTGGCGCTGTCTCGAGGTCTTGAAAAATCCGATAACACTACAACTAGAGCATCAGGCGATGTGGACCGGCGGTTTGACCGATTCGAGCGTTCGATTGCAGTCAATCAGATGCTCTACGATGGGTTTGCTACGGCCAATTTCGTGAAGCAGCAAGAAGCAATTTTGGCCGCAACAGCCGCGCGCTTAACGACTACCAGAGAGAACACCGCGTTGCGAGCAGCACAAGCCTACCTAGAAGTGCTCAAACGGGACCGCCTCGTCGATTTGGCAAAAACCAATCTTGAGCAGCATGATGAAACCCTTGCAAAAATAGAGGAGCGGTTTGAAAGCGGGGTCGGAACAAAAGTTGATGTAGTTCAAACCAAGGGTCGTCGAGCGCAGTCCAAAAGTTCGCTCTTGATGAGTGAGAAAGATGCCCAAAATGGGCGGGCAGAATTTTACAGGGTCGTAGGGGAGAGTCCGCTCAATCTGTTGCTGCCGGAGCGCACCGGTCGGCTACCTGAGACGTTAACTGAGGCTGTTCAGATTGCTTTTCGACAGAATCCGCAAGTTACGGCCGCTGAAGCGGATCTATCGGCTTCGAGGGCCGCGCGAAAGCAAATTCTTGCAGGGTTTCAGCCGCGGGTTGATCTCAGCTTAGGGGCGACTCGAAACGACGATATGGACGGTTCCCCGGGTGCTAACAATGACGAGACAGCCGCGATAACGATGAGTTACAACTTATATCGAGGTGGCGCTGATAAGGCGCGGCTAAAAGAAGCGGTTGCGAGAATTAATGCTGCCGAGCAAAATTTGATAGGACTCCGGCGGTCGATCACTCAAGATGTGAGTTTTCTTTGGAACGACGTTGAAGACTTGACGATACGCCTAGAGTATTTACAAGTGCACGTGACGTCCACCGAAGAAGTACTCGCGGTTTACCTTGAGCAACTGGCGATTGGAAAGCGCACTTTGCTTGACGTGCTAGACATCCAAAACGAACTGTACAGATCGAGATCAGCTCTGGTGAATGCCGAGTTCCAATTGAGATTGGCGGAGTATCGATTGCTCGCAACCGGTGGGCAATTTCTTGCAAGTTTTGGTTTAAAGGGCGGCGGTTAGAGCGCTCACTAAGCTGGGTCGTCGGCTCGAAATTTCGAAGTTATTTCACTCCGCTGTTTCCCTGGTCAGGGCTATAATGATGGTTCATTAGTACGTGAAATCTAATCCTTGAGTACCTCCTCTTTTTCTAAGATTGGTATCGGCCTTGATTTTGGCACCTCCAATTCAGCGGCGGCGTGGTTTGATGGCCAACGTGTCATGATGATTCCGTTGGAAGAAGAAATTACGGTGATGCCGACGGCGGTTCATCTCGACCGCATGCTACACGCAAAAACCGGTGCCAGAGCTATTGCGCAGTACATTGAGGAAAACCGGGACAGAGTCGTCGAGCTGACCCCAGAAATTATCGCGCAATCGAGTTTGCTGACGGCAGAGGCTGCGCCGGACGACCTTTTTGCTAAACCTGAAGTATCGACCGCTGCCGTCTATGGTGCGGCGGTGATTGACAGAGGTTTACCCGGCCGTCTTTTTCGAGGTATCAAACGACTTATCGGCAATGAGGAGATCAAACGTTTGATGGTCTTTGAACATCCTTTCCGGTTGGTAGCACTCATTACGCCAATCTTAAAAGCCATTCGACTCAATATTGAACAGATTGTTGGTATTGAGCCCGATCAGGTAGTGATTGGTAGGCCAGTAGAATTTGAAGGACACGAAAGTGCCAATGCTATTGCGCTGGAAAGGCTAAGCGAGGCTGCTAGTTATGCCGGTTTGCGGTCCAGGCGATTTTATCCGGAACCGCTGGCTGCGACTTTGTCCTATTTGGTCTCTGAGCAAGCGCGGCAGTCGAAAATCGGTCAGGGCATCTCTCTGACTTTTGATTTTGGTGGCGGTACTTTAGATCTCAGTTTGGTTCGATACCAAGGCACAGCGCTTGAGGTGTTAGCTACACGGGGTTTAGCGAAAGGTGGTGATTATATAGATCAAATGATGTTCAAGCAGTTTATATCTCCCCAGCTAGGGCAGGGCGAGCGATGGGTCCGCCGAGTCGATGGCGAGTGGATCGACACGGAGTTTCCCTTCGATGAATTCGAATCACTATTGTTGAATTGGCCTGTGACCTATACGCTTAATCAAAGCAAGTACCGCTCGAAGATACGCGACGGTATTAATCAAGGCGGATCTGCCGGTAGTAAGTTTCAGCGTTTAGAGGATCTCATCACCCATAATCATGGTTATTTAGTATTTCAGGCAATTCGAGATGCCAAAGCGGCATTGTCAGAGTCTGAAACGAGTGTGATCGACATACCTGAACTTGATTTAGAAATACCGCTGGACAGGGTTGCTTTTGAGTCGTTATTGGCAGAGCTACGAGGAGAAATTGGTCGACTTATCGATGATATTTTGACGGTGGCTGGCATTTCTGCGGACGAGGTGTCCTTGGTGATAAGAACAGGCGGATCGAGTTTGATTGCTTCGATCAAAGCACATTTAGAGGCGAGGTTCCCTGGAAAGGTCATTGCACACGATCCGTTCACGAGCGTTGCCGCAGGCCTAGCAATTGCGAGCTATTACGGCGCTGATGGCGAGGGCGTTGTCAGGTTGAACCGTTAGGTTACAGATGTGCGCACTAAGTTGATTAAGGTTCAACGAAACAAGGAGAAGCAATGACCGACACAATCATGAGAGCAGGATTTGAGGTGCCAGATTTAGCTGAACTGCCGGATGACATACGGTCACGGTTAACGAAGGTGCAAGAGAAATCAGGCTTCCTTCCGAATATTTTTGTGGCGCTGGCGCGAAGACCCGACGAATTTAGAGCATTCTTCGCTTATCATGATGCCTTGCTTGAGCGCCAGTCGGGCAAGCTGACTAAAGCTGATAAAGAAATGATTATCGTGACGACCTCTGCGATCAACGATTGTCAGTACTGCGTCATTGCTCATGGTGCGATCCTACGTATCCGAGCCAAAGATCCCCTGTTAGCCGATCAAGTTGCCGTTAATTACAGAAAGGCTGATCTGCCTGAAGCAAAGCGTGCAATGCTGGATTTCGCATGCCAGGTGGCGACCCATTCCGCTGAGGTTTCAGATGCACATATCGATTCACTGATGGCTCACGGATATAACCGGGAAGACGTTTGGGACATTATGGCCATCACAGCGTTTTTCGCGATGAGTAATCGACTCGCTAACGTCGCATCAATCCGGCCAAATCCAGAGTTTTATTCGATGGGGCGCGAGTAGTTTTCGATTGCCTAGAGCCTGATCCTTGTGATTTCGCCCAGACCTTAAAAAATCTGTCTGAAAGTAGCGCCGACTGTTATGCAAGAAATGACCCCGATAAGAACACGTTGCTGTAGTAAGAAGAAACTATGAGAAGCTATTTTCAAGGTGCAGATGCAAGGCTTTCAGCGCGAGTGCTTAACGAGCATGGCAACAAGACGCTTATCGCCCTGCATGGCATGCGTGATCATAGTGGTAGCTTTGCGTTATTGGCTGAAGCTTTGCCAGATTACCGGCTAATACTGCCCGATTTAAGAGGGCATGGGATGAGTGACCATCCTGGCGTGTATTCGATGGCACATTTTAGTGCCGATCTTTTGGCTCTTTATCAGCATTATGAGATTGGTCAGGCCGCTTTGCTGGGGCACAGTCTAGGGGGGCATATCGTCGGTAGATTTGCGGGACTTTTTCCTAACAGCGTTAGCCGCTTAATACTGGTCGACGGATTTGGTCCTCCCCGTGCTAAAAACAACAGGGCGACCGGGTCGCAGGCCCGACACCAAGCCGATCAAGTGGCGGCGCTGATCGCGCTACCGCGATCGCCTCGTCGGATGCTTGATCTCGATGAGGCAGTCCTTCGTTATCAAAAGGGTAATCCTAAATTAACTGAGGGGGTAACCAGGCGGTTAACGCTAGAGGGTATTAAGCCGCATGGTGAGGGTGGGGTGGTGTGGCGTTGGGATCCTAGGGCACAACAGGTTTGGGCAACGTTTTCTCACGAAGAAAGCGAGTCACTGCTCGGTAATATCACCGCATCGACCTGCGTGATTACCGGATCAGAGGGACTGGAATACTGGTTACGCATGCACCCGGA
>Ga0182095_1172162_pt1 | contig 13484 bp, 8 predicted proteins | sample 041ome_19_FD_127784 | JGI IMG/M metagenome (GOLD analysis project Ga0182095, IMG submission 127784) | Metatranscriptome of coastal salt marsh microbial communities from the Groves Creek Marsh, Georgia, USA - 041412BS metaT (Metagenome... | ecosystem: Environmental > Aquatic > Marine > Intertidal...
AAAGCCTCTCGATGCCGACAGAAGAGCATCATAAAAAGAACACGCATTCTCGCACCCCGGAGAAAAGAAATACACACCATGTTGAGAAGAACGCTCGATAACGTTTTGCGGCGCGCCTCCTCGTTCAGCGCGACGATGTCTGCGAGCCCGTCGTGCGCTTTGTCGTCGTTTACGTCGCCGATGGTATCGACACCACTCGGCGGTTTTAGGGGAAGATTCGAGCGGCGTTTTGCATCATCGTCGTCGATCGTGCGCGCTCCCCGACCGCCGACGATGATGAAAGCACTCTCACCACCACCATTAACAGCAGAAGCAACAGCAAACCGCGGGTACGCCACCTCCCAGAAAGTCAAAATGTCCAAAACGCACACGAAAATAAAAGGCTACAGCTCGTGGAAAGGCCGGTTTTCCGTCACCGCGTCGGGTTTGTTCCGAAGGAAACAAAAAGGGAAAAGACACATGGGTTTTAGCAAGACGCCAAAGCAGCGGCGACAACTGAGAGGGACAAAGTTAGTAGATAAGACGTTGGAACGACCGATGAGGAAACTTGGATTTAGTATGGTTTAGTTTGATGACGATCGTCGTCGTCGTCGTCGTCGCGCGTATATAGTATTTCATGTTGTTAGATTTTTAGAATTTACTCTTTTACAACTACTGTACTTACTTGAGGCTCTTTCTCTTTCTCTTCTTCTTTGCCTGCAACGACTTCGTTTGTTGCATGAACAAGGTCAAACCCGGAGGGACTCGACCGACGTCTAAGTTCGCCGATCCCGATTTTAAAACTGACATTCCGTCTTCGCTGAGCTTTTTCAAAGTCGCTTTGTAATCGAGGCCGACGACTGCTTTGGCGTTGAATAAAGCTGCTTCGCAAGTCAAAGCGGCGTCCTTGGAAAGTTTGAATGTACTTTGGAGGTAGGAGAGGACTTTCAAGCGGACGGAGGAGTGGTCGGGTTCTTTCGGAACGATGGAATGCATCGCGGCGGTTTTTCTCTTCGCTTCCTCGAGAATTTTCGACGCGCCGGGGGCGGCTTTTTTGTAAATATCCGCGAGTGGTCCCGGGAGGTTAGGCTCGACTTTAATACCTCCGGGTAAACTCTTTGGTGGCGGCATTCCTCCTCGTGGTTTTTGCTCCTCTTTTTCTACTTTTTTCTTCTCTTCGTCTTCTCTCTTAGCTGCGTTCTTCTCGTTCTCCTCACTGGCTTTGGATTCTTTCTTGACATCGAGGGGATTTTCTTCCTCTTCTCCAGCTTTTGTTTCCTCGCCTTTCTTTTCCGTGTCCACATCCATCGGCGATTCCGTCGCCGGGCCTTCGTGTTTATGTTGTTGTTGCATCAAATGCGCCGTATTTCTCACCAAATCAATCCACTCGTTCATAATCGACATGCATATATCGCTCGCCTCTTTCATCCCTTCGTCTTTACTCTTGGCCCAATTCTTCACGGTTTTCGTAATCATCGTCTGCTCCAACATCTGTGCGTTCACGGTTTGCGCAGCCACCTTCCTCGCCGTCTGCTTCATCCTCCTCGCCACGCGATTCAAATGCGACCCAGAAAACTCCGCCTTCTTATTGGCCTCGTCCAACGCTTTCAACGCCGCGATCCTTTCCATCTCCGCCGCTCGCATCGACGCGCTCGCCTCTTCGTGTTCGATCATTTCCCGTTCCATGATTTGTTTCAACTCCATCAGCTGTGGCACCGAGGACGGCACTTTTACCACCGGAGCTTCCTCGACGACAGCCGGTTCTAACTTTGCGCTTCCTCGCTTCGCTCGGCCGCCGCCCTTCGCGGCGGCGGCTGGTTGCTTCTTACCCACCGTGACTTTATTGCTCGACTTTTTCTTCGCCGGTGGTGTTCCTCGTTCTCCCTTCTCCTCCTCGCCTGCGTCTGCGTCGGCCTTTCCGTCCTCCTCCTTTTCCTCCTCCTCCTCTTTCGTCTTTATCTTTCTCTCCTTCTCCTGTTTTTCCTTAATTTTCTTCGTCATCTCCATCGCGTTTTTCCCCGCCTTCTCCTTATTCGCTCTCGCGCGTTTCGTCGAATGTTTCGTCGACTTTTCAGCGGCGGCAACATCATCATCATCCCCCTTTCCGTCGTCTTCTTTCAAAGCGACTTTCGCGGCGTCCTCCTCCTCCTCCTTTTCCTCTTCGATCTTTCTCTTCTTCTCGTTCGATGATTTCTTCACCAATTTCTTCTTCTTTGTTGTTGGCGACAGCGGCGATGATTTTTCCGTGTCTTCCTCCTGTTGTTTTCCCTCGCCTTCATCGACGACCGCTTCAACCTCTCGCTTCGCCGACGCTTTCGTTCGAGGCATTTTAGAGCTTCCTCTTTGTCTTCTTCTTTTCTGATTTGAGGAATTTTCTCCACTTGAAAAGAAAAAAATGACTGAATTTTTCCCTAAGTGAGAGATATGTTCCGTCTTCTCTCTCGTCGTCTGAGTTTCGCCGCTGCTCGCACGAACAACAACGATTTCAGTATCGCTAGTGGTGGTCGTTTTTTACTCTCGCCGGAGCAAAGCGTTTTTACCACCGCCTGCGCCGCCGTTTCTTCTTCTTTCCTTTGGAGGAAGCGCTTTTCCACGGATGACCGTCGGAGGAGGACGACGACGACGACGAACGTAACGACGACTTTAAGTCGAAGAAGGGATCCAAAGAACAAGAACAACAACAACAGCCCGGCGAGTTCGTCGTTTTTCCAGCACGTGCAACTCAACCGAGAAATCGTGGCGTGCGTGACCTGCTCGGAGATTTTAAAGCACGTGGAAACGAACTCGGAGAAATACAACGGAGTGAACGTTTCCACCGCCTGGCACAGGCTGGCGAAAAAGCTCGGGAGAGAGGAACGGTCATCGGTGAGAGAGTTTAAGAGAGACGCGCGAGTGTTGTTACTGGAAGAGGCGACGGTGAGGTGCATGCAAGGTTTGTTTCGTGGGAACGAGGATGGCGACGTCACGAGTCGCGAAACCGCCGAGCGGCGGCACGAGCGGCGGCAATATAGTAGTCGAATGAAAGCGGAAGACGCGTTCGACGCGCAAAACGTTGGGAATATTTTATGGGCGTGCGCGACGATATTGTATACCCCGAGATTAGGGATATTGGATAAGTTTGCGGATATTATCGAGGGAAACGTGGATAAGTTGTACCCTCAGGCGTTGTCGAATTCGTTGTGGTCTTTCGCTCGGTTGAAAGAGTGGAATCTTTTGAGATGCAAAACAGTCGCGGAATTGTTGATGCAACAAGCTCTGAGGATGTTGCCGGAAGTGCTGGAAGACGTGAAAAAAGCCGGGGGGATGTTTGAAGCCAAAGACGTGCCTTTTGGTGGGTTTAGCACGCAAGCAATTGGGAATGCCATGTGGTCGTGCGGCACTCTCAGATGTCATCCGGGCGAGAAGATCATGGATGCGTATTTGAAGTTGACGACGGAGTACCACGAAAAATTTAAAACGCAAGAGATTTCAAACATCGCGTGGGCGTCGGCGATGTTGCAGCATCACCCGGGAGATGCATTTCTGAGCGTCGTGAGCGAGACGTTGGCGAAGAGGCTGGAGGAGTGCGCCAGTCAGGCAGTGTCGAACTCGTTGTTAGGATTGGCGACGTTTGGGTATAAAATGGACGAAGAGATGTTGAAAGCGTTAGGTGGGAAGAGGCACGCGAGACGATGTAATTCGCAGGATTTGTGCAATTCGATATGGGCGTTAGCTGCGGTAGACGCATTCGAGGCGGAGGTATACGGGGACTTGTGGGCGAGAGTGAGTTCGATGCACCACGACGAGTTTGCGCCGGAAGGGTTGAACATGCTCTACCACGCGTGCGTGATGCATCAGGATCATTGGATGGATCAGCACGCTGTGGGAAATGATGATGTCGTCGACGAAGAGGTATTGGATGACGTGACCAATACGAGTAAAAAGAGGAAGTCCACGAATCAATCGACGACAACGACAAAAAGTACGAAAGCGAAAGGCTTTTCTTCTTCTTTGCACGGCATGGGTGTAAGAGAAGTTGCTCTGCAACGACACGATACGCCGATATGGTTAGACACGATCGCGAAAAAGAGTTACGATGATCAAACGATACACAGCGTTACTTTATCAGCCTTTCATAAACACGTTTCGACTCGAATTCGAGCCGGGTTTATAAAAAACGTTGCCGACGAATACCTCACCGAAGACGGCGTAATGTCCATCGACATTGCTTTGCTCGACCATAAAATCGCCATCGAGTGCGACGGCCCGTCGCATTTTGAAAAGAATATGGAAAAGTCGATGACGCACAAAACAATTATTCGAAACAGAGGATTAGAGCGACGCGGGTGGCGAGTAGTATCGATTCCTTATTTCGAATGGCAAGAGGCGAACGCCAACGAAACGCACAGGAAGTATTTAGAAGACAAACTAGCATCGGTTGGTGTCCAACGTGAGCAGGTTTTGACTCTATTTTGATGAAGTAGATAGGTAGAAAGCGGAGGTATAGAGTTGTTGTATAGTTATATTCGTATAGTGTAGAAGCAATGTGATCTAAACGTGTAAAAATATGTTATATATCTCCTCGTCGTCGTCTTTTGTCGTCGTCGATTATTTTTTGTCAATATGTTTTTCAACGTTGTTTGTACATGCCGTTGCGCGAATCTTCTTCGAACATCATCAATCTCCGTTTCTTCAACGGAATGTGTGAGTGAGTCAATACCGACGAAGTGGTGTTATTCGTGCCCGAGGAATTGTGATGTAAGACTTTCTTCTCCTCTTTCTTCACGCTGACGCCGTTTACAGTAGAGGGCTTGATTAAAGTGGTACCCTTCGCGGCGGGCGGCTTCTTGTCTTGCTTGTTCGTCATCAATTTCGGCGGTCGGTCGGACGTTTTCTTTTCCTTCTTGTTCGGGCTTCCCTTTCCTCGTCCCCCGGATTTTTTCTTCTCTTTCACAGGCTCGTTCTCTGCGTCTCCACCAGATGCGTCTTCTTCCTTAACGTCAAGCAACGGTTTCGTTGCGCCTGGGCGATTTCCTCGCGTGGTTTTCGCGTTCGCCTCGTACATTGCCGCCGCTTCGGCGAGTATTCTCTTCTGGTTTTGGATTATCGCTTCGCCTTCTTTCGCGTCTTTGATGCCGCCGCAGGCGAGACCGCCAAAACCGCAACACGCTCTGCATTTCTTGACTGGGAAATCGTCCAATATTTTCCACGATCGCGTGCCAGAAGGAGTGACTGGAAGCGAAGTGTCCTCAATCACGTCCACAATTATTCCGTCAACCATTTTCTTCTTTTTATTCTCGCCGCCTTTGCTCTCGGTAGTGCTTTCTTTCTTGTTCTTATCGCCATTTTTCAATTTCAAATTACCTTTATCTTCGTCTTCCCACTCTTCCAAGCAGTCTCTGTGTGCAATCGCGCCTCCACCGACGCAATTACACGCTTTCACCATCGACTCGATTTCGTCCGTGTGTTCGCATCCGCACACGCAGCACACGCACCGTCTCTTAGCGTTGACCAAGTTACTACTCTGTGAGTTTGGAGGGAGCACGAACTCTCTCTTAGAGTCAATACCGAGCGACTTTGCGACGAACGATTGCAATCCCCAATCGTCGTCCTCGATGATTTCACCGTTTTTAATCATCTCCTGCACGAGCGCTTCGTTTTCTTCCACTTTCTCCGCCGAGTTGTCGTTGAACGCGTCCTTCTTGTTCTTGTTCTTTTTCACATCCGCTTCCTCTTCGTAATCTAAAACCATCACTAAGTGTTTGGGGAAGCTCTTCACCGTTTTCTCTTTCACGCACGTCGAACACGCGTACCCTTCTGGAATCGCCTCTTCCGATTTCACCCCGCAACACTCGCCGTGTTCCCACGCGCCGCACGTCTCGCACGCCAACATAAACCCGTACTCTTCGTTATCCCCGCACGCACAATCGATAAAATCCTCTCCCATTTCCCCGGTATACGCGCACGGATGTTTCATAGCTCTCTTCCTAGACCCTCCAAGACCGGCTCGTCTCGGGTTCTTCGCGATGGGTTGATCGTGCAACCACTCGTTGAACGCTCTCGAGAACGAAAATTTCATCGCCCTTTCCTTCGCCTCGAGAACAGACGCGTCTTGCGAAGGGTCGTCTATTCGAAACGATCGAGTTTTGATCGGAGTCGTCGTCGTCGTCGTCGTGCTATCGCCGTTGTTAAAGTCGCTGCTAGATGTGCTCGGTTTATTCGCAAAATTCGCGTTGTTGCTATCGTCGTCCTTCTTGTTCTCTTCTTTCAAAGTCTTCTTCTTCGTGTTGCCTCCGTTGCTGCTCCCGTTCTTCTTCTTCGTCTTCGTCGTGAACGCCTCTTCCTCTTCCTTCTTAACAGTCGTCGACAGGTCTCTCCTTGCTTTGGCCACTATCGTCCAGTACTCGTTCCCGGTGGCAAAGTTTTTCCTCCTCAACAAGAACGCCAACCCTCGGCCGTCGTCTTCTTCGTCTTCGTCTTTAACGTCTTCTTCTCTCTCCTCTCGGCAGGCGTTCAGAAACAGACTCCTCCTCGTCGTAAACGTCTTCGTCTTTTCCTCCTCTTCCTTTGCATCCTCGAAGGAAGAGCTCCTTTTTTGCTCCGCGGTGATGATTCCAAAGAGCACGTCTCCGATCGCCGTCGTCGCTCGCGCATCGAGGAGGACGTTTTGCACCCTCTCGAGCGCGGCAAAACGCGTCGTATTCTCGATCCCCGCGACGGCATCGTCCTCGCTTTTGATTTCAATCGCGCGTCGAATGGTTATCGCTTTTTTCCTCCTCCTTTCGCTGTTGGTGTTGGTGTTGTTCTTCTTCTTCTGTTCGGGAGGAGAAGGGTTCGCATCGTCGTCGTTCCCTCGTTGGTGTTGTTCTCCCCCGTCGTTCGCTCTCGTCCCCGGGGAATTTTGATGAGAATGTTTCAACAACACCGGAGAAGAAGAAGACGACGACGAGGAAGAAGCGAACGAGGAAGAACAGATCTCGAGCACGGCGTATCGCTTCTTCGTCGAGGAAGACGCGACGATCCTCGAACGCAGCATTAGTAGTAGAGTAGTATCACTCTGCTCTCTTTTTCTCGTTAGAGTGGGGAAAGAAAGAAAGAAAGAAAGAAAGAAAAAGCTCTCGTTGGTGTTTTGGTCTCTCGTTTTGGTCTCTCTCTCGGACGTCTCGCTCGCCTCTCCTTGAAGAGCTACTTAGAGACGGAACGGAAAGAAAGAGAAAGCGAAAAAAAAGCGAAAAAAAACACCTTTGTTATTTGATGCGAGAAAAGAGGCTTTTGAGAGGAGATGTGGACGACGAAATAGGCAGGTAAAGAGACCACGAATGGGCTCTTTTTTTCTTCACAACTCAAACTTTTAAACGCCTTGCGATGATGGTGAGCGCGTGAAAGAGACCGAGAGATCTTTTGAGAGACGACGACAAACGGGAGGCGTTTTTATGTCCGAGGAGGAGGAGGAGATGAGACGCGTCTGGGTCGAACGCGACGACGAGAAGCGCACAAAAAACGACCACGACGAAGCGTTTTTTTTACGATGATTTTGATTGTGTTTTCGCTGCTCTTGCTGCTGCGCTTGTCGTCGGCGGCGGCTTTTGAGGTTTTCAACCCCACTCTCGTCGCCGCTGCGGGAGGAAGCAGGCGTTTATTACTCCGCGACAATAACGAAAATAAAATTCGGTATATGGATGCAAGTTCCAGAGAAAGACAAGACCGATACGAGAGATGGATGATGAATAGAAAAAACAGGCAAAATGAAAAGAAGAAGAAGGAAGCCGAGGGCGACGGCCACGAGGACAAACGGAGGATGCGAGAGGATGAATCGAGATCTCGACAAATGATGTTACGACGAGAACGGCAGAGGAACCCGGGTTTTGAGAAACTCGAGTTGCAACGCCAAGCGCGGTCGCAGACGAGACTCGAACATATCAAAAGATGGCAAGACTTGCGGGAAAGCAGAAATTACGCGGTAGAACACGAAAACATGCAAGCGAGAAGAAGAAGGGAAGAGATGAGAAAGAGAAAAACGACGCGAAAAAAGACGACGAAAGAACTCGTGGCTGAGTGGGAACGAAGATATTCGATGGCAGAGAGAGGATGGGCGAGAGAGAGTAGAATGTTGCACACGAAATACGGGGATATGTATCGAGACAATTTAGGAGTGAATAGTAACACAGATAGCGAGAAACCGGTGATGTTCGTTCACATATCGAATTCAGGGGGTACGGCGGCGTGTAACTCGGTCTCTGGCGGCGGAGTGCGAACAACATTCGAAGGGAATTGTAACTTGATGTGTAACATGCCGTGGCATTGGTCGAGATACTATAAAGGACCCGGCGAGTGGACCGAAGAAGAAATGAAGACGTTAGATTCGTGCGACCAGAAGGATGAACACGTGCAAAACATGATGGTGGACGAACGCGATTGCGAAGCGATGGCGGAATACGCGAAAAAGTGGAAATTTCGCGTTCTATTCCGCGAGATGCTTTTAGCGGAAACGGGCCAGAAGGCGAATGATTTTACCATTTGTCCGCAATTTCGATACGTGATGTTTTTCAAAGATCCGTTGAAAAGATATAAATCCGAATTGAGCATTCGACACGGATTCGACGGCGTGAACGCGACGAAAAGATTTGTCGAAAAATCCTACACCGGTGTGAATAAAGGTGAACGCGCGTGGTTCGGACCGAGCTTATTGAATTTTCGAGAAAATCTCGGTCACATCATGCCAGGTACTCCCGGTATCAACAATTTTGTCACGCGAACGTTGTTAGGTCCGGATGTTTACACGCTGCCGCCGAAGAAAATCACCGAAGAACATCTCAATCGCGCGCGAGCAATCCTCTCGAAGTTCGAAGCGGTGATACCTTTGGAAAAAGCGTTTGAGTCGTACACCTGGCGCATCTTCGCTTCGCTCTTCCCGGAAGTCGGCGAACGGCTTTTTTATAAAACCAAAGCGCAGCTTTGGTGCAAACACGCCAACGTGAAAAATGTCAAGCACAAAGATAACATCGCAGGCGACGAGAAATTGCACAAAATGATCGAAGAAATGAACACCATCGACACAAAACTGCACTCGGAAATCACCGCGAAGTACGAGAAGCAAATGGAGATGTTTTACGAGCAACACCCGTACGAAAACAAGAGACGCCTAAAAACGTTGCCGACGTGCGCGGAAGCGAGAACGCACTACCATAAGCCTTCTTCTTCGAGACCGGAAGCTCTCCATCGGACGAGTACTACGCACGCGAGACCGGCGTCGTTAAAAACGACAAAAACGACGGAAACGGTTTCCGATGATTCGGTAGAAAAGAGTGGGGGTAAAATCAGCATCTCTGGTCTCCTCGGATGAAGAAGAAAAGAGAGTTTTAGCATTAGAGTTGAACACAAACACACGGAACGACACAAAAAAGCACGAATATTACCCCCACGAATATTACTACTTGAGAAGAAGACAAATAAATGGGCAACTGCTTCTCCTCCTGTTTCCCAAAAGAAGATCCCGAAACGATCGCGCTCCGAGAGGAGAACGAGAGGAGAGAGTTGCAACAAGCGCGCGACAACGCCGCGCACGCGGCGGAGGCCAGAGAGAAGAAATTTTCGAACTCGAGCTTCGGGAAAGCGATTAAGAAATCGGAACTGAAAGCGAAAAGAGAAACGACACTGGGAGAAGGAGAGAAACGACGCGCGGAACAAAACGCGAAGGATTGGTTGAGTTAATTTTGTTCTTGTTGTTGCCGAGCTTTTTCTTCTCATTCGACGTATTTGACGAAGAGGAAAGCGTTGTGATTCAAAGCAACACGAGATTTTGCCTGTCGTGTTGAGATACGTTTCTTCTGTGAGTACAGGAGGTCGACGGAGTCGAACGACGACTCGAAAGAGTAAGAATACTAATGGGCGGACACGGAGGGTTGAACATTCTCCCGCAAAAGTCCTGGAACGTGTACGGTCGGAAACAACGCGAACGCGTTCGAAGAGACGAAGAGCAACTGGAACGAGAGCAAAGAGAAGAAGCGGCGCGAAAAGAGGAGGAGGAGAAAGAGAAGCGGTTGCGAGCGTTGCGAGGAGAGAAGGAAGAAGAAGAAGAAGAAGAAGAGAAGGAGAGTGGGCGAGAAGGACGCGTAGAGAGTGTGCACGAGAATAAACACGTGAACTTTTTCGAGGAGCACGAAAAAGCGCTGGCCTCATTGGAGAGGAAACAGAAAGCGAAGAAGAGCGAGGAGGACGAGGGAAATCGATTAGGCGGGAGCGGGACGCACTTGAGGCAACCGTGGTACGCGAAATCGGATGCTTCGTTTTACGACGACGAAGATGACGATGACGATGACGATGACGATGGTGGCAAAAAGCAACGCTCGTTGCCGAAAAGAATCCGAATGCAAAGAGAAGAAACAGAACGCTTGCGATTGGCGGATAAGGAACAACCGTTTGAAAATCGTCCGACGCTGACAAAAGTCATGCTCAGGGACGGATACGTGCCACCCTCGGAAAGAAGGAGAAGAGAGAAGAGGGAGAAGAAAAAGAAGAAAGATAAAAAGAAAAAGAAAAGGCGGCGTTCGTCTTCTTCTTCCTCCTTCTCCTCCTCGGATGATGAGACTAAAGAGGACGAACAAACGCGCGCGTTGAAAATTCAAAAAATGAGAGAGGAAAGGGCGAGACGCGAAATGAAGGAACGCGAACGTGCGAAGAGCGTGTTCACGAACGCGACGAAGAATCCATTCGCGTAATGCACATAGTAGAAAAATAGGAGAAAGAGTTACGCTTGTGCAAGTATCTAGGTACATTGTTACATATACACATAGCACTTTCAATATATTTACACTCAGAAGAATACCTCCTCCTTTTCTAAAACGTTCGATCGCATGACTTGCGAGCCGTACTCGAAATATTCCTCTCTCGTGTGACAGCTCTTGTAAAAATCCGGCATAGAAGCTACAACGGACCCACCAAACCACACCGCGTACCGTTGCATATCGTGCGTAAACACCTCCACGTCCACCGATTTCGCTTTCAATCTATTCCCGCTCTTTACTTCGCTTTCAGAAATCCGTTTATCGACGACTCGTTTCACGTCTCTCTTCACTCGTTTCCCGAATCCTTTAAACATGGTCGAGCCACCGCTGAGAACGATGTTTCCGTACAGTTTCCGTCGGCTATCGATTGGACACTCTTGGATGGCGTTGTCGACTAATTCTGGCAACGAAAACTGCCCAAAACCGTTCTCTTTCTCGGCAATCATATCCGGTCGGAAAAACACTTCCGGCGCTAGAAATCTCTCGTACCCCACGTCCGCTTGCCACGGCAAATTCGTTTTCGCTCGCACGCCTTCCATTCGTATCACGTACTCCTTCGGGTTCCGCTCGTGCAATTCAAACTCTTTCGCGATATCTTTACTTACGTAGCAATACTTTTCTTTTACTTTTTGCGCCACTCTGCTAAACTCCTCCGCCGGAACGTTTTCCCCTCTTTCTCGCATCAACGTTTGCACGAATCTCGTTAAATCTCTCCCAGCTAACGGAACCGATTTGATCGCGCTGCTCACCACGTACCCATCGCAGACTGGTATGACATGTGTAACCCCATCACCAATATCTATCACCGTTCCAGTTAATCCGTCGTTTCTATCTTTCTTACTAGTATCATTACCGCTATTCTCTTCGTCTCCGTTCCTATTCTTTTTACTCGAAGCCGCCGCCGCGGACGCATTCAACGCCACGCTCGCATTCAAGGCTAAAACCGCTTGCACGCCTATGTGCACTCCAGGCACGTTAAACGTCTCAAACATAATCTCCCCGATTCGTTCTCGATTCTCCGCTGGATTCAACGGCGGTTCCGTGAGTAAGAAAAAATGTTCCTCCGGCTCCACTCGCAACACGTTCAACAACGTCTTTTGCCAAAATTTCTCCATGGACGTCCAGTCGTTCACGATGCCGTTCGATATCGGCCACTTGATGGTTTTCGAGTTAATCTGCGCGAGCGCGTCCTCGCCGATGGAATAGTTTAAATCCTGCAAAGACTTCGACGCGTGATTGAGATGAGAGTAATACTCGTACGCTTTCTTCTTCTTCTTCTTAGAATTTCCGTTACCGGGGAAATTGGATTCATCCTTCTCTTCCTTTTCGCTTTGTGTTACAACGGACGAGGAGGAGGAGGACACCCCTCCACCAGAAACGGACACGCACGTTGGAACAACGAACGACGGCGCCGTGTTCGAGGCGAACCCGAGTTTGGTGTACCCGGTGCCGTTGTCGACGACGATCGCCGGGCGGTTGTGATGATGAGACATGGAGTATATATGTGGTGTTCCTCCTTCGACTAATGGAGAGAAAAATTGGAGAAAAATCGTTCATAAAAAGAACCGACGAGAGTTTGCGCGCGCGCGAATGCGCTTCACACGACCCGCATTTAGTAAAGAATACTGAGAAGAAGAAGAAGAGTACCCCAATAATGTATCGCAACGCGTCGCAAAAGTTCCAGCAACACCTCTCGAAGCTCCCGCACGCGATGCTGCCTCGGAAATTAGAAAACACGAACAAATGGCAAAAACCGGAGTTTTCCTTGCGGAAACTCGCCGAGTTGCGGAAAAAAGCGATCGAGTTACACGTCCCGTGGCCGGCGAAAGCGCACGACAAAGCTAGGAAACCGGAGAAGTTTCCTGCACTGAGACCGGTAAAAGGACACAAACGCTTGCGAGAAGAGCACGTGAAAATGCGAGAGATGAAACTCAAACGCGCCGAGGAACGACAAGAGGAAGTCATGCGAGAACACAAGCTCAGGAAACAAAAAAGAGCGAAAGGCGTCGATTTTATTCTCGACGAGATCTTCTTGACCAAGAAAGAGAAAACGATAAAGATGAGAACGATAGCGGATTCGCAAGTGATGAAAACGAATGCAACAACAGAGAGTAGCAGTAGCAATGCCAGTAAAAAGAAGAAAGAGTAAAGAGAGAGAAACGTTTTCCCTTCTTCTTCTTCTTCTACGCGCTCGCTTCTCGGACCGCGGAAACGGCGGGACTCCGAAGGAGGGGCGCATAAAACGCGCACTCTCGGGAAGCGTTGCGTTCGAAGAGTATCACCACCCAGAGTGAAAACGGTATCCGCCCGAGAATGAAACACCTTTTCGGGTGTGAAATGAGAAAAGTGATTGGAGCGTCCTCTCGCAAAGGAAAGAGGTACCTCTTTTAGGAGCGCTGCGGTTGTGTCGCAGAGTTAGTTTCGTAGAGTTGTTTTAGTGCGGAGTCGTTTTGACTTAAACCCTAACCCACAACACCCTTCGAAAGAAGAAGATTGGAAAAAACTCTCATCTCTCTTTAGTATTCTCTCGCGCAGCGATACACAGAAGACCAAACGCACGGCGCGCTGCTTTGAGCTTCGAAAGAAGGGTTTTAAAGCGCGTTTTGTGTGTCGCTCGTTTTATTTTTCGATCGTCGCGTTGGTATTCTCTCATCGCAGAAACAGAAAGAGAGAAAGAGCTGATTGATTGGTTTCGAGAGGATGGTGATGCCGCGGGGAGGGATGGATGAACATTCGCGCCTG
>Ga0182095_1266446_pt1 | contig 13362 bp, 9 predicted proteins | sample 041ome_19_FD_127784 | JGI IMG/M metagenome (GOLD analysis project Ga0182095, IMG submission 127784) | Metatranscriptome of coastal salt marsh microbial communities from the Groves Creek Marsh, Georgia, USA - 041412BS metaT (Metagenome... | ecosystem: Environmental > Aquatic > Marine > Intertidal...
GGGTCCGCCGCCATCTACCGCGGAAACGAGAGAGGAAAGAGACAGAAAGCACGCGGAAGAGAAAGCGGCGGCGAAAGAACGGTTCGTGAACATGTCGCAGGAGGAGGTTATGAACATGGATCCAGCGGAGATGGAAAAGTTAATGGCGCTGATCGGCGACGAGAACGAAGATATGATGGGTGGAGGTGGCGGTATGCCACTGCCCGGTATGCCACCGCCGTACGCGCAGCAATATCGGCGGGGTCCTCCCGGAGGAAGATTCCATCCGCCCGGAGGCGCTGTTGGTTTTCACAACGCGGTCATCAAAACGGAACCGAAAGTAGACATGACGCCGGAAGAGGAACAAGAAGCAGACAGAATGTTAAGAACTGGCGATTTTAGCTCGGTAGAAGCGATGTTGAAAACGTTTGGGTGCACTCCAGAACAAATCGAAACTTTGATGAAGACGCAACCGACGTTTCCAAACCCATTCTACGGCGGCGGACCGGGAGCAGGAGGAGGAGGAGGAGGGCATTTTGCCGGTCCCAAACCTTGCTACGCGTACGCCAAAGGCGAGTGCTTCCGAGGCGATCGGTGTCGATACTGGCACGACCCGTCGATTCCACCGCCGGATCCCTCGAAACAAATCGGCGAAGGCGGTCCGTGTTGGGCCTTCGCGCAAGGACGATGTTTTCGAGGCGACGCGTGCAGATATTCTCACGATCCGAGCGTTTTACCGAAAGATTTAGAAAACAATCCGTTTCGAAATGCGGGCGTGCAAGATGGTCCGCCGCCGTCGCAATTTGGCGGCGCCCAATTCGGAGACGGAGGAGGACCACCACAATTTGGTGGTGGTGGCCGAAAGCGAGTGCGAGACAATTCCAGAGATCGATTCGAAGACGGTAATCTCCAACGAGAAGACTCGCGAGAGGGTCGTCCGAGCTCGCGAGGAGGGTACGACAATCCACCGAGACGACGAGACGATTCGCGCGACCGCGGTGCTCCTCCGTTTCGATTTGGCGCAGAACAACAACCATCTTCAGACTATCATCAACGAGGCCGTCGCGTGCCGCCCGGTCCACCGCCAGGATCCAAACGCACTCGCGACGATTCGAGAGAACCCCCCGGAGGAAGCCGACCGCCGAGCAGAGACGGGGGCCGTCCTCCGGAAGCGAAGCGGTCCAGACGAAACGCGGACGACGACGATAACGTCCAGCAGCAGCAACAACAACAACAACAACAACAACAACAGCAAGAAGGCGGATTCGTCGAGGGTTCCCGAGGAGGAGGAGGAGGAGGAGTAAGAGGAGGAGGTAGAAGAGCGGGAGGAGGAGGTAGAGGTCGTGCCCCCCCACCGCCGCCGCGTGGCGGCAGAGGTAGTCGAGGAAATAGCATCCGAGATAGATTAACCCGATAAAAAGTCACTCGTAAAAAGTAGAGAGAGAGAGAGAGAGAATTTAGAATAATAATATTAATACTTCCGCGCCGGCATATTCATTCGATCGCATAGAAAGCGAGAAAGTGCTTCAACTCTTCCACATAAAACACACTTACACGCATTACAAAAAAAAATGGGACAGTGCGCTTCGTCCCAACACCATCGAGGCAAAAAGGAGGACCGAATAGCCGTTAACCTCACCGATGAATCTCTGCTATCTCCGAGGGGCACGCACGCCATCTGCGACGGGTACGTCGACCCGCAACGTCTCGCGACGCAGATGCGATTTTTTCGAAGACAGGTACAAAAGCAAAAACTGGCGCCGTTCTGGATTCCCGAAGACGAAGAGAGCGCAAACGGAGCGTTTGAATATTGCTCGATATGCGCGTGCTATTATAAGAGCGTGAACGTGACGGAGTGTTGTAAGTTTCAGTTGTGTTCAGAGTGCCACGCGAGAAATGTGAATGGATTCGCGTTTAGGGAAGAGAAAGATTCCACGCGAGGAACAGGTCGTTACGGTTGGATTCGAAGTCGGAGGACTCGCGCCGCGGCGACGAAACCGACGTGCGTGTGCTGCAGACAAGAAGATTATAAAATTCTGTATCGAGGGATGAAGACTAAAAAAGAGCTTGAGAAAGCGTTGGAGGAGAAGAAACAGACCGAGATGTATTTGGAGCGCGCGAAAGTTGGCGTCGAGGAAGAGTCGAGGAGGAGACAGTCTTTAGCGAGGGAGGGAAACGGCGAACGCGGGGACGTGCCGAAAGGATGGGAGGAAGAGTACAGCATGGCGAGGTTAGCGGAGGAAGGTGGGAGTCCGCGCGCGAGACAAGAGATCGCGGAGATGGGTTTTGATAGAGTAGCTTTACGTGTAAACGGTAGAAATAGTAGCGGCTTGACACCGAGTCAAAGAATGTCTTTGCTCCGGGGGAGAAGCGAAATGTTCGCGGAGATGTACGACGCTTTGTTCGACGACGACGGCGCCGCCGACGGAGATAGAAGAGGGAGTCAGAGAAGTCGAAGAAGTTTTGATTTAGGCTCGAGGCGGAACTCGCAAGAGTTTAGAAGAAATTCCGAAGAGTTTTTTCAAAGAGGCACGCTTCCGTCGCTCACCGAGTCGGAGGAGAACACCACAAGCACTACCGCTACTACGACGAGAAGCATACAAGAACAACGACGTTTAGTGCAAGACTTTCGAAACATGGTGTTGGAAGAACTCTATCTTTCTGAAGCTATTTATAGAAGCATGCTGGACGTCCACGAAGATGAAAGTGAAAATGTTCATCCACATGTCGAGGAGGAGGAGGAGGAGGAGGAGGAGGGTAACAATAGCGAAACCGAAGATGCTTCCGATTTCGAAGAACCAGAACGAGACCAAGACCAAACAGGGACGTCGAGGTATGCATCCTCGACATCGAGAGATACCTCCTCGGATAGCGAAGAATCAGAAGAGAATTAGAACTAGATGTCTTACTACCTAGGAATGTGTTAATATAGCAAAAAGGACTCCTAAATTTTATCGAAGCAAAAAATAAGCACTTTTGATGGCGCTCCTCGTGACTCTCGCCGCGAAATTCGCTCCGCCGCCGCTGCCACCGCTCGTCTTTTTCGCGCGTTTGGCGACTTTCTTCATCGTCGCCGGTTCTTCTTCCCTTTTAACTTTTGGACTCGCCTTCTTCTCCTTTTTCACCTCCGCGCTTTGTGTGTTCTCACTCGTATTCACCATCTTCTTCTGTCTCGTCGCAACAAACGCGGTCGTTCTCCCGCCCACTTCGCAAAAGCTAATCTTCTCCCCGTTCGGCATCTTCGCGTTTTGATTCTTCCCCCATCGATGATGGAACAACCAGTCGCTCGGAAACCGACCTGAATCCGCCTCGTTTTCAACCGCCACCTTCGTGACGTCGAACATCGCCTTCCTCAAACTCCGCATCGCCTCTTCGTTCAGCTCGCTCGCTCTCACTTCCGGATGAATTTTCGCTCGATACAACATCTCGTCAGCCATCCAATTCCCAACCCCGCACGCGACGCTTTGATCCAACAACACGCTCTTAATCGCCGCGTTCCTCCTTTTAAAAATCTTCCCAAACTCCGTCTCCGAAACTTCGTCCGTATAGGGATCGAAGCCTAACTTATTCACCGGCGAAGATTTCCGCGGACACTCGTTCCTCACCGACACTCTCCCGAACCGCCGCGGATCCGTGTACGCCAAACACGTCTCGCCCTTCTCAAACTCCAACACAAACTTATAAAACCTCGGCGGCCAATTAATCTCGTCAACTTTAAACTCCACGTATTTCAGAGGCTGTTCGCCTTTCACGCTAAACGCGCCCGTCATCCCAAAGTGAAACAAAACGAACGAATCGCCCTCAAACTCGAGCCATCCTTGCTTTCCTTTCCGGTGCGTGTCCACCAAACGTTTATTCAGAACCGCTTTCACGAACGCGGCTTCGCCGACGTCCTTAAAGCACTTGTCGTCCTCCACGCCGGTTTCTGAAGACGGAAGGATGACGTTCGTGCATATTTTGTTCACGCAGTGTTTGTGCACCAGGCGACGCGCGTGCTCAACTTCTGGGAGCTCAGGCATTATCAGAAGTTAACGGTCTGCGCGTGTTTTAGTAATGAGTGCTTTTGTAAACGGTAAGTCTCTCCGCGTGTGTTCGCGGTGCGAGACGGAGAAGATTAGTGTGACGAAGCAGATAACGAACTTTTTTTTTTCCCGAAACACGCAAAAGACTTTTCTTCATTTTTACACGTCGAGAGTCAACGACACACTTAAAACTAAACGCAACGACAAGTCATGGAGCGCTCGTGTTCTTCTTTTTCTGCTACCGCTTCTTCTTCGTCGTCGTCTTTATTCGCGTCGAAAAGGAGCGTCGTCTCGCGAGGACGACGGGAGAAGAAGATGACGTCGTTGTTGTTGAGAAGAAGAGGACGGAAAGAGACGACGAGTGTGACACCGAATGCGTTTTTTGGAAACAAAGATGACAAGAAGAAGAGCGACGATAATACGAACGACCCGCTGAAGAAGATGAAAGGCGTCGTCAACGAAATCGAATCGAAGGAAGAGCTGGAGGAGTATCTCGTTTCGAACGGCGACCGGATGACGATCGTGAAAATCGCGACGTCGTTTTGCGGACCGTGTAAGTTGATGAAGCCAAAGTTTGAACTGTTCGCGCAAAACTATTCAGACGCGCTGTTTTTGTACGTGTTGAGCGATAAAAACGAGAAAACGAAAGCGCTGTCGGATAGTTTGAAAGTGAGCGAAGTGCCGTCGTTTAGGTTTTTTAGGAGCGGGGAGCAGGTGTGGCAGTACGCCGGGGCGAGCGAGAAGATATTGAGGATGACTATTATAGATAACTTGTTGGAAGGAGAGAAGCGATGATAGGGAGAGAGAAAGAGAGAGAAGAGAGAGAAAGAGAGGAATGATACGCATTATTATTGTCATTATCAGCGCTGTACTATTATTCACAAATCTAATTTGATGCTTAGAAATGGTCATCTCTGAAACATTTTAAGGCTATGCTACGAGATGCGTTCCTTTACTGTTACTCGTGTTCACCCGTCCCCCTGTAGTTCTCACGAAAAAAAACGTAACCTACGCATCAATAAATTGCATCATTATTTCGGCGACGGTTTGCCATTTCGAGTCCAGCATGACGTCATGCGCTGAGCCATCGATTAGAATTTCTTTACTGCGCCAAAACGCGGCCGTTTCGCGCACTCCAGTGTTGTCGACGACGTAATCGTTTTGTCCTCCAATTACGAGCACTCTCTCGTTTCCCTTTTTCGCATCGTTCTTCACCACGATTGGTAATTCCTCGTTCAAGTGTTTCAAATCTAATAATCGCGCTTTACTCGAATCGTTGATTAAACGCATGTACTTTTCGATTTCACTTTCCGCGACGCTCTCTGAAAAGAAACACTCTCTGCAGGATTTCGCATCCGTACCGAACTGTTTCGCGATGAACGCGTAGGTGATTTTCATCGACTTCCACAAATCTTCCTTTAAAAACCTCTTCACCATTTCCCCGTTCCCAGTCGGTGGTACCGAGGCGAGCAATATCATTCCGTCAAACAGATTGCCGACTTTGCCATCATCGTCGCCGTCTTCGGCGTACACTTTCTGCGCGATTAATCCGCCAAATGAATGCCCCACTAAATACACTCTATCGTAGGCGTCTTTTTTCTCACGCATGATGTGCTCGACGTACTCTCTGACGTCCCTCGCGTGTCTCTCCAACGTCCCGGCGACTTTCATCGCTTTCCCGTCCTTCGTCGGCACGTCGCTCGCGCCTTGGCCTCGAAAGTCCATCGCGTACGCGTCCACGTTCGTACCGTAACCACGACCACCTCCACCAGTAAAATAATCAAAGAAGTTTTCCGAATAACACCACGACGCGTGGTACGACCCGTGCAGCATGATTAAAGCCGTTCTTTTTTTATCGCTCGGTGTTTGTACTTCTTCTCCTCCTCCTCCTCCTCCTCTTCCTTCGGCAAACGCTCCGCGTATCGTGACACCATCGCTCGTTTTGAATTCATTCGTTCCAGTTGTCGTCGACGATGACGATGCCGAACCCCTAACGAACATCGACCATCGTATCTTTTTATTCTTCTTCTTCTTCAAGGTGAACGAGGATGATGATGATGAAGAAGAAGAAGAAGAAGAAGCGAGTCTTCTTTCAGAGACGGAGAGAGAACTAAAAGAAGAAGAAGAAGAAGAAGCAAAGAAAGGTGCCCGCGCGAGACCGTTCATGATGATGCCGTGTGTAGTTTTTCTTTCCCGTGCGAAGAAGTAAGTCCAGAAAGAGAGCTCTCGAGAAACGTCTTAAACCCTAAAGTAGCATAAACCCTAAATGCAAAAAAAGGGAAAGGAACCTTCTCTCGTTTTTGAAAAGTCGCAAAAGAATCGCGAAAGAAAGCGCGTAACGTCTCTGCGTGTCTCGCGAGATACTCACGACGAATAACGATGGCGGCCGCGACGACGACGATGCCGTCCTCCTCCAACCGTTTAACATCAGCCGCCGGCCTCCTCGCTTTACTCGAAGAACCGCAAGACGCTTTAAAAGTACACGGTTTGCGATGTCTCAACGACGTCGCGATGACTTCGCAGTGGCCGGAAGTCGCCTCGCACGTCGGCGTCATCGAAGGGATGCACGAGGACGAGTTTTTTTCGCACAGAGATTTAGCCGCGCTGGTTGCGAGCAAGGTAGGGGCAGCTTTTTGCGCGCGATTGGTTGTTTCTTTCGCGCGCGCAGCTCGTTAAAAAGATGCGATGAGAGAGAGATCTGATCTCTGTTTTCTCTTTGTTTTCTTCTTCTTCTTCTTTTTCTTCTTCGCGGTTGGAGCGCGCGCGCGCGCGGCTTTCAATCGACGGATTTTTCTCTCGCTGAAAACCAGTTTCGGTTCTCTGTATCTGTGCCTCTCTGTCTTTGTCGAACGATGCGACGAGGCGCGCGGTTCTATTTTCGCTCACCTTTTATGATATCCTTTTCTTCTTCTCCGTTTGCGCGCACCGCGACGAATATATACGCACAGGTATTCTACCACTTGGGCGATTTGGACGACGCGTTATCGTACGCGTTAGCCGCGGGGAAACTCTTCGATGTTTCCGAGAAGAATTCTGATTTTGTGGACACGGTTTTGGCGAAAGCGATCGATACGTACGTGGAGAAGAGGCAGAGAGGAGGGCAAGTGAGGTCCTCCTCGGACGACGGCGCGAATCAAATGATGGAGGAAGAAGGAGAAGACGAGTTCGACGTCTCGATTGATCCTCGATTAGAGTCTATCGTCGACAGAATGTTTGAAAAATGCCACGAAGAGAAGCAGTGGACGCACGCGGTTGGTGTGGCGTTAGAATCGAAGCGATTAGACGCGTTGGAGCAAGCGATTTCGAGAGCCGAGCAACCCGAGGTTGTCTTATCGTACGCCACAAAGGTGAGTCAGACTTTGGTCATGCAAAAATCGTTTCGCGCGGAGGCGTTGGCGTTGTTGGTGAAGTTGTACGAGACGCTCGATTTCGACGAACCGAACTATAACGGCGTGTGCCAGTGTTTGGCGATTTTAGAGGACGATAAACGATGCGCGGACGTTTTGTTATCGCTGGTGAAATCTTCGGACGAGCGAGACAATTTACAGGCGTACCAAATCGGATTCAATTTGTTCGAGATGGATTTGAGAAATTTCTTGAACGGGGTCGCCGATTTAGTCCTCGCCTCGGTGTCTTCGACGACCACGGCCACGCCGACGAAAGAAGGTCAAGAACAGAAGGAAGCGGAAAAACAGGCACGCGCGAACTTGTTGGTATCGATTTTGCGCGGCGAAACGCCGGCAAAGTTGTACTTGGAATTTTTGAAAACAAAATCTCACGGCGATCCGGCGTTGGTAGAGAAGTTGAAGAAAGCCGTCGAAGGGAGAAACTCCGTCATGCACGGCTCGGTGGTGTTTGCAAACGCCATGAGCAACTGCGGGACGACGAGCGATGCGTTTCTGAGACAAAACTTGGACTGGTTATCGAGGGCGACAAACTGGGCGAGGTTTTCAGCCACCGCCGGTGTCGGAGTTATCCACCGCGGTCGCGCCGAAGATTCAAAGCAGTTGTTGTCGCAACTGCTACCGGCCCCAAGTCCGTATACTTTGGGCGGTGCATTATACGCCATGGGTTTGATGCACTGCGGACGACCGCACTGTGGAGACGCGTCGACGTTTATCGTCGACCGTCTTCGCGCCGCGAACAACGAAACCGTGCAACATGGCGCGTGTTTAGGCATAGGTTTGAGTAGTTACGGGAAATCGACGTTGGATTCGGAGTGCGTGAACGAACTGTTTAGAGTTTTGAGAAGCGACAGCGCCGTCGCCGGTGAGGCCGCGGGTGTCGGATTAGGTTTCGTTTTGGCTGGTTTGCGCAAAAACTCGCAAAAGAGTCTCCACGAAAACTTCGCGCGAGAAATGATCACGTACGCTAGAAAGACATCGCACGAAAAAATCATTCGTGGATTAGGTTTAGGTCTCGCGTGCGCGTTTGCCACGTGCGAAGAGGACGCGGATGCGATTGTTGAAGACGCTTTAGGCGATGGTGATGCGTTGATTCGATACGGCGGTTGTCAAATTATCGGCTCGGCGTACGTCGGCACCGGGAACAACGACGCCATTCGAAAGCTCTTACACGTGGCCGTTTCGGACGTCTCGGACGACGTTCGCCGATGTGCAGTTATGTCCATTGGTTTCGTGTTAACGAACAATCCGGAGCAATGCGTTCGCGTCGTGCAACTCTTGTCAGAATCATACAATTCGCACGCGAGGTATGGCGCGGCGATGGCGGTGGGCATCGCCTGCGCCGGGACCGGAAACGTGAACGCGGCGAAACTATTGGAGCCGATGAGAAGAGATAAAGTTGATTTCGTTCAGCAAGGAGCCGCCATCGCATCTGCTCTCGTCTTGGTGCAACAACCGGAAGATCGCTTGTCGAAATTTCGCGACGAGATGCAAAAAATGAGCGCGGATTCGAGCGAAACGACCATGTCTAAAATGGGCGCCATCATGGCGTCGGGCATCTTAGATTGCGGCGGACGCAACTGCACGATTTCTTTGAAATCCAGAGCTGGTCGTCCGAGAATGACATCCACGTTGGGCGTGTTGGTTTTCACGCAATACTGGTACTGGTTTCCGTTCGGTCACTTCCTCTCCGTAGCCACCATCCCGACGGCGTTCATCGGCGTCGACAAAACCTTACAAATGCCGCACTACGAGTGCGTTTCAGACGCCAAACCGTCCTTATTCAAATACGCAGATTTTCTCTCGGATGAAAAAGACAAGAAAACTACCGAGGTGAAGAAAGCCGTGCTCTCGACGACTAAGAAAGCGCAAAAGTTACTCAAGGAGAAAATGTTGAAAGAGGGCAAAGACGTGAGCGGTTTAGAAGACGTGAGCATGGATGCGGACGATAACAACATCCCGTCTCGTCCACAATCCCGAGCCGCAATGGACGCGACCACCACCACAGCCGCCGAAGAAGGAGGAGAAAAGAAAGAGGACGAACCGGAACCAGAGTCTGAGATCTTAACCAACCCTTCGAGAGTGACCCCGCAACAAGAAAAGTTCATCTCCTTCGACCCAGCCGCGCGATTCATCCCGTGCGAATCCTCCACTTCCGGCAACAAAGAAAAATCCCGCGTCGGTCGCGGTTTCGTCGTCTTGAAAGACCAAACCCCGGAAGAAGAGGTGTTCTACGTCGAGTTGGCGTTCAAACCGGCCGAAGTCGACGCGCAAGCTGGCGCCGCCGCCAACGCCGGCGCCGGAGCGGACGACGACGAACCCGCGCCGCCGGAGGACTTTGAGTTTGACGAAGACGATTAAGAGAAAGAGAGAGAAGAACGAGAGAGAGCGTGAAAGAGAGATCGAGAGAACAGAGACAAAGTAGTAAATCTAGCAGTATGAAATGCGAATGTAAACGAGAATCCATTTTAAGACAATACGAGCGTACATATATCGATCCGCCGGTCCAAATAAAGTAATGAACACACTTTTGAAAGGCAACACTCTCGGTTTGAAATTTTACTTCAAAACGGACACACACTTAGACACACACTCTTTCTCTCTCTTTGAAAACAAAACATGCACGCACATCCGCCCGCTTCTCCTCAATCCTCCTCGTACGCGCGCGGCGGCGGCAGCGGCACCAGCAGCAACAGCCGGTTCGCCATCGACCGCGTCGTGAAACCAAAGCTTCTCGATTTTGAATACGCGCTTTGGCAGATGCGTTTGCTTCTCTCGCAAGGCCCGAAGAAGGTCTACCGGCACGCGTCGTACCGGAAACAAACGAAAAACCAGTGGGCGAGAGACGATCCGACGTTTTGCGTGTTGTCGTGCGTGTTCGTCGCGATCGTTGCGATCGGGTATTGCTTCGCGTACGAGAAGAGAGGCGTGGGGAAAGCGATGTGGGTGGTACTCTCGGCGGTGTTTTTCGATTACGTCGGGTGCGGATGCGCCATCGCGACGCTGTATTGGTATTTGGCGAATAGGTACATGCGAGCGAAGAATAGCAGTAGCAGAGGTAGTGGTGAGGGTAACAGCGTGGAATGGCTGTTCGCGTTCGACGTGCATTGCAACTCGTTCGTGCCGTTGTTCGTCGCGTTGTACGTCGGGCAGTTGATTTTGAGTCCGCTCTTAGCGCAGAGAGGCTTCATCTGCGCGTTGTTGAGCAATTTGCTCTACGGGTTGAGTTTGAGTTATTATCACTACTGCCAGTTCGTTGGGTTTAACTCTTTGCCGTTTTTAGAGCGGACGGAGTTTTTGTTGTATCCGGTGGTTGGTTTAGTTTTGTTGGCGATTCCGTTGAGCTTGGCGCAGTTTAATCCGACCAGATGGGTTTTGAGTTGGTACTTCGGCAGCGAAGTTTTAAACTGATACGCGTGGATAATAATAACGCGATGTAATTTTAACGATATAAATATAACGATGATAATGATACACATTTTTTTGTCAACTCGTTCGATACAAAAAGTACTATTTATACACGTTTCGCGTGCCCGCATTCGCCGACGCGTCTCTCACGCTCCCGGATGACACGCGTCCGACATCAACGATCGCCTCCCGCCAACACCACTCCCTCCGCTAAATATGTATTTCCCAACGCCTAAACCTAACAACACGCTCGCAAAAACCCCAAAATTAAGACTCATCACGCATAACATTAACAAATAACTCACCGCGGCGTGCGCGCAGTACTTCGAGCTCTGCAACACCCTTTTGTTCGCCACTGGGAAGTTTTCCTTCACGTCTCCAACGCCTCCGACGCTCTCGTACCCTTTCGTACTCCCAGCGCTCGTCGTCGCGTTTTCCAACGTCGCGTTGGCGTTGTTGTTCTCTTTGCTCCGAATAATCCAATAAGCCAAATACTCGTGCAAATACGCTAAACTAAACGCGAACGCGAGCAAGACGAAGTATTCGAATCCGTTGTGCGAGGTCCAATTGAACAGCGTCACCGTGGCGGTGAAATCAAAGTTTATTGGCATACTACCACTAGATGATGATGATGCGGCTGCGAGTCGAGCGGAATAATCGGTCGTCGGATCTTGAGAAGAGCGTTGGTGGTAGTAGTGCGATGTCATCTCGCGTTTGTATCGATGTGTGTGCGCGTGCGTGTGTAAGAAGAAAAAATGGAGATTTTCGAATCTCAAATTCGACATAAAAAGAGCGCACACGAAAGAAAGCATCACACTCACACCGACGAAAAGAGAGAGAGAGAGAAGGAGCCTCTCTCGAAAGAAGCGCTCTTTCTTTCTCTCTCTCTCTCTCCGTCTCTGTCTCTCTCTTTCTCTCTCTCTTTGTGCGCGTGTGTTCGTGTGAGATATATAAAAAGAGAGATGTCTCCATCGACGACGACGACCAACAACGCGGAACGACGCGAGAACGACTAAGAAGAAGAAACAAGTCTCCCGAAACATCTCACCGCGCTCGCGAAAGAATGCCTCCTCTCGCTGAACCCACTCCACGCGATTCTCTGCCTAGAGGCCACCTTCCAAAACGACCGGGCGAAATTTCCCGCCGGGAGCATCGAGGAGGCGAGGAATCGGTTGATGATTGGGAAGATTTTGAACGCGGTGACGGAAAATCAAGCCGAAGCAAAGAGGCATTTAGAGATGGGTGCGTTTATATTATAATACGCGACATGTTAGGTTTACTGACGCAAAATATATATATCTTCTCTCTCTCTCTCTCTCATTTTTCGTACGCGTAATTTTAACGCAGGCAAAGTGCTTCTGAAAGAACACGCTCGGTACGAAGTCCTGAAATACGAAACGCATCAGCAGTTGGCGCTTTCGAATCGGAAGCTCGTTCCGGTGGACGGGGAGAAGGCGAAACGGTTGGAGGAGGAGGCTTTGAACAATTGCTTGGAGTTGGCGAAGGGAATGCGGGACGACGCGTCGGGAGCGGTGACGAAGACGGAGAGAGACGAGTGGCGGTTGCGAGTGGCGTTTACGCTTTTGCAGATGGGCGAGATGCACTTACGGAATGAGAATTTCTCGAGGAGCGAGAGGAGTTTCGGGTTGGCGTTTCAAGCCGTGGAACACGCGGAGAGAGAGTTGGTGAAGCGAAAAGCGAGCGGCAACGGCAACAGCGCGAGCGTCTCCGCGAAGAAAAGGAGGGAAGAGGAAGGAGAAGAGGAAGCGCTTTTGATGAGAGAAGAGAAGGACGGGTTGACTCGATTCAAGTTGACCGTGGCGTTGGCGGATTTAGAACGGGCGATTTTACAACGCGCAAACGGGGAAGAGCCGTCGAGAGTGTCGAAAGCGATGAAGAAAGCCGAAGCGATTGCAAAAGACGTGCACGCGATGGATGAACACGCGAGAGAGCTGTTCCAGTTTTCTAGTCTGCGATGCGCTTCGAAAATTGAAGAAGGCGACGTCGCTTCGGCGTTGAAAGGCGCGAGCGATTTACGGAAGAGATGCGACTATCACAAGAAACGCATGGTAGCGCATTTTGAGGAAACGTTGTTCGTCGAGCGTTTATTAGTCAAAGCTGGGGTGATTGATTGGAGAACAAAAGAGAAGAAGAGCACTACTACTGCGACGAAAAAGTCGCCATTCGCGCAATTGAACGAAACCGCCAAGGAATGGATACCAGAGCGCCAAGTGATTGCTCGCGCGGAAATTTTGTTAGCAGAAACTTCCCGCAAGAGCGGGTCGACGAAAGAAACCGCGCAGAGGCTACGAGAGGTGAAGAAGATGTTAGACGAAGGATTGGAAGAACTTGGAATTTCGGCGCTGGGTTTGCCGTACAAAGAAGAAGACGGAGATGTGGAGATTGGGAAGAATGCGAAGACGGACGGTGCGGTAAAGAAACGAGTACAAAACGACGACGAAAAAGAAGAAGACGGTGAGAAAGCAAAGCAAGACGATGAGGAGGAAATGGACGTCGACGAGAAGGACGAAGAAGAAGAAGAAGAAGAA
>Ga0182095_1467360_pt1 | contig 13347 bp, 7 predicted proteins | sample 041ome_19_FD_127784 | JGI IMG/M metagenome (GOLD analysis project Ga0182095, IMG submission 127784) | Metatranscriptome of coastal salt marsh microbial communities from the Groves Creek Marsh, Georgia, USA - 041412BS metaT (Metagenome... | ecosystem: Environmental > Aquatic > Marine > Intertidal...
GGAAAGTTCAGTTTCTTTGATGCCAACCGCTAAACGAGAGTTGAATGCGCGTTCGGTCCATTTGGACGCCCAGACGCCGCAAATGGACGCCCACAGGTCGTCCACGGAGACTTTCGACGACGACGACGACGACGACGACGATGACGTTTGTTCAATCGCCGCTTCCAACTCTTTCGCGAAATCGTCCGGCAACTCTAACCCTTCGCTTATGACTCTTCTTGCCATTGTTAACGCTTTTCTTCGTAATTCAACGTCGTTCGATTTCGCCGTAGCGGATGCAATTTTCACGCACGCGTCTAAATTCGCCTTCGTTTCCGGATCTTTCTTCAACGCCTTCTCGAACGCGCCAAACGGCAACGCGAAAGAAGCCGGGACAATAACGTTCGCTTTCTCGGCTACTTTTGCCGAGGCGGCTAACGATTGCGATTTTCCACCGACTACGCCGGCGGCGTAAGCGTCCGGAAAAACGACTAATTTTCTCGTCGCTTTCGTTTTCGGCACGGAGACGGATTTCTTCTTCTCGCCAGCGGACGAGGTTGTCGAAGTCGATAACAAAGTCTTCGCTTCGCTTTCTTCCATGTTCGTAAACTCAACGGAGTTACCGTCTACACTTTTCGCCACGGCAACGTACTTGAAATCTTGAGCAATTATTGCGTTCCAAATGTCGTCGTTTTGTACGGACGCCAGGAACGCGCCCGTGTTTCTCGCGCGAATCGCGACGTGAGACAACACATCCACGGGCGTCTTCGTAATGACGCACGAGACGCCTTTCGGGATATCCTCTAAACCGCCGAGCTTTTCGGAAAAGAAAACGACGGGTAATCCATCATCTTTGGTGGTAAAATCTTCGCCTTGCGCGTCTTCCAAATTTTGGAATATAACTTTACCCGCGCACTTCGCCAACGCGTCCGGAGATTCGCCGTTGCTGGAAACCAACCACGGCGACTTGTTTTTACACGCGTTTCGTGCGTCGTTGAACGCGGCGTTGGCCAAACCGGCGGCAACAAACAAAGCGTGACCTCGAACCATCTCTTCGCCAAAGTTCATCAAATACGCGTCTGAAACAGATCCTTTGGCGACCGAGGCGATGGCGTTGGCGGTTTTGTTCGAAACCGCGCATAAAGCGTCCATATCTTTCGCAATCGCGCACGTGACGTTATCCAAAGCAGCTTTCATCGTCAACGCCCACGACTCGGACCATCTCGGGCCGCACTCTTCGCCTTGCGCGCGTCGCAAATAGTCCAACGATTTTTGCATGTTTTCAGATTCGCCAGTCAACGTGACGTTTTCAATCGCGAGCTCTAACAAAGACAACTTGGAATCTTGGTCCAATGACATGAAATCGATTTGTTCAACTTTCGTTCGAAAAAACTTCTCCAACGCGGCGTCGAGCATGACCACGTCGCGATCAGGTTCCCCGTCGTGTTTCCAATTGCCCTGCATGCACTTTCTGACCTCGACTATTTTGCCCGGGATCCAATGCGCGTCTCTGTTGCCGAGAATGTCCCAGACCCCATTTCGAGCTTCGTCGGAAATTTTACCTTGCGCGAAGCCCATGGCCGTGTCGACGTCCGCACCCCCGTGCGTGGTTTTCAAAATCCATAAATAGTGCTTAAACGAGTCAATCATGTGCGGTAAGTGACAGGCTGGTCCCGTGATGCCCTCGGTTCTCCATCCGGCTTTCATGCCGGCTAAATCTTCTCTGCTCAATCTCCCGTGTTCCCACAAGTGCGCCCAGAAATCGTCCCAGTTTCCGGTGTGTAAAAAGTGCAAATACGCTTCACATATTTTGATGTCATCCGGCGTCGTGTTTGAGTGTAACTTTTGGTGCCACTGGGCGATGAACGGATCTTCGATGCCCGGTCGGTGGCCTTCTTTAATGCCGTGTTCTCTCATGATGTTCAAAATGCCCAGACGAATATCGTCGCCGTTCCCGCCACCTCTGGCGACGAACTGCATGGCCATTCTCGCGTACTGTCGAGAGGTGCCGTCCGGGTGTTTCGCCGCGACGGAGGCCAAGCGACTGGCGATGACTTTTTGCAAGTGCGCCATATCTTTCCCTTGGTAATTGTGTCCTTCGTACCACGGTAACTGTTTGGTGGAGGACAACCTCAACCACGCCAAGACGATGCCTAATCCTTTGTCGTTGCACTCTTTCGCGTCTTCTAGCACGTCGTTCAAAAGGCATATGCGACTGAACAAGTTTCGGTTATCGGAACCTTCAAAATCGCAGACTTTCTTCAACACCGCGGCGCTCGCCGGGTCGTCACCAAAGACCGAAGTCACGTCGTCTCCGCCGGTACCAGACGACGACGACGACGCTCTGACGACGAATTTCGGGTCTTGCGTCAGCGCCTTCACGTCCCCTTCTTCCGCGTGCAGCCACTCCTCGCCTCTCGTCAAAATCCCACAAATTTCCGTCACTTCTTTCACGTCCTCTTTCTTCGCCGTAAACTCCAACTTCCCCTCCGCGAACGGCGTCCGACTGGCGATCCCATCTCCAAACTCGGTCGTATCTCGAGGTTTCAGCGCATCTGGCGCCATGACCCACGCGTTCGGATCTTCAGTCGTCGACGTCTTCGTCGCCCAGTGCAAAACCACGTCGTCGTTATTATTCCCGCCCGCCAAAGAAAAAGTCACCGAAATACGCATCTCCCCGCTCTCGATATCTCTGAACTCTCTCGAGTGCGTTTCAACGATCGACCCAAAACCGGGGACGTTGAACGACGCCGAGCGTTCGAAGAAAATCTCTTCTTCTTCTCCAGCAGAAGAAGATGATGAAAATTTCTTCTGTCTCGCTTTGACCGTGACTTCGGATAAGTCGTTCTTCGTAATCGCGGCGACGCCGGAAGCATCGTCGGTCTTCTTCCTTCTCGTCGATGTCGTTTTCCTCGATGTCGTTTTCGAAAGAGATGTCTCTTCTTCTTCTCCTCCTTCCGTCGCGGCGGCGTCGTTGGGTAAACTACTTCTCGCCAAAAAAAAAGTGCTCTTCTTGCGAGTCCGAAAACGTCTCGGCGTCGTTGCGCCGAACGACGAATAAGAGGCCGTCGTTGGAGAACAGGCAGACGACATGTTTATGAACGATTAGAGAGAAGAGTTCCCCGAGCGTCCATTTTTTTTGACGATGGTGTTTAGGGTTTTACATTTTATTATATTTTAGGGTTTGGGATTTCTTTGTTGAGCTCCTCTTTTAATAAGAGAAAAAAGCGCGCGCAACGACGACGACGAAAACGACAGAACGGGCGCGTCATGTGCAAGAGATGCCGCTGCCGACTCTCTCTTCTCTCTTCCTATCCTTCTTCTTCTCGAAAAAGAGGAGGATTTTTTTGGCGCTTTGAGGAAGAAGAAGTCAAAGAAGTCAAAGAAGAAGAAGATGAAATTTGGAAGAGGAGGAAAGTCGCGGTCGTTCTCGGCGGCGGCGTTGCCGGGGCGAAGTGCGCGGAAGAGCTGCTTCGATTATCGTCGAACGACGAAAACGACGCTCGTTCGAATCTCGAGGTCGTTTTGATCGAACGGTCGGAAGTTTTGAAGCTTTTCCGTCGTCGTAAAGATGAAGATGAAGATGAAGAGTTTTTTGCGCTCGAGACGGTTGCGGTTGAAGATTTTAGGACAAAGTCGCGGGTAGTAAAAGGCGGTCGATTGCGCGTCGTGCGAGGCGAAGCGATTCAAATTGATGGTGAGAAACAAACGGTTACCGTGAGAGTTGATGATGACGACAATAATGATAATAACAACACTCGAGAGATTGCGTTCGATCAGATTTGTTTCGCCGTAGGCGCGAGACCGAAACGGTTGCCGTCGTCGTCGTCGTCGTCGTCGTCGCGCGACGATATCGTTAAATACGTGCGGGATACGGAGTCGGCGGAGGTTTTAGGCGACGCGTTGCGAAAGGCGTTCATGAGGAGTGGGCGCGGAGGTACTCGCGCAGGCAGAGAAGGTGGTGGGGATAATAATGAAGACGAAGAACGGAGCGTAGAGAAATCGATGACGAGAATAGTGGTTTCCGGGAACGGCGCGGTGGCGATGGAGATTGTCAACGCGTTGGACGAGTCGTTTCTACAAATGGTGATGTCATTCGTTAAAGCAGAACGAGATGACGCATCTTCCGTGAATAAGGATAACAACATGAAGAAAAAGATGAAAACGATGATAGAAGCGTTGAAGCGAATGAAAGTCGTGTGGGTGGTGAAACACGAAGCCATTGGAGACGCGTTGTTCGATCGCGACGCGAGCGCGTTCTTATTGGAACACAGACGGGCGAGACGAGAAGCGGCGAGACGGAAAATTCTTGGCGAAATAGATGCGCACGAGAGGAGAAACGCCAACAATTATAGAAATGACGATGAGTATATTCAAAGCAATGAAGAAGCAAACGCTCCAAAGAAAAACGGAACTACGAAGCAATTCACGTTCGATGAGAAAATTTCTTATCCCCGACGTCGCGGCGCGTTTGGCGCGACGGTGTGCGCCAAGACGTCCTCGGCTGGGCCCGATTGGTTCAAACGCATCAACCAGGCTTTGCTTTTTGACGACATTTCGGATGATGAAGATTGTAAGAAGAGTAGCGCACTCGTAGAAGAAAAAGAAGAAGAAAGAAAAGACAACGTCGACGATTGCAACAAGGAAAGCGACCGCGAGAACGTCGAAGAGAAAGAAAACGAACGTGGAAGAGGGGGCGCGTATTTAACATCCGTGGTGAACGCCCTGTTCGAGGTAGACTGGTTAACGATCGAAGCAAACTGCGAAATCAAAGATGTCGTCCCTTTTGTCGAAAAGAATGGATATAAAAGCGCCACCGTGCGTTTGTCGAATAACAAAACAGTCTCCGACGTCCTCGTGGTTGCCGCGTGCATCGGCGTAGAACCAAATGGAGGCGATTTGTTCGGAGACGAAGCTACCGCGAGGGAAACGTTTGGATTCGTACGCGGTGACGATGCGGCGGTGAACTCACCTCCCTCTTCCAAAGGAAACGATGGTGACAACACCATGTTCATCACCGATGGCATGCGCGTCACGGAGACGTTCGAGCTTGAGCTACCGAACAAACCAAACGTTTTCTTCGCAGCGGGAGACTGCGCGCTCTGCGAACGGCGAAACGAGGACAAATCGACGAACTGGTTCCAAATGCGTTCGTGGTCGCAAGCTGCGCAAAGCGGTGCGCAGTGCGCACGATCGATGTTACAAGTCGACGGCTACGAATACGGATTAGGTTTCAATTTTGAGCTGTTCACGCACTCGACGACGTTTTTCGGTTTAAAAGTCATCTTGTTGGGAAGCTTCAATTTGCAAAAATTTCTTCCAGAGGCGGACGAGAAGGACGTGAGAATACTCTCGCGAAAATTTATCGACGACGGTAGTAGTAGTAGTAGTAGCATTGAAGTTGCCAACAACAACAACAACGAGGAAAAAGGGGAAGAATATTTTACTTCCTTATGCTCGAATTCAACGTTCATTCGGGTCGTCACGTACAAAGGCAAAGTCGTGGGCGCCGTTCTCGTCGGCGAAACAAACTTGGAAGAAACGTTTGAGAACTTGATCCAAGACAAAATCGACGTCTCGCACCTCGAGAACGACCTGTTAGACCCAGACGTGGATATAGAAGACTATTTCGATTAGCTTAGATACAATGCATGTAGTAAATGATTAGTGTATTATTACGGTAGTAGTAAGTAAGCGTTATGTGAAACTGTATTTGACTCTCTACAAAATGGCTATGTGAACTAAAAAAGAACTCTAGTGAGGTTTCGGCACGAACCCGTCCACCGCGAAATTCCTCGTCGCCGCCGGTATCTTCACCCTAATGCCATCAATATCCTCCTTCGCTATAATTTGACACCCCAACCGACTCGTCTCGGTTAATCCAAACGCTAAATCGAGCATGTCGTTTTCGTCGTCGCACGCCTCTGGAAGTTTATCGAACACCGCCTGGTCCTCGACGATGACGTGACACGTCGAGCACGCCAGAGACCCTTCGCACGCGCCTTTTCGTTCATCGAGCGGTCGAGAAGAACAAGAAATGTAGAAGTAAAAGAGAAGAATATAGAATGGTCAGCGCACGAAGCGAAGCGAAACGAAACAGAAAAAGCCACGTCCCTTTTTCAAGATTATTCTTCATCGAGCGGGACGCGCCGAGCGAGCGAACCGAGCGCGCGAAAGCGCGCGCGAGAGACGAAAGAGAGAAAGAGAAGAACGCGAGCACAAACACCCCCTCTCTCTCTCTCTCTCTCTCTCTCTCTCTTCGCATCGAGAAAACAAAAGAACAAAAATTCTACCTTCGAGTTCGACGTCGTTTTCGTGCGCCGCTTCCATTAAACTTTCGCCGACTTTCGCCTTCACGGTTATTTCCTCCCCCGTTTTCTCCGTAAACGTCACCGCTATTGTTTTTACATCATCGTCTTCCTTTCCATCTTTGTGCTCTTTGTGCTCAAGAACCACGCGAGAGGCAGTCGCGATGGACGACGAAGAAGGAACAACACGCCTTGCTCCTGCCACCGTTCCTGCTCTCGTCGCTCGCTTTTTTTGAAAAAGACGACGACTCGTCTCCGATAAAAACGAAGAAGAAGATGCCGCCGACGACGTGGAGGCTGAACAACTTTCCATCGCAAATGCGAGTCGAGAGAGATTTCGCAAACAACAACGCGTCGTTCTCGTCATCTCTTTCGTCGCAAAAAACACGCACGCGCTCCCAAACAAAAGACAAGAATATATATAGAGAGAGAGTTGGGAAAGCTTTTCGTTTTTCGACGCGATATAGAGAGAGCTTTAATGCCTTCTTTCTGTGGATAAATTGGAAAAAAAATCTCCATTTTCTCTTCCCTATAACGAGCGAAAACGCGATGAAGACGTCGTCCCCATCTCCTCCTCCTCCTCCCCCTCTTCCTTCTTCGACCTCGGTCGAAGAAGAAAAAGTCTACCGCCACGTCGAGAGAGTTTCCCTCTCGGACTTGCTCGTCGAAGCGGACGTCATTTTGCAATCGTCTTCTTCGTCTGCTTCTTCGTCGACTTTGAAGAATTCAAAAATGTCATCGCCGTTGCGCTTTAACGACAACGACGACAACGACAACACCGCTCTTCTGTTTCCACGAGCGCTGCTGAAACGACTGAAACCAGCGTTCGCGTCTTTTTGTCGTCGTTTTCACCGTCATCATCAACGACACAAAACCGGCGGCGACAGCAACAGAACGATGATGTTTACGATGAATTCGAAAGCGTGGCTTTCGGTGTTGACGGAATCGAATTTACTTTCAAAGACGTTTTCGACGTCGAGAGCGATCGGGTGCTTTGAAAACGTCGTTTCGCGACGCCGCGAGAGTAATGACGACGAGAGGAAGAAGAAGAAGAAGAAGAACACTGGCGACGACGACGACGACGAAGAAGAATATGTTGGGAACGAAGAGCGAAGGATTACGTTCGAGGAGTTTGCGACGTTACTCGGCGAGGCGGTGGCGAAGGCGTACGACGTGGAAGCGAAAGCGGTCGGGAAAAGAGTGGTGGCGACGGCGTACGCGATGGAGAGGAAGAGAGAAGAAGAAGAGCGGAGGAGAGAAATGTTCGCGAGCGATGCGGTTATTGGTGGTGGTGATAATGATGATGATGATGACGACGACGACGACGACGACGATTATGACTATTTCGAGTACGAGCTTCGATACGGCGTCGAAAACATCAACAACAACGATGCCAACAACATCTCGCGGCGGCCGCGAACGATGGCAACGACGCAACCTGCCGCGACTTCATCAAAATCTGTCACAAACAACAACCCTGACGTGCCTGTTTCTCCTTCCTCTCCGTCCTCGTGGCGAATCCGAGCGGAGAGGTACACGAATAGATACAATAGAAGTAGCTTAGACGGCAATTACCTAGCGTCATCATCATCATTGGCGGCGGCAAACTCGGCGAGAGGAAGATACCGGTACGACGAGACCGACGAAGAAGACATTCTTCTCGAAGACCGCGTCGCGAACGCTTTCGAAACCGTCTTTTGCCAATCTCTGGCGACGACGACGGGACCCTCTTCCTCTTCGAGTGCCTTCCGCCTCGGAGGAGGAAGAGGAGGAGGAGGAGAAAGAAGAAGAAGAAAAACCATAGACGAACGCGAATTCGTAAAAATATGCACCGCGTGCGCGTTAATCGGCAACGGTTTCACCGCATCCGACTGCCTCGACGTCGCCTTCGCCGTCGGCGCTGCCGAAAAAAACGGCGAGATTACCACCCGCGCGTTTCTCCGCGCTTTGCGGAAAATAGCCTCCGCGCACGACGTATCCTTCGCCGACGTCGCGAGACGAGTCGTGGCCGTTTCCAAAGCGCTGCTTCGCGAAAGGTAGTAGCAGTAGTAGTAGCAGTAGAAAGAGACGATTATTTATAAACAAAAACGCGCGTACTTTTATGAGTAAGATTTTAAATCCGGAAGTTTAAACGCTCTCGCGCGTGATGAACATTTTCCTCTTCTTTTCCATCTTCTCTCTCTCTTCAGAAGAATCTCGCGGGAGAAAACATAATAATAATAATAATAATAAGATGTCGTCGTCGGACGAAATCGACCTCATCTCCGAGATCCAATCCCAAAACGTCGAGTGTTTCAACGCCGTCACCGATTGGCAGTTCGCGCTGACGACTGGGAGAGACACCCCGACGTTATCTTTAGACAGCGAAGTCGACGACGCCGAACTTCTCGTCACCGTTGCGTTTAATCAAATCGTCAATCTGAAACGCGTCATAATCCACGGAAAGCAAGGCGAGGAGACGGTCTCGGCGCCGAAAAGGGTTAAAATTTTCGCGAATAAACCAAACTACCAGTTCGACGATTGTTCGAGCAAAAAACCGACGCAGAAACTCACGTTTGGGGAGAAGGAGTGCGCGTTTAGAGAGGGAGCTGCGATGGAGTTAGACCAGGTAAATGAAGGGCACACGCGTGTTATATTCTCTTCTCGATTTCATATCCTCGAGTAAACGCGACGCGTTTTGAATCCTCGTAACATTCGCGATAGGAAAAGAATGCATTCGATCGACCGCGATGGTTTTTTATCACATGTTACGACTCAATCGCACTTTTACGCGCGTTCGCGCGACACGTCTCGACGACGCGCGTGTTGACCTTTTGGTTCTCTCTTTCATAAACAGACGCTATTTAAAAATGTTCGAACGATCACGCTGTTCGTAGAAACGAATCAAAGCGATGCGCCGCAGACGAAAATAGGTAAGATTCAGTTTTTTGGCGTGCCGGTGCACACGACGGATATGTCTGCGATTAAAAAATGCTGAGGTTCGTAAGCGGCTCGAGTATTCCTCTCTCTTCTTCGTTCGTTTAGCGAGCGAGCGAGAGAGGAAACGAGTCGCGCTCTTCACAAAAAACCCAGTAGCAACACGCACATTTGCTCGCGCGGGCCTTCAAAATAAAAAGAGCCTATTATGAACACAAAGTGACGACGCCGACGATACAATGCATTCACGTAAAAGTCTCGAGCGATCCGATAAATCGACGCGAACAAATGAAAATTTAAAAAACTTCTTTCGCACGTAGCGATAATATACCTCGAGGCTGCGAGCGCGCGCGCGAGAGAGAGAGAGAAAGAGAAAGATGATTGATGGCACGACGCGCGCAATAAGCGCCGGGTACGCATCAAATTCAAGAAGTTGTACATTACACATTCATATTACATATATATATATGATATATATAATCTAATTGCGCACGCAATATTCTACGCTCGTTGCTTTTTAATCTCTTCTTCTCGGCGTTTTCTTCGTGTTTTCTTTTCAGAATTCAAGTCAAAATTCTCCGCATTTTCCCCGAAAGAAACACAACACAAATAATCACACGAAAAACATGAATGCCGCCGCGCCACCACCCATCGCGCTCTCCGCGGTCTTCATCGTCAACCTCCGCGGGGACGTGCTCATCGAGCGGCAGTACCGTTCCGACATCACTCGCGCGAACATCGACCAGTTCAAGACGGAAATTCTGAACGGCCACCGAAAAAGCGTCAGGAGGACGTCGACGATGATGTCGTCGTCGTCGAGCGGAAACAACGGCATGTCTTCTTCTAAAGGCGACGTGCAATCGCTCCCGCCGGTTAGAATCGTCGGTCAAATCAAGTTCATGTTTATTCGAGTCGCGAACGTGTACGTGTGCGCGGCGACGAAGCTGAACGTGAACGTTTCCATGTGTTTTGCGTTTTTGAAGAGCGCGATCGGGACGTTTCAGGTGCGTGTGGTGTTTTCTCTCTTTTTCCGGCGGGTAAAACGCGAAAAGCTCTCGTTGTTTGCTTCGTTCTTCTCCGTGGTTATCTTTGTGTGGATGCGCGATGTGCGCTCGTCGCCGGTGACTGACGCGTTCTTTTTTCTCTCTCTCTCTCTCTTTTTGTTTGATTCAATTCACAAACAGTCGTACTTTGGGAAAGTGAACGAGAATAACATCCGGGCGAACTTCGTGTTGATGTACGAACTGTTCGACGAGATGTGCGATAACGGGTACCCGCAGATTACGTCCGCGAATACGCTGAAAGAGTTCATCACGCAGAAAGCGTCGGTGTTGGATATCATCGAGGGGAAATTGAATAGCAAAGGAGAAAACGGACAGGCGAAGTCGAAGGACGAAAAAGAAGAGGCGATGAATAAATTAGAGAGAGCGAGGCAGACGACGGCGCAGATGACTGGGGCGGTGCAATGGAGACGGCCTGGGTTGATGTATAAGAAGAACGAGGTGTATTTAGACGTGATTGAGACTATTTCGTGCGTGACGCAGGCGAACGGCGACGCGTTGAGAGCCTCGTGTAGCGGAAGGGTGGTGTTGAACGCAAAGTTGAGCGGGATGCCCGAGTTGAAGATTGGATTGAACGATAGTTTAGGCGACGAAGCGAAAGGTGGAAGAAATAACCCGAATAGCGGGGACGGTACACTCGGCATGGAGCTCCCGATGCCCTCTTTAGCGAACAAACGAAAAACGATCGATTTAGACGACTTGCAGTTTCATCACTGCGTGAACCTTTCGAAATTTGCCAGCGATAAAGTCGTCTCGTTCGTACCTCCGGACGGTGAATTCGAACTCATGAAATATCGAGTATCTGAAAACGTCTCCATTCCGTTTAAAGTCATCGCTATGGTGAAAGAGTTAGGGCGCACGCGAGTTTCCGTAGACGTCATGTTTAAATCGTTATACGCGGAGAAAACCGTGGCGCAAGAAATAAGAGTCCGCATACCGGTTCCGCCAAATACCGCGAAAGTGAAGGTCTTATGTTCCGGAGGCAAAGCGCGATACTTAGCCGGCGAGGAGTGCTTGCGTTGGAAAGTTAAAAACTTTCCGGGAGGGAAGGAAATTCGATTACAGGCTGAAGTCATGCTCGTCGGCTCGATCAAAGACGATTTGGACGACAAGAAATCGGGAGGGAAGAAAAAATGGTCCCAACCGCCCTTAAACGTCCAATTTTCTTTACCGATGTTCACCGCCTCCGGTCTACGCATCCGTTTCCTCAAAGTATGGAGTAAAGAAGGCTACGAAGCCACGAAATGGGTTCGGTATTTAACCACCGCGGCGTCTAGCGGTCACCAAGGCGCCTCGGCGAAACTCACCTCGAGCGAGAGGAAGAAAATGGGAGATTTCGAGGTTCGAGTGAACAACGACGCAGGCGGCGGGATCGGGGGCGCCTCCATAGAAAACGACGTCGGGCGGTTGAGAATCGCGAATTGATTTTAAATGATACACGTATCGTCGTAGAGAAAAAGTAGCAGCACCAGCAGATATATATGTAGAAGAAGATCGTATGATTTAAACATTGAAACGTAGAGCGTATTTTGTACAAACGCACCCCTAAAATGTGGCAAAAGTTGGTCTTCACCGTGCCCCATAACGAGACACGCGCGCGCACGCACACAAAACGCGGCACACACAAAGACTCTAAAAAAAAACGCACACACAAAAAAGTAATGCTTCGCACGCGCGTAGTTTCCTTCTCGGTCGGATTCGCCTCTGCCTCCGCCATCGGTTTGTACAAGTTGAACCAAGACATCGAAAAGTCGACGCAGATTCTCCTCAAACAAGTGGAAAACGCGGAAAAGCGATTAAAGTTTTTAGAGGAGGAGTTTGCAAAGATGAAAGCGTGATTTGCGAGGGAGCAAAGCACGGATAGAAATGAATGAGTTTTATTAGAACGTAGCGATGTATTTGAGATGCGATTAAATGTTTTAGAGCGTTACTTGCTGCGGCGGATCGTCGCCTCTCTTCTCTCTCTCTCCCCTAATTTTGAAAGAGTAACTTGTCTTCGTAGTATTCGAGCGTTTTCTCCGCGAGCGTTAGATTTTCAGAATTGCGGGGGTCAAAGTCGTTCGGGAAGTTTCGAAATAACTTTCGCGAGCACACGATACCGCTGTATTGAGATTTACCGAAACAGTCTTGTAATTCCTCGGCGAGAATGGCGTCGTCGATGTTTGTGCCGCCAGTATTCGACTTTCGTTGGCTTTCTTTTTCATTCTCGATGGCGTCTACAAGATAGAGAGCTTGGTTTATGCAACTTCGAAACATAGCGTCGTGCAAAGGCGTTTTCCCGTTCGCGTCCGGGTGCGAGAGGAAGGATTGGACGATAGATTTCGATTTGAGGAGAATTTCCAGCGGACGCGTCGATCTCGCGTTGATTGCCGCAAGATGGAGGATATTTTTTTTCATCGCGTTTTCTTCCACGCCGGGGTCGGTTTTTGTCGTTGGATTTTGCTGTCGATACATGTCTCTATTTTTCATGAGTAAACGAATAAGGCGATTTTGTTTTGCGACGTCATCATCGCTGTCGATGTCGTAATCGCGGAACTGCTGTTCGATGGCGTAAAACAATGCGGACCAACCTGCTTTGGATCTCATAGTCGAAGCGTCCGCGCCGAATTTTTCAATCAAAAGCAAAGCACAGTCTGGAGAAAAGCTGCACGCCGTCATCAATGGCGTGCGGTTGCCGTCGTAATCATCCGAAAACGCGTCTCGGCAGTTGATGATATCGTTCAGTTTGTGCGCATATCGCGACGATAGATGGTTCATGACTAGTCTCATCGTTTTAGGGGAGTCGTATTGAGCGCACAGATGTAACGCGTTCCTTCCGAAAGAATCCAACGGTTCACTCAAACCGGTGCCATCAAACTCTACGTACCTTTTCAGTATGAATTCAACGAGTCGATACGACGCATCGTGCGGATGTCGCAACGCCGCGGCCAAGAGCGGAGCGTTGAATTGAAGTGACGACAACGTATATTCCCGCATTGGAAACGGACAAGTGGGATGAGCCGCGAGCTGAATCATTTCGTTTTCGAGATGGATTATGCGTTTCAAACACGCCAAATCGTTCATGTTGCACGCGTGAACTTGCA
>Ga0182095_1132619_pt1 | contig 13318 bp, 10 predicted proteins | sample 041ome_19_FD_127784 | JGI IMG/M metagenome (GOLD analysis project Ga0182095, IMG submission 127784) | Metatranscriptome of coastal salt marsh microbial communities from the Groves Creek Marsh, Georgia, USA - 041412BS metaT (Metagenome... | ecosystem: Environmental > Aquatic > Marine > Intertidal...
AGTCGGTTTGGACGAGATTCACTTTGAGAACTGGGATTGGTTAGGCATTGCCGGTCCAGGTAATCAAAAGGATTCAGAGACTGAAAAAGGCACGGATTATGACAAGCCCGCGTACGTCCCCGCCAACGGACAACGTCGATAGAAAGGTAGCCGAGAGAGAAGTGCAGTTTGAATTAGAAGAGAGAGTTGAAAAAAATATAGCGCGCGCGCGAGAAAGAGAGAAGAGAAAGCGAGAAAGATTAAAATCATGACGATACTGTGATGTATGATTTACCTACGAGGAAGAGATTATTCATTGAGTGAAAACAATAGACTTGAGTGTAAAACACAATTATTAAATCTGTTTAAAAACAAAAGCTACAGGTTGGCGCCGTACCCGAACGCATTTCTTATGCGAGCGAAAATTAAATTCTTCCATCCGTTCTCAGTGACTTCCATGACGTTTTCGTTCCCGTGCGCGTCAGCTTCCGGCACGTCCGTCTGAGTCAGCTCTAAAATGCAGTTCCCAGGCTCTGGTTCTTTCAACACCATGGTCACTGTCGAGTAATGATCCGGAACCCACGAGTTGAACCGCCACTTTTGTACTATTCGCTCGCCGTCTATGAATGTAATCGTTTCGCCGCGAACGCTTCCATCGAACATTTCAAATTTTCCTACGCCTTTCTGGCCCGTACATTTCGTTCTCGTGAAATGCATCACACGCCTTGGGTCTAGCAACGCCTCGCACACGTCCGTCGCCCGACACAAAAACTTTTCTTTGATTTTTATGGTATGATATTTCGTCGACAGCGGCGCGCTTTTATATTCGTGTTCCGTCTTTCCTTTCGCCGTCGTCTGTTTTGGTTTTTGTTTCGCCGCCGCTTCCTCCGTCGCTCTGTCGCTGTTCGCACTATCACTACCATTCTCTCCCGACGTCTTCGCGGCCAAAGCCGGCGTCCCTCTCGCCATTTCCTCCTCCCATTTTTTCACCACCTCTCGCACTTTCTCCTTCCCGCTCTTCTCTTCGATCCATCGCTTCGCCTTCTTCGCTTTCTCGCTCTCGTCCTTTGGACTGAATTTTACTTCGGTATCCTCCCCTCTGTTTTCATCGCTCACGTACGGTAACACCATCGTCCCTACGCGCTCGCCTTCGAGCTCGTAGTCGATGGAGAGTTCCAACTCGTACCCGGGTATGATTTTTCCTTTTCTTTGGTTCAAATACGCTTCGCCGGTGATTCGCAACGGTTTCACAAATCTCACACCATTTGCATCGTCGTCATCGTCCAAAAACGAACTTTGTTTCTCCCCGTCGTCGTCCCCCAAATCGTCCCCACAACCACAAACGAACTCAGACTCGAAAAAAACTCTCGTCCATTCTTTGCAATCCTTCTCCACCCAGTGCCATCCGTGGACGTTCGCGCCGTCTTTCCGTTCTTCCACGATCCATCTTTGATCGCCTTCCCCGAGCTTCGCCATTTTTTATCAGTGAAGAGAAATGTCCTTCGTTTCGCTTCCAAACGCTTCTTTTTTTCATACTCGTAAAAATGCAAAAAACACTGCATGTGTAGATATTCTCTCTGTATTCTCTCCGTATCTTACTCAAGGCAAAATCAGCGCCGCGACTCTCACGGGTGTCGCGCACTCTGCGCGCTTTTACGTGCACGCCTCGATGTTCTCCGTGTACATCTTCTCCTCGTCGTCGTCGTCGTCGTCGTCTCCAAACTTCTCTCTTCTTTATATCTCTTTCTGCGCTTTTTTTCTCTGATCTCTTTGACTTCTTTCCCAGTTTCTTTAGTCTTCCATTTTATCTTCTTTTTCTCTTCATTTAAACTTCACACGTAATAAAGTTATACACATAAAGCGAGAAGAGCAAAAATGCAAAGCGTAGCGGCATTCACCACCACCGCGACGCGAGCGACGTCGAGCGCGTTCGCCTCCGGGAGCACTCGTCGTACTAATACGACGACGAAGAATAAGAACACCAACATCATCCCCGGCGAGAAGAAAATTACAACGACGGCGCAATTAAGAAGAAGCAGCAAAACAAAGACAAAGATAACAAAGACGAAGATCATCAGATCTATGTCGCCAATGCCAGACGCGGACGAAGACGAAGGTTCGGTCCTCGATTTACCGGAAGAGTACGTCCGCGCGGTGCCTTCGAGACGCCCGGATATCTTCCCGGATTTGCAGGAAATCAAACAGCCGATGCCGAACCCTTTACCGGGAGATCCGGAAATGCCGGACGAGGAGGAAGAGGAACAGGAAAGGAAAGAAAACCCGGGAGAACCCGGAGAGGACGAGGAGGAAGACGAGAACGGGGAGAAAATCACGAAGAAAGAGAAAAAGAGGAGAGAGAAGGAAAGAGAGAACGAGGAGTAAGAAGAGAGAGAGAGAGAGAGAGAGAGAGAGACTTTACACATTCTATCCATACTAATTAATTTTACAACACGCTATACTACTGATACTTTCCTACTGATACTACGACTTCTGCTACTACTACTATTACTACTACTACTTATTATTATTATTATTTCATCTGACGTCGCGCAACGAGAGGTTGATTCGAGTTCGTTTGGCAAAGTTGAGAAGGAATTCGTCGTCGTCGTCGTCGAACGCGCTTTCGAGCGCTTCCGGAAACCGAAAGGTTTTTGAGGAACTCATCAACGTTTCGCCGTCGCTAAAGACTCTCGGGACGCCGTGAAACATCGTTCGAGATTCACCGCTGAGCACGATCGCATCTCCGCTGCGAACGATTAAAGCAGTCACCGGCTTTAAGGCTTTCGATTTTTGCCCGAGGAGAAAAATAGCCGGCAAACCGAGCGAAAGCGAGGCGATTGGTTTACTCAAGTTCATCTCCGCGTCGTCCACGTGACCGTTTAAAGTGTCTCCGGGAGCGTAGAAATTCGCCAACCCGACTTGCCCGTCGAAGAATTTATCCTCTCCTTTTTCAACGAAAGCAGCTTCTTTCCCGAACACAATCTCCAGCGTCTTCACGCACGCTCGTTTAATCCTCTCGTCCACCTCCGGCGCTCGCTCTTCCTCGTAAACTCTCTTCGTCCAATCGAACGGTGCCCCTACCGTAGCCCAACGTAACTTCCTCAACAAATGTCTCGCCGCTCTCGATTCCATCCCGTCGCCTCGTTTCGGAGGTTTCTCTAACTCCATCCACCCGTTTTCCTCTTCGTTTAAATACAAACCCGCTTTCGCCGCTCGATACAAATCCGCCGGCAACGGTTTCCCCAATCTTTGCCAATGATTCGTTTTATTCGGTCGTTCCGGGAGTATTTTCACGCAATGCATGATTAACTCTCTCTGCTCTCGTAAATCTAACGCGTTTTGGACGTAATACGCGCCCGGGTGGTCCAATAACTTCCACACCCGAGGTCTTTCTCTCGACGGCGCGTTCGCAAAACGAGAGAAAGCCGCCACCTCTTCGACTCCTCCTTTTGCCTTAAACGTCTGCTTCTTCTCTTCCTCCTTAAGCTCCGAAACGCGCATCACAACGGACGATTCGTGACCAACACATTCGTCAAAATCAATCGTTTCGGAGACGTCAATCTCTTCCACCAGTTTCCCGCTCTTCCGTCTGCGTCCGGTTTTCGCGTCCACGCGAATCGTTTCAATCACTTTCAACCGATACTTCTTTTCCGCGAGCGAGAACGCGTTTTTAGTCGTGCTGTTATTCGTAGTCTCGTCGTCGAAAGTGTTGTTCTTCTCGGCGACGGAGGAATACATAGTTGTAATTCGTCCGTCGTCTTTCTTATTCAGAGCATGATGAAGAGAGGGAGGATGTTTTTAGTGGTGTTTTGTGTCTCTCGCACGTAAGCGCTCGGGGAAGAGAATGAAGACAAAATACATATACGAGATGTGTGCAAAAAACATCACACATCGCGTAAAAAATGTTGTCGAGTACGTGCTATGTATGTGATAAAGTATCTACTTCTTACCACCCTTATGCGTTCTCTCTCGTTGCGTGTACAGCTGCTGCAACGCGTTTTTGGCGGCGCAACTCGGGAAGTTGCTCAAATCGTAATAATGTTCGGCCAAGTCGATTAACCACTCGCCTTTGATTTCCGTGACCGTCCGGACGTACTTCTTGGACGTCAAGACGAACTCGTTGTACACGACCCACTCGGGTTTACCGCTTAAATTCGTAGACGGGTGCAACAAAACCGATTCGTTGTCTTTGACGGTTAAGTACGAGCCGTTTCGTTCTTTGTGCGCGACTTGCATGAAGAAGCCGTTTAAGATGGCTTTGCGGATGTTGACGTAATAGTCTTTAGAGTGGAAGTCGGTGGATTCGAGGAGGACGCCGTGGCGTTGACATAAGCGGACTAACTGGTTGCGGACGTTATCCGCGGATTTCAACGATCGGTGATTTAAGTAGTTTTCCCAGCACCAGTTTTGGCTCTCGCCGTTTTGTTTGAACGCGTGGTAGGCGTTCAACATGGTCAAATGGTCGCCGTCCAAATGCGCAAAGTGCGCCTTCGCGGCGTCTGCTCTTTGTTGATCGTCTCGCGGGCGAATGAAACACTGCGGAACGGAAAGCATGGCGACTATGGTCACGATTTCGTTCGAACACTTAAACTTCGTGCTCCCGACTAACATCTTTGCCAACTGAGGATCTAACGGGAAATCGGACATGATTTTCCCGGCTTTCGTCAGCTCGCCTTCGTCGTCTAAAGCGCCTAAATAGTTGAGCAATTCTAACGCGCGCATTAACGTTTCCGGCGCTGGAGGGTCCATGAAATCGAAATGGACCAAGTCGTCGATGCCTAATTTTTTCAACTGGATGACGACCGAGCCTAAATTCGATCGCAAAATCTCCGGGTACGTCTGTTCGATTAAATCTTTCTTGAAGGAAAGTTCCGTGTATAATCGAAAACACTTCCCGGGTTGGGTTCTCCCGGCTCTCCCGGCTCTTTGTTGCGCCGACGCTCGAGAAATTGGCGAGACTAATAAACTTTCCACTCGACTTCGAGGATTGTACACTTTCTGTTTCGAAAACCCCGGGTCGACGACGTAGACGATCCCATCAATCGTCAAAGACGTCTCGGCGATGTTCGTGGACACGACCACTTTTCTCCCGGCGACGCCTCCGACGGTTAACGCGTCCGGCGCTTTATCAAAAATCCTCTGCTGTTGATTCGGCGGTAACGTCGAATATAGCGGCACCACGTTCACAGGCCCGACGCTGTCCCCGATATTCTTAATCTCGTTCCTAATCTTCCCGCACGCGTCTTCGATTTCCTCCTCGCCGGTTAAAAACAAAAGCACGTCCCCGGGTGGTTCGCACCGGTGTATTTGCACCACCGTCCGAATCGCCGCTTCCAAATAATCTCTCTCAGGTTCTTGCGTGTAAAATATCTCCACCGGATGCGTTCTCCCCGGAACCATAACCAACGGTGCGCCTTCAAAATACCCCTGAAACTTCTTCGCCTCCAACGTCGCCGACATCACCACGCACTTCAAATCCTCCGGTCGCTTCTTCAACACCTCCTTCAACAATCCAAACAAAACGTCCGTCGCTAACGTCCTCTCGTGCGCTTCGTCGATCACAATCACTGAATATCGACTCAATAATGGATCTGTCATCGCTTCTCTGAGTAACATCCCGTCCGTGGCGTACTTCATGATCGTCTTTCGCGACGTGCACTCCTCGAACCGAATCGAATATCCAACCTCTTCCCCTATTTGCACGTCCATCTCCTCGGCGACTCGTTTCGCCACCGACATCGCCGCCACGCGTCTCGGTTGCGTGCACACCACCATCTTAGATTCTTCATTCGTGTTCGTGTTCGTGTACCCGGCGTCGACGAGAAATTGCGGGATCTGCGTCGTCTTCCCCGAACCGGTTTCCCCGACGAGCACTAAAGTCTGCGAAGCCGCCAACTGGTGAAGAAAATCCGATTTTTGTTTCCACACGGGAAGCTTTCGCCTCGTCTCGAGGATGTTCAGATAGGTTTGAGAATACGGCTGATTCGTGTACGGATTTATCATCATCACTTCTTCTTTGTTGTTCGCATCGTCACCATCGAGGGAAACTTGTACTCGCTGCTTTTTCTTCGGCGTCGTCGAAGACATTTGATGATTACGTGCGATTTGAAGAAGTGGTTTATTCCCCGAAAGGATGTGTTGGTTTTGTGAGGTATCTTCGACGCGAACGCGGTTAAACGCACGTCTACATATATATGTACTACTAATTATTACACGCGACGAAAACGTTCGTATACTACTATTTGTCTGCTATACTACTGCGAGAGGGAGAGCAATGCTGAAGAAAAAACTTAAATGGCTACCCCGCCGCTCTTCTCGCCGTAGACGACGCCTTTGCCTAAGCCGCCGCCGCTTTTGAAGTGAATCTCTCCGAGCTGCCTTTCCAACTCGTCGCCTTTAATGAACCGTCGAAAACACCCGTCTTTGTTCACCGTGCACAAGCGAGCGCACCCACCTGAGCTGGAATCCACCGCCATTGCGAGCGTTAACGCTTTCAACACGTACTTCTCGCACTCCTCTCTCGTCATCCGTTCCTTGAACTCGGAGTCTAAAAACCCCCAGATGTACGTCGAGCCGCTTCCGTCCGTCGTCCACGAAGTCTTGATCATGTTCCCTCCAGCCGTGCACGAATACACCTGCGCGCCAAATTTCTCGTCCCACCCGGCGGCAATCGCGTAGCACCCTAACCCGGTCCCGTTGTTCGCGTTTTTATTCTCGTAGTTGATCTTGGTCAATATCCTGGCGACTTGTTTCACCTCCATGGTTTCCCCGTGTGCTAATTCAATCTCGCGTTGCGCGCAGTGGTGCCGGACGAACCCGGCGACGGCTTCGGTATCCGCGGCGGAGCCTGATCGAGCCATGACGACGTTTTCGGTCAAGTTGCACATCTTATCCGACGCTCGGTTGGAAATGTACGTTCCTGTTTATATCGAAGTACGTTAAGAGAGACGAGAGAAAAAGGTGAGATGAGAGATCTGTCCAAGAAGAGAATAAAAACGCGTAAAACGTACCCGTGGAGACTCTCGTGTCCGCGCCGATGACGATGCCACCCGCGTATTCGCACGCCACGATGGTCGTGCCGGTTTTTGGCGCTTCTTGCGCGCGGTTGATGCTCTCCATGTGTGCTTTTGCGCGTGAAATTTCTGCGGAATTTTGTATCGAAATGCTTCGAATTTTCCCCAAAGATCAGACAAAAGGAAAGAAGGCAGAAGCAGCCTGGCGGCGTGAAGAGAGACACGGATGATGGTTTCAGACGAGAGAGACAGAGACGATGACGTGCACTCCCAAGACCAACAACACATCAAACTCCCTCCGTGCTCGAACAACCTCGCCACCGCGTTGCTCACGGACGCGTACCAAATCACCATGGCGTACGCGTATTGGAAAAACAACACGCACGAACGCACGGCGAGTTTCGATTTACTCTTCCGGAAAAACCCATTCGGTGGAGAGTTTACCATCTTTTGCGGCTTAGAGGAGAGTTTAAAGTTCGTCTCGAACTTTAAATTCACGAGACAAGACGTGAAGTATTTGCGCGAGTGCGATTTCGCGAAAGAGATGGACCCGAGGTTCTTCGACGAGTATTTAAGTTCAGTGGACTGTTCGAAAATCACAATCGAAGGCATCAAAGAAGGCACCGTGGTGTTCCCGAGAGTACCTCTGATCCACGTGAGCGGACCTTTGGGCGTGACGCAACTTCTGGAGACGACTTTACTCACTCTGATTAATTACGCGTCTTTAGTCGCCACGAACGCGGCTCGACATCGGTTAACGTGCGGCGACGAGGCGCAGTTGTTGGAGTTTGGTTTACGGAGAGCGCAAGGCGTGGACGGGGGAGTGAGCGCGAGCAGGTACGCGTACGTTGGAGGTTTCGACGCGACGTCGAATTGCGAGGCTGGGAGACAGTTTGGGATTCCCGTGAGAGGGACGCACGCGCACAGTTTCGTGCAAGCGCACTCGAAGTGGGACGATATCCACGGGAGGAAAGTTGGCGAGTGCGAGGATTTTTGCAAAGAGGCGAGGGAAATGTTGAAAGAGTTGAGAGAGGCGATGGTGAGTAGTGATAGTAACAATAGCGCGGCGTATCAATTCGGGGAAACGAATGAGAGCGAGCTGATCTCGTTTTGCGCGTACGCGATTGCGTTTCCGAATTCGTTTTTAGCTTTAATCGATACGTACGACACGTTGAAATCGGGGACGCCTAATTACGTCGCCGTGGCGTTGACGTTGAAGAAGTGTGGGTTTCAACCCGTTGGGGTGAGAATAGATTCCGGAGATTTGAGTTATTTGAGTTTAACGATTAGAGAGTTTATGATTGAAGCGGAGAAGTGTTTAGAGCGTCGGGGAAAACATTTTTCGTTACTCGCGAAAGGATTAGCCGCGGAGACGAAAATTACCGCCTCGAACGATATCAACGAAACCGTGTTGAGAGAATTGAAACAAAGCGGTCACTCGATCGATGCGTTTGGCATCGGGACGCACTTGGTGACGTGCATGGCGCAACCGGCGTTGGGATGCGTGTATAAACTCGTAGAAATCGATAAAACACCTCGGATTAAATTATCCGAAGACGTAGAGAAAGTCACCATTCCGGGAAAGAAGAAGTGTTACAGACTTTACGGAAAGATTGGCGAACCGATCGTGGACGTCATGCTCCGCGAGGACGAAAAAGAACCGAAGGTTGGCGAACGCGTGTTGTGCAGACACCCGTTTTTAGAAGGTAAACGGGCGTTCGTCACTCCCGCGAAAGTGGAGAAGTTATTGTTGGTGTGTTGGGACGGCGAGAAAGGCGGGTGTCCTCGAAAATTTTACGAGGAAAGCGTAGGTTTAGAAAAAAGTAGATTGAGGGTAAAAGAGCAAGTGAAACTGATGCGAGCGGATCATTTGAGATACACGAATCCGACGCCGTATAAAGTGAGCGTGTCTGGCGATTTGTACCAGTTTACGCATCAGTTATGGTTGGATAATTTGCCGGCGAGAGAGTTGACTTGAATCTTTTTTTTTAAAGTAAAATTTCTTCTTGTGTTTTTACAATGTCTTCCTCCTCTTCCTGCTCGGAGTCGACGTAGTTCAGATTGGGTTGCGAGAGCGGCAGAGGTTCTTCGTCTTCTTCCTCGTTGTCGTCGCTTAATATTTCTATGATCGTTTCTTCTTCTTTCTTCATCTTTTTTCTATCGCGCTCTTCTAGTTGTAGTCCTATCTTTTTTGACAAGCCTCTACCAGCTTGCTCGACCAACTTCCTCATCAACTCTTGATCTATTATATTTCTATCGTTATTGCTATTGTTATTATTTCCTTTTGGGTTGAAGAACGCCGTCGCCTTGCTCACTCTCTTAGCGTTCTTTTTCTCGGCTTCTTCGCGAATGGCGGTTTCGATCGATTCCATGTTTTTCACGACGCTCTTCATGTCCGGTTTCCGTTGAAACAACTTCAACTCCGCGTTATACGTGTCTCTAAACTCAACGTATTTCGATTTCAACTGGTCGTACGTTTGTCCCTTTAACGTCCTCCCGTCGAATCCGTATTTGTTCTCCAAGTCGTCGCGTAACTCATTCGTCTTTCTCGTTTTCTCCGCTTGCTTCGCTTTCGGGAGCAGGTGGTATTTCGTCGGCGGTGGAATCGGGTTCGGTAGATTTTTTATGACTGTTGTTGTTGTTTTATCGCCTTCTTTTTCTTCTTCTTCTTTATCTTCTTCTTCTTCATCATCTTCTTCTTCTTGTTCGTCGTCTTCGTTATCTCTCCCCGCATCCACCAACAAGAGAGGCTCCAACACGTTTCCTTTCCAACTCTCCACGATCTCCTCCATCTCTCGGTTCGGTCTCAACGCCACTTCCCCGGTCCCGTCCCAATCCTTCTCGTCTGTCACCGGGCCTTTACATCTCGGACAGTTTCGTTTCTTATCGTCTTGAAACGTCTTCATGTATTCGTTCAAACATTTGCTGCAAAACGTATGGGAGCACCGGATTAAGGCGACGGGTAAGTGGAACAGTTCTTTGCAAATTGGACAGGAGATTTTGTCTTGAAATGTATCCATCGAAGAGGAGGACAACGCGACGTTTCTTTCTTTTTTCCGCTTCTTGTTCTTCTTGTTGCTGTTGTTGTGCTCCATCGTCGCTTCTTCTACCTCTTCTTCATCGCGTTCTTTTCTGCCTCGTTGCTTTGTGTTTTTGTCGCGTCAATACGTTTTAATTTAATGGAGAGAATCTTTTCCATCTCCATCCCCCCCTTAAAATGAAATCAAATGCGAGGAAAATAGAAATGAAACAGAGAACGAAAGACACACGCGGCGAAGCGCTCCTACGCGCACACGCGGTACGCGACAAAAAAAAAGAGTATGGAGCGTAGAAGAGTCGAACTCCTGACCTTGCACATGCTAAGTGCACGCTCTACCAACTGAGCTAACACCCCAAAGGCCACATCTCTAAAGAGATGAGAATCTACATATCCCAAGAAGGGCTGGAATTAGTAATTATAAACTATAGATAAGTTAGGGTTTCATTTTGTGAGCACACGTTTTCTCATCACCCAACACTTTTTAAAACTACGACGAGTACTACTTCTTACAATCATCATCGATCACATGTTGTTGCGATCTAAATTACTATTTGTTAACACTACTATTGTTATTATAAAACTCCATGTTCCAGTTGCTCAAAAAAGCCGGCACTCCGGCAATGCTCTTCTTCTTGTCGTCGTCGTCTTCTTTCTCGACGTACAGCGTAAAATTTTTCTTTAAACTTTCGCTTTGTTTCTCCCAGGACGGGTCATTTTTTTCTAGCGAGACTGAATGCTTCTCCTCGTCGTAATTGAACAACAAACGCGCGTGTTCGTTCGCGTTGCTCGTGATTAAAAATTGCGTCTTTGACGCTTTTTCGCCAACCAGTTCAATGTTAAATCCAAACAAAAGTTTCACCGCCTCGCGAAATTTGAGCACCGTGGATTTGAACGCCACCAGTAAACGCTGCTCTTTCTTTTGTAACTTTGATATGATGTCATCCGACGAGGAAGAAGTGTTGTTATTGATGTTATTATTACTGCTGTTGTTGTTTTTCAACCTGGTGATTTCTTTTTCCAAGCCTCGGATGATTTCGTTCGTAAACGGGCTCGATTTCGTTTGTAAAATCTTCTCGCCTTTTCTCTCGTTTTCAGCCATCTTTTGTAAACTGGCAATCTCGGAGTCTTTCGCTTCGACGATCGACTTCGCGTTTAACGCGTCCATTTTAGCCGTTTCCAACTCTTTTTCCAACGCGTCTTTCAGTTTTTCTTCCTCCTTGGCTTTAGATTCGAATAACTCTCTCTTCGTCTGTTCGACTTTCAACGCTTTCGTCGCTTCGGCTAACTTTTCGGAAAGAGCTATGGTTTCCGTTTGTAACGCGCCAACTCTGTTCTTCAACTCCTCCGGTCCTTCATCTAACAACGACGCCGACGTCCATTTCCCGGCATTCATCAACGCACGCTGTAACTTTTCGTTCTCAATCTCTTTCGCGCGTACGTTTTCCTTCGCGCGCGATAATTTCGCCTCCGTCGAGCGCAAACGTTCCTCCACGGCTTCCACGGAAACCATCTTCGAGTGCAACATGTCACCTCTCGACGCCGACGCTTCTAAACTTTTCATCTCTTGCCTCAAAATCCTAATCGTGTGTTCTTTTTCATCGTCGTTTTTCTTCCCTTTTCCTTTCTTGCCGACGCCGCCGGGCGATTTCGGCAACGAGTTCAAATTCGTATTCTCCAACAACGCTTTCTTTTCCTCCTCGAGCGCGCTCTTCAGCCCCTCGTTCATCTCTAAAGCCTCCTCTAACTTTGCCTCGACCGTTTTCCTCTCGTTTCTTTTCCCTCGCAAATCCGCGACTTCCATCTCCAACTCGGCGTTGACCGTTTCCGCTTTTTCCAATCTCTTGCGCAATTTTTCAATCACCTCGTTTTCTTCTCTCACCTTATCCTCCAACTCGTCGCCTTCGTCGTCCATCACTTTCTTCTCCAGAGCCGCGTGTCTCGTTTTCAAAGCGAGCAACTGCTCGCGAAGTTTATCGCGTTCGGTTTCTGCCAGTTCTCGAGCCTCGACTTCTCGTTTTATCATCGAAGGCGAATAGTTTTGCTGCTGCTGCTTATTATTATTATTATTCGCGGTTGTTGTCGCCAAAACAATCGCAGCATCGTCGTTACTATTAATAGCACTCGTCTCCTTCTCTTTATCCACACTCGTCGCTCTGGTCGACCTCCTCCTCGGCGAAACCATCGGCGACGCGCTTCTCCTCTTCTTCCCTCGTCGTTGTTGTTGTTCTTCTTCTTCTTCTTCTTTCGTCTTTGCTCCTCCTCTCGCAGAAGACTCAGGCATCATCGCCAAAACCTTCGCCTCCGTGGAAACTCTTTTCAGTTCGCTCTCCGCCAATCTCATGCGTAAATCGACGTTCTCCTCTTCCGCTTTCATCGCGCGTTTGCTTTGCGCTTTGAACTGTTGGACGAATTCAGTCTTGACCAGATTCGTTTCCTCGTACGCGTTGGTCATCGTCGACATCTTCTGCCGCTTAGTATTAGTATTATTCGGGGAAGAGGACGACGGGAATCGTCGAACGCCTTTCTTTTCCATCGTCGGTTGAATGTCTTCCTCTTCTGACTCGTCGTCGTCGTCGTCGTCGTCGTTCTTGTCATGAGTTTCCTTCGGGAGGCGAGGGGAAGACGAAGAACGACGACGTAAACGACGATCTTTTTCGGCGGTGAGCGCAGGAGAAGGGGAGGGGGAGGAGGACGCTTTTCTCCTCGGAGGCATGTTTGATGAGTGCTCGCTACTAGGAAAGCGTAGATACGTGTGTGTGATTATATATAGTGAGAGATGTTCTGAGGAATTGAATTGGATTTGAGAACGAACTGGGTGGTGTGTGCTTCGCGAGCGCCATGTATTGTTTTATATAAAGATGCTACTTATTCAATATAATTTCAAAAATCTAGCTACGTTGTATTTACCATCCGATACTGATGATGATGATGATGATGATGCGCGTCTCATCAATCTCTCCTGTTCTCTCTTTCTCTCCAAACACCCTCTCCTCTCTCTTGCTATCTCTCGGTCCACTCTCTCTTCTCTTTTTCTAGTATATATACGCGTGTAATGATACACATTTACTTCGTCAAGAGCGTGGAGGCTGTCGAAGACTCGTACCTCCAGTTCGGCTCCAACTTCTTCGCGAGTCTGTAGTATCTCGCCAATCTGTGGATTCGGGATTCGATCAAAATCAATCGAAACTTGGAGTCCATGTCCTTGCGGTTTCTCTCCAAGTGCTTGCGCACGGACACGGCTTTCTTGATCAAACAGTACAAATCTTCCGGCAAAGTCGGCGCCAAA
>Ga0182095_1408790_pt1 | contig 13302 bp, 9 predicted proteins | sample 041ome_19_FD_127784 | JGI IMG/M metagenome (GOLD analysis project Ga0182095, IMG submission 127784) | Metatranscriptome of coastal salt marsh microbial communities from the Groves Creek Marsh, Georgia, USA - 041412BS metaT (Metagenome... | ecosystem: Environmental > Aquatic > Marine > Intertidal...
AACCTGAGAGCCAACCTCGGAGAAAATCACGGCCGTGCCAAAACCTCAGGGCCGAAGTGTTAGGGCGTTGCTTTCACTGTGTTTTGCTGTAGCAGCCGACTGTATATCGACTTTACAGCTGCCGGTATTGTTCCAAGATTTTCTATCAGAGCCTTTTCTAGAGGCTTTTTCTCTGAGCTTTTGCTTCAGGCTTTTTCCGGGGGTGATATATCACCACTGTTGCCCAGAGACTCTCAAGATGCTCGGACTTGGCCTTCCTTCGCGGTTTTTCACCAAATCTGCTTCAGTTGTTAGGACAGCGCATCCAACAAGTCAGGCGCCGAGTTGAGGATATAGGCGATATCCGAGGCAGCTTGTGCAACGAGGGATTTTCTTTCTTTTGCGAATCGCGCCAGATCAACGCGCTGTGTTTGCGCACTGCTATTTACCGCGCCGACAATCCCCCTCCCCGGCATGATGACTGGCACCGCGAGTGAGGTAATGCCGTAATCCAATTCGTCTGAAATCGTTGCGTAGCCATCTTTCTCAACCGCACGAATTTTCTCAAATAATACCTCTTTAGAGGTCTCTGTTTTATCCGTGAACGCAGCAACCGGATTCGCCTCCAAGAACTCGCGCAAGTCTGCGTCACGCCATCCAGACAAAATACAGCGTCCGGTAGATGTCACGAGTGCGGGGTACCGCGTTCCCGCATTCGCTTGCAGCCTTATCGATCGCTCCGCGGAGACATGGCAAAGATACAAGACATCCGAGCCCTGGAGGACGGTAAACGACGCACTTTCCCCTGTTGTTTCTCGCAAACGCTGAAGCACCGGACGGATTGTTTCGTCTAACCCATAAGTTTGACTGAATAAGCTCGCAAGGGACAAAACACCCGGTGCCAGTGAAAATCGGGAGTCGACGCGGGTGACATAACCCAAGTGCTCAAGCGTGAGCAAACAACGTCGAACAACCGCTGGGCTCAGGTCTGTGACCTCAGCGACTTGGGTAAGATTCATCGCCTTTCGCTCCCGTGAGAAGCTTCTGAGCACAGTGAGTCCGCGCTCCAATGTCGATAAATACTCTGTCGATTTTTCCGTGACTGGTTTCACTGATACCTCTTATAAGCGCAAAGGAGTGATGTCATCGCCATCAGCCCATTAAACGCTTGCTCGCAATCTCGCAGCCGTCTGCGAGGGCGCTGAGCTTCGCAAAAGCCACATCCGGATCGATACTTGTACTACCAACGTGAACGGAGAATCCGCAATCGACCCCTGCCATTAGACGTTCGGGCGGAACAACTTCAGCCCATCGCTCGAGTCGTTGCGCAACCAATTCCGGGTGTTCAATGTAATTGGACTGCGGCTCAATCATGCCCGGACAAATGAACTTATGATCTGGCACGCCAAACTCCTTGAAGGCTGCCCACTCGTGCGCATGACGCGAGTTTGCCCCTTCCACAAGCACCGTCTGCGGCTTTGCAGTCCAGACAATATCGATGATATCGCCAACGGGCACGTCGTGGTGGTGCGGCCCCGGATAGTTCCCCCAGCATAAATGCATCCGCAATTGTTCCTCTGGAATATTACGCACCGCGTAATTAAGCGCCTCGATGTTTACGGCAATCGTTTTACGGAATGTGTCTAAATCCATCGACGCGTACGCTGAGTGACGGCCCATAGCAAGGTCGGGGCAGTCGAGTTGTACAGTAGCACCCGCGTTTGCAATTGCCTCGTACTCGTGACGCATGGCTTCAGCAATCGCAAAGACATAAGCTTCATGCGACTCATAAAAATCATTTGCAAAAAACAGTGAAATCACGCCCGGTGAGGCTGCGCTTGTGAAAATCTGATCGTGACCATATCGATCAGCCGCAGCGCGGAGCGCTTTCATATCTGCTGACGCGGCGGCAAAATCGAGCACGCGTATTTCGGAAGTGCAACTTGGCGCCTTGCGCTTACGACGGCCCGGATTACCAGCAACTGCTTCTGCACTGCGAGGAAAATCCTGAAGATCCTCGAAGAAATAGTTCTGAACACTCTCCCCATCAAACCCTGACAGGCGATCCTGAACGTAAGTGGCGTAGGACGGCTTGGACATTTCACCATCGTTGATCACCGTAACGCCTGCCTCGACCTGACGCCTCACCACGGAATCGATAGCAATCTGGATTTCTGACGCCAAGGCATCACGATCTAAGGGGATGCCATCTGCCTGAGCGAACATCAACTCTACTAATCGATCGGTTCGTGGAAGGCTACCCGTGTGGGTACAAGGGATGATTTGGGTCATAAACACTCCTTCAAAATTTGGTCACTAAGCTGACTCAGCACGCTGTTGGCTCCTGCAGTTGCCTTGGGTCGCGGCTCGGCATAGGGTATGACAACGCCGACTGACAATACGATTAAATCAAGACAATTAACACGGCTCTTACCTAAATTTAGCTTTATCTGAGATGAACCCAATGAAAAAAACTATCTACGCCATCGCACTTTCTGTCGGAATTTCCGGCTGCGACACTCAGCAAGAAGACGACGCGAACGCCACTGCCATCGCAGCGGTGGGCTCGGTAGAAACCAGACGAGGAGATCATGTCGATACTTATTTCGGCGTCGAAGTCGCAGACCCCTATCGATGGCTTGAGGATGATTTGAGCGATGAGACCGCGGCATGGATTGGCGATCAAAACAGTATAACGCGTGACTACTTAGCTGACATCGCAATCCGCGATGATGTGAAAGAAACCGTCGCAAGATTGATTAACTTTGAGCGGGAGGGTGCGCCCTTTATTGCAGGCGATAACCGCTACGTCTACCGCAACTCTGGCTTACAGAACCAAAGTATTCTATATCGCGTCGCCAAAGACGGAAGTGAGACAATCTTCCTAGACCCCAACGGGTTCAGTGAGGACGGCACCGTAAGCATGTCTGGTGTTAGCTTCACCGAAGACGGTAGCAGGGTTGCCTATCAGCTCTCTGTTGGCGGCAGCGACTGGCGCTCAATTGTCGTGCGTGATGTTGCAAGTGGCGAGGTCATTGAAAAACCCATAGAGGATGTCAAATTTTCTGGCATATCGTGGCTAGGAAACGAAGGCTTTTTCTATTCCAGCTACGATAAGCCCGATGGGAGCGAGCTCTCCGCCAAGACCGATCAGCACAAACTCTACTTTCATAAAATCGGTACACCTCAGAGGGAGGATGAGCTGGTCTTTGGCGGCAACGCCGAGCAAAAGCACCGCTATGTAGGCGCAGATGTTGGCGGTAACGATCGTTACTTACTCATCAGCGCTGCTAACTCAACCTCCGGAAATAAGCTGTTCGTCAAAGACCTAAAGTCGGAAACTGGAGAGCTTATTACAATCTTTGCCGATGAGGGCGCCGATACGTTCTTGCTTGAGAGCGATGATGAAACCCTACTCATGGGCACCAACTACAAAGCCCCCAAGAGTCGCGTAATTGCAATTGACCCGCAAAACCCTGACGAGGCCAACTGGCGAGATATCATTCCCGAGTCTGACGTTGTGCTCACAGCACGCGCGGGTGCGGGTTATATTTTTGCCGAGTACATGATTGACGCCATTAGTCAGGTTAAGCAGTTCGATCTAAAGGGCAATCTCGTCAGAGAGATCGAACTCCCAGATCTGGGTACCGCATCGGGTTTCTCAGGCAAGAAAGATCAGGACGAGATTTATTTCACGTTCACTAACTATCGCATCGCACCTGCCATTTTCTCGCTTGACCCTGAGTCCGGTGAGGTCACTTTGTACCGCGCTTCAAAATCACCCTTTGATGGCAATCGTTACAAAACAGAGCAAGTGTTCTACACCTCAAAAGACGGCACGCGTATCCCCATGATCATCACCTACGGCAAAGATACGGTGCGTGATGGAACCACACCGACCATCTTATACGCCTACGGTGGCTTCAATATCAGCATACGTCCGCGATTTAGTAGCACTGTCGCTGCATGGCTGGAGATGGGAGGCATGTATGCCGTACCCAATATCCGTGGTGGTGGCGAGTACGGTAAAGCCTGGCATATCGCAGGTACGAAGCTGCAAAAACAGAATGTCTTCGATGACTTTATCGCCGCAGCAGAATTTCTGATCGACGAGGGGTACACCAGTAAAGAACGCCTTGCGGTCAGCGGTCGATCCAACGGTGGTCTCTTGGTCGGAGCGGTAACGACACAGCGTCCCGACCTCTTTCAAGTATCGTTACCGGGGGTTGGTGTACTCGATATGCTGCGTTATCACACCTTCACAGCCGGGGCTGGCTGGGCATATGACTACGGCACAGCTGATGAGAGTAAGGAAATGTTCGAATACTTGCTCGGTTATTCACCGGTGCATAACACCAAACCCGATACCGCCTACCCTGCCACCCTGATCACAACCGCTGAGCGCGATGATCGCGTTGTACCCGCCCACTCTTTTAAGTTCGCGGCGCAAATGCAATACGACCACACGGGTGATGCACCAGTCTTAATCCGTATCGATAGCGACGCTGGGCACGGCGCGGGAACACCGACAGACAAAATCATTGACCAGTACGCGGATATTTACAGTTTCACACTGAAAAATATGGGCGTTGAAACCATTCAGCAGTCAGGAGCATCGCTTTAATTCTGCTCTTACCCGCTCACCTGGAAAGCGTATTTAAATTATGACTTGGTTTGTTGAACATTGGATAGCCTCAACAGTTCTGCTCATCTATGTTGGCGCACTGTTCTACAACGCGCACGTGGGCAACAGAGCCGCGACGGGCATGGGCGGCTATTACGTGGGCAACCGGGAAATGGGCGGTACCGTGGTTGGTATTTCCTTCTTCGCGACTTTCGCCTCGACAAATACTTTTATCGGTCATGCAGGCAAGGGCTACGAGTTCGGTATCGCCTGGTTCACGCTTGCCATCCTTTTAATCGCTTTCTCGTGGGTGTCATGGCGCTGGATTGGACCGCCCCTAAGACGCTTTGCCGCTGAGTGGGATGCACTGACGATCCCCGATTACCTCAAGGGCCGTATCTTGGAAAATGCCTCCAGCGCAGAGCGACATCCCGTGCTACTTCTGTCAGCGTCAGTGATTGTCTTCGCGAGCCTGCTGTACCTATTAGCGATATTCAAAGGCGCCGGTCACCTCTTTCAGGTTTTTCTCGGCATTCCCTATGAAGTCGCAGTCGGCGTGACACTGCTCGTAGTTGTGGTTTACACCTCCATTGGCGGATTCGTCTCGGTCGTTCGAACCGATGCCATCCAAGGGGTGTTCATGGTAGTGGGAGCCATGACTATTTTTTATTTTGTCACCCGCGCCGCAGGCGGTATCGGCTCGGTCACACAGCTTATCGAAATGCCCAGTAAGCAACACCTATTTGATCTAAATGGTGCCGCACCTTTTGCAGTGGTTTTGGGAGTCTCGCTGTCAGGCGCGTTAAAATTGATTGTCGATCCTCGCCAGCTGTCTCGTTTTTATGGTCTAAAAAACGACGCTGAAGTAAAACGCGGTATGTGGATTGCCGTCATAGGGCTCACTCTGATTTTGGTATGCATGTTCCCGATTGGTATTTATGCGCACCTTATTCTGGGTAACGTGGCTGACACCGACCTTATCGTTCCAACGCTGGTCAACGACGCGGCGATTTTTCCGTTTTGGGTAACGGACCTACTTATCGTATCCATCGTCTCAGCGGCAATGTCATCAATGGACAGTGTATTGCTCGTCGCTTCGTCAACGCTCTACAAAAATCTTATTGCCCCATTCAAAAAGGTCGATAACGAAGTACGGCTATCTCGCATCGCAGTGATCGCTTTCGCCTGTCTCGCGGCCTTCTTGGCGCTCAACCCGCCAGGCGATATTGTTGGCATCACCATCTTCTCCGGTAGCCTTTATGCCGTCTGCTTCTTCCCACCCGTGGTCTTCGGGCTATACGGCAGAGTCGCGCCCGCATCGTGGGTCTTTGTGGCGATGCTTTGCGGCATGGCGACGTTAGTCATATGGATCGCACTCGGACTGAATAGCTTGCTCCACGAAGTTTTCCCGGGACTCATCGTATCGACGGTTATTTACCTTGCGTCGTCTGAACGCTCAAGGGGTAAACCGGCTGAGTTAGCCAGCTGAGATGATGTTCCTGCGTAATACAATCGGGCTACACTGCTCGGAAGCGACTGGGGATCAATTGGCGTGAATAACGACATACAAGCAACGCTGAGAGAACTACCTTCGGTGAGTGCAGTACTCGATGAGATGATTGAAGACATCTCACGCAACGGGCATCAAGCCGTCACCAAAGCAGTTCGAGAGCACTTATCACACCTCCGCGAACAACTTCAGCGAGGCGAAAAAGCCGAGTTTGCTACGCAAAGTGTCTTATCGGCCGTGCGACAGAGACTGGCCAACCAAAATCAATCCTCGCTTATGCCCGTCTACAACCTCACGGGAATCGTTCTTCACAGTAACCTCGGGCGTGCGGCGCTGTCAGAAAAAGCTATTGCCGCTATGTCTAAGGTCGCATCCGGAGCATCAACCCTCGAGTACGATATTGCTAAAGGCAAGCGTGGCGATCGAGACAGCCACATCGAAGCTATTATTTGTGAGTTAACCGGTGCAGAGGCCGCTACCGTAGTTAATAACAACGCGGCTGCCGTTTTATTGACGCTCAACACACTCGCGTTAAACAAATCTGTGCCCGTGTCACGCGGTGAGTTGGTGGAAATTGGTGGTTCATTCCGTGTTCCCGATATCATGAATCGCTCCGGCTGCCGACTGATCGAAGTGGGTACAACAAACCGCACTCACTTATCTGATTACGCAGACGCCATCTCTGATGAAACAGGGTTGTTGATGCGCGTTCATACCAGTAACTATCGCATCGAAGGGTTCACTAAAGCCGTGCCTGAGAGCGAACTGGCCCGACTCGCAGAAAAGCACGCTATACCTTTTGTAGTCGATATGGGGTGCGGCAACTTAATCGACCTTAAGGCGCTTGGTCTTCCTCATGAAGCCACCGCAAGAGAGACACTAAACAACGGTGCTGACCTTGTCCTCTTCAGTGGTGACAAATTATTAGGTGGACCACAGGCGGGCATTATTGCCGGCAAAAAATCGCTTGTTGCAGAGATCAAGAAAAATCCTCTTAAGCGCGCATTGAGACTCGATAAAATGACAATAGCAGCGCTGGAGGCAACGCTTCAGTTATACCGGAACCCCAGAGCGCTTACCTCTCAGTTGCCAGCCTTGCGTTTACTGACGCGAAGTGAAGCTGATATCCATACACAGGCGCAGCGCCTACGGGGTCCCTTGGCAAACGCACTAGGTGAGACACTTCACGTGAGCGTCGTCAACGTTTCCAGTCAGATAGGGAGTGGCTCCTTTCCTGTCGAAGTACTACCCAGTGCAGGACTAGCAATTACATCGGAAAGCGATGAGGACGCCGTCCTACGCGCGCTCGATCGCCGCTTACATGAGTTACCAAAGCCCGTCGTTGGGCGCATCAGTAACGGTGTCTTGTTGCTCGATCTCAGGTGTCTTGAGCCCGATCACGAAAGCCATTTTCTTGAGCAGTTTAAAGACCTCAGACCGTGATCATTGCCACAGCGGGACACGTAGACCACGGTAAGACGTCGCTGGTCAAAGCACTTACAGGCGTCGACACCGACACGCTCGCGGAGGAAAAAGCGCGCGGGCTCACCATCAACCTCGGTTATGCCTACTTGCCCACGAAAAACAACCAGCAGATTGGCTTCATCGACGTGCCAGGCCATCACCGATTCATCAATAATATGATTGCGGGAGCCTCGGGTATCGATCGTGCTCTGCTCATTGTCGCTGCAGACGACGGACCCATGCCTCAAACGCGCGAACATTTAGATGTGCTAACGCTTTTGGGCGTTGAACAGATAGACGCTGTGATTACAAAGATAGATCGTTGCTCATCGGGTCAGGTCGGTGCTGCCTCGAGCGCGGTAAAAAAGCTTATCTGTGAGGCCACCGCGATAGACCCGCAGATCTTTCCCGTCTCCAGTACTCATATGACGGGTATCGAAGACCTAAGAGCACACCTGTTAAATATCGCGCAGCACTCCTCTTACCAAACCGACCAGCAGGGCTTTCGGCTCTCGATTGATCGGCGATTTCACATCAAAGGTTCAGGCATTGTCGTCACTGGAACCGCCAGTGCCGGACAGGTCTCGGTTGGCGATACGTTAACACTGTTACCGCAAGACCTTGAACTGCGTATCCGAGAGGTTCGCGCTAACGATGTGAAGGCCGATAATGCTCGTGCAAAACAGCGCGTGGCATTATGTGTATCAGGCAAGATCAATCTAGACGATATCCACCGGGGCGATGCGTTGGTCGATCCACATTGTGCGAGCTTGACTGAACGAATCGATGTTTCCATAAGCCTGCTGCCGCATGTCTCGAGGCCGGTGAAGCATCTGTCGCCTATTAAACTCCATATTGGCGCAAAGCGTGTTGCTGGAAAGATTGCTTTGATCAACCATTCAGACAGCAGATTGTCTCCCGGTGACGAGGCGATCGCGCAGTTAATACTGGAAGAGCCTCTCTCCACCACTCGCGGCGAGCGCTTTGTTATTCGAGATGATTCAGAAACACATACCCTAGGTGGTGGATTTGTGCTCGATCCCAGCGGCCCAAAATACGGGAAGTCCAAACCAGAGCGTTTGATATGGTTAGACGCGCTTCGCAAGGACAATCTTAAGGCTGCGTTAGAGACACTGATCCAAGAAGATCAATGTGTCGATTTCACGCGCCTTGCCGCGTGTTTTAACCGCAAACAGTCACCGCCCTCGTCGTTTACGCCCGATGACTGCGTAACTTTCCAATCAGGCGGAAAAGCTTGGATCGTCAGAAAAACCAAACTTGCCGAGACGCGCGCCCTCTTGCTCAGCAAGGTAAAAGAGCAACTCTCAGAAGAGCAGTCTGAGGATGGCAGATCCGCGCGAGGCATCGTGAGAGATAAACTCATTTCTCTCTTGCGCAGGAAGACTCACCCCGCGCTCATGGAAGCGACCCTTACCGCCTTAATCAGCAAGGGTGAACTGAAGAGCGCTGAAGGACGAGTTCAGCTTCCCACGAATTCAAATCAGTCGGTACAACCGGACATTAGTTGGCTCCAGCTTCGCAGCGCACTGGCGAAATCGGGATCACAGGTTCCTGTTCTTTCAGAGTTACAAACCACAGCTGGGCTATCAGATATGGAGCTGAAGTTAGCGATCAAGGCTGGCAAAGAATCGGGAGAGTTACACCGCTTGAACGCAAGCCGGTTCGCCCTGGTACCCACCTTGTTGGCCTTTGCCAAGGCGGCTGAAAAACTGGCTGACGAACAATCGCTAACCGTTGTTGCCTTTAAAAATGAGCTACGCATCGGACGCAAACTGGCGATTGAGGTGCTCGAATTCTTTGACAGCTTTCACTACACGCGACGTTTGGGTGATAGTCGCCTGATAGCAAACAAAGCTGTTCTTAAAACGCGTTTTATGGACTAATCAATCACCATCCAAAAAATGGAAGAGCGACATCCCCGGTGGGGTGCCTGGTCTTCAAAACCAGTGAGGTGCTGAGACAGCGCCTGGTGGGTTCGACTCCTGCCTCTTCCGCCAAATCAGAGCTCAGCAAAAGCGATCCCACCCTCCCGCGGGTTTATAAGCCTATCGACTGATATTCCTCTCGATTTACACCTCTTATAGAGATGTTGACCGCTGGCTCTTCGTCCTTTTTCCAATCGATCTCGATAAGGCCGTAATTGTTTACGATTACCTTAGGACCAAGCGCCCTGCTATTGATTTCCGGGAACGCTCTGCTCCAGGTATTAGTCAGTCCGCTCGAAGTGACATCAACCAAGCTTTTCTCCCAAGTGCCCATCTTTTGTGCCGATATTTCCGCGGCGTGCCTATCGCCAGACACAACGAATAGATTAGCTGGTTTTGTTCTTTCCAAAAGTCGATAGAGCCGCTTCTGCTCATTTGGAAAATTTGCCCATTTCTCAAAGCGGTGTTCACTTGCAACCACCTGAATTGAGCTCACGAGCACCGTGACGTCAGCTTCAGAGTCTGAGAGTTGCTGCTCCAACCAAAGCCATTGCTCAGCACCGAGCACTGTCCCGTCTGTGTTTGCGATATACGTCGCGTCCTTACCTGCTGTTCTTTCCAGCGAATCGCGAAACCATCGAGTATCTAACAGTATGACTCGAACTCTCTGCTCAGGCGGTCCGTAGTCGTAACTTCTGTAAGCGCCCTCTCTTGAACGCGACGGGTCATTGTCCGGCACCCGCAAAAAGCGATACATCTCTCGCTTGGCGAGATGCTTTTTCGGGTATTCAGACCCACCATCGTTGAGTCCATAATCGTGATCATCCCAAATACCTGTTAAGAACGGGACCGACTTTACAAATTTGGAGTAATCCTCGTTTGCAAGCTGGCGGTCATATTTCTCGCGAAATACGTCGGGGTCTTCAGTGTCTGCATAAATGTTATCGCCGGTCCAAATCCAGAGGTCGGGGTTTTCCTCTTCAATTGAGGACCACAGCGGTTGAGGTTTATCTTGCGAGTTACATGACCCAAATGCGATACGGGACAAAACGCGCTCAGTAACAATCAAATCGGCATTACTTGCTGACGCACTAGCTGACCAAAGAAGCAGCGCGCAGCCGGACAAGAAGTATTTCATAGATAGTTGCACCAATACCTTCAACCTAATTGAGAAAACCGGAGAAATCATGTGTTTTTCCTACCAAGAACCGTGCGAGATATCCGACCTGCAAACACAAGCCTCAGAAAGTCTTTTTTAGTGGTCAATTCCTTACAACCCACAGCCCAGCCCGTTTTTAATGCTCGTTAGCAAACAGCGACTCTGGCAAACAAACGATCATACTCTCCGCAATTTCAGTGTTCTCATTGTAGAGCGTGATGAATTCGTTCCAAGCAGCACGCCTATATGCTCTTGGGATTTCACACTGACGACAGAATTGAGGTGTATGGTTGCCACTCTGGACGAATCCTTTTTGAAACTATCAGTCTCCCTGTCGTATTGAAGCAACGGGATCAGAACCTGTTTATTTCCAGTTACGCCGTGGGATTTATACCATGCATCATGCTTTGAAGACGCTTCCCTGAGACCTTCCTCAGTTCCCGTATCCACATAATTTGAAATTCTCAGAATAGAGATTACGCCGTCACATTCACTTGTTTCTTGAGCTACGGCACTAGCTCCTAAAACCGAACTTGCCACTGCTATCACTGACATCAATACGCGCTTCATCTGCTTGTCCCTCATCAGATTGGAATGGACTTTCTATGCTAAGAAAAGCGCATGACATCGGCATAAAGCTAAGATGACACTTTTTATTCTGTTGCTTAGCGTGCGCGCCATTGCGGTCAAGGGTCGATGGGATTAGCTAGCACTTGATAAAAGAGCACCTCAAAAGAGGCGCAAATAAAGAAGTCCCTGTGTCACTAAAAAGTGACATAAAGGAGGTTAGATTAGGCTTGTTGCATCATCGTCACGTTTGGATGGACGTTGCAAGACGACTAGCACGGTGTCGCAAAAACTAATAGAAAAGTGTCAGCGTCTCGCCAATACAACCCATGCAAACAGCCAATTTATCTATCGTTTATCCTGAGATTGCTCTAGGTTATCGATATCCAATAGTTGAGGAAATGAGCCATGCAATATGACGCGGTAGTTCTAGGGCGCAGGAGTATTCGTGGTTATAAACCCGATCCCGTACCGCAGTCCCTGATCAAAGAAGTATTAGCATTGGCCATGCGCTCCCCCTCCTCAATGAATACCCAACCTTGGAATTTCACCGTAGTGACGGGTGACGCTCTAGACCGCATCCGCCAAGGGAATACGGAGCGAAATCTGGCGGGTATTCCTCACTCCCGTGAGTTTCGGATTGGTTCGCCGTTTGCCGGACAGCACAGAGATCGGCAAGTGGGCGTGGCGAAACAACTGTTCGCAGCGATGGATATCGCGCGTGAAGACACCGAAAAACGCCAAGATTGGGTGCTTCGGGGTTTTCGCCAATTTGACGCACCCGTCTGTATCATTATTACCTACGACGCCGTGCTGGCAGACAGCGATGATACCGCCTTTGACTGTGGTGCAGTGACGACAGCGTTGGTAAATGCGGCCTGGTCTAGAGGTCTCGGTGCTGTGATAAACAGCCAGGGGATCATGCAGTCGCCCGTGGTTCGAGAGCATGCCAAAATTCCCGACGACCAAATCATTATGAAGGCGGTAGCGCTTGGTTGGCCCGACGACTCATTCCCTGCCAATGCGGTGATCTCCGAGCGTAAAAGTGTGGACGAAGCAGCAAGGTTTTTAGGCTTTCCTGAATGACTTTGAGAAGCAAGGTCGCACCGCTCGCTCTGAAAGTTACTCGGGCACCTCAGCTAAGAATTGAACTCTACTGCCACATCTGTTGGCCTGATGGTCAGCTGAGCTTAAGAGTCCAACAGTAATACTTTTCAGTTAGCTGATAGGGTCGTTTAACACTAGGCGACCAAGAATCATCACCACCAACACCCATATGAAACCCGTCAAGATAAAGCGACAGGTAATCGTTGGGCGCTAGATCAGTTGGATGCTTGGCGTCCCGAAGTTTCGCTTGATCATAGGCGGAGATGCTGAACTGAAAATCGCCAGTAACTCTTATACCGGCCAGTTCCAACTCGCTGCAGTCAGACCGTAAGCCGTTGTCAGAAGGGAAAATGTAATCGGTATGCATCTCATTCACAGGAAGCTCCCAGCATCCAAAATGCGCAGAGGTTTTTCTGTCCGGGTAGTTCTCATGCGGCCCTCGACCGCGCCATCGCACTGACATTTCACTGCGCAACTTTTCGTAATCCAGGCCCACCCTCATGCCTACTCGTGCCAGAGGAGGTACGTGATCCTCTACAAAAATTTCGTGCTCGATCACCATCTCACCAGTCGACGAAAACGACATCGCCCAGCGAGTCTCCAAAACTGCGAGTCCTTGATACGTGTACCCATGTCGCGCTGTTATCACGCCCTGTGTGCAATCTATTTCAAGCGAGAGCAATTGATGTGCAAGGTCCCATAGTCCCGCTTTCACCCATCGGCTGTGCCATGCATTTGGATCGGGGCGATCAACCTCGCTGATGCCGATATCATTATCCAGCGGTGCTCTTACGAAACTATCGACCAGCGGTGTTGCCAACTGATCTACCCCATTTAGTATCCATTGCTCGATAAATCCACTCGCTTTGTCGACGCGCCAGCTGCCGCGCGCCGCGGTAACCGTTATCGCCGCATCCATCTCGATAAAGGTGGCGGGCGTTTCAAC
>Ga0182095_1038629_pt1 | contig 13294 bp, 10 predicted proteins | sample 041ome_19_FD_127784 | JGI IMG/M metagenome (GOLD analysis project Ga0182095, IMG submission 127784) | Metatranscriptome of coastal salt marsh microbial communities from the Groves Creek Marsh, Georgia, USA - 041412BS metaT (Metagenome... | ecosystem: Environmental > Aquatic > Marine > Intertidal...
TTAGAGCGGGTACTTGATAGGTAGGCGCCTTTTCCTCCAGAAAATCGAGGTAAGGCGCCACTACCTAACTTGCGCCGCTATCTAATTAAAGTGTTCTTCAAACACAGCGTCGTTGTAACCAACTAAAACCGTTTTTCCGATCTTGATCGTGGGTGCTCGAAGATTGCCTGTTGGCCCAAGCATAGCGGCGATGGCCTCATCGCTCAGGCCCTGTTTAAGGTCAAAGCTTTCTACTTTTTTACCTTTCATGGCGACTAGCTGTGAAGCACTTGCTGTGATGTCTGGGCAATGCTCGGCGTTCAATTTCTTGCTCGCGAGCACGGTTTCTTTGATCTCTATAGAACGGGCTTCCAAAAACTTGGATGCTTTAACGCAAGTGGTTCAGCCCTTTCTGAGGTAGTACCAAGCAACGCCTTTGGCCATGGTTTGAGTCTCTTATGAATTTTTAAGGATGGTAGCAGAAGTTGCTGACGAATCGAATCTTGTTAATAAAGATAATACTCCGCTTTGCGTGAATTTTTTAAATCGAGATAAATTGCATGACGATTGGCTGACTGGACACCCCATAGGTGCAGGTGCGAGACTCTTGCGCCATGAACGCTTCACTCAGGTTACACACGAGGGTTGGACTCGCTTGGACGCTGGTTGTGACGTTGTTGTGTTTTGCGGTTAGCGCACAAACGAGTGAATCGGGTATCAAACTGCCTCGCGCGATGGCATGGAGTGCTTATAACCTCGGCACAACCGGCTACAATCAGGCGGTTGGCATTGCCAAAATGCTCAAAGATAACCATCGGGTCACCCTGCGCGTGATTCCCGGAAAGAATGATGTGTCGCGATTACTACCCTTAAAGGTTAATCGGGTTCAATTTTCTGCAAATGGGGTGTCCACCTATTTTGCTCAGGAAGGCGTTTTTCAGTTTTCAAACCCGCGGTTTGGACCCATGCCACTGCGGTTGGTGATGATGTCTTTAGGTTTATCTAATCAGGGGATCGCTGTTGCTGGCGATGGCGACATCCTCAAAATCTCAGACCTGAAGAATAAACGAGTGCCTTATGTGCTCGGTGCGCCGGCGCTCAATGTGTCAACAGCGGGGATCCTAGCCTGTGGAGGGCTTACTTGGAATGACGTAGAGCGGGTTGAATTGCCAGGCTATGGCGCTATGTGGAATGCAATGGTCGCAGGGCAGATAGATACGGCCTATGCAACGACGGTGTCGGGGCCAACACGGCGGTTAGAAGCCGCGCCCTCGGGCATCCGCTGGTTGACCATGCCCCATGGCGATTCGGCCTGTTGGCAGCGGGTTCACCGGGTCGCGCCCTATCTGCAGCCGAATATTGCAACTCGGGGTGCGGGCATTAGTGATGCCCAGCCCCACGAGGGCGGTACGTATCCGTACCCGATTCTCACTACCCTTGCCAGTCAAGATGAGTCGCTGGTGACAGCGTTAACCCGGGCGATGCACGAGGGGTATGCACAATATAAGGATGCAGATCCTGGGTCTATCGGTTGGCAAATAGATCGTCAGCAATTTCAATGGTTAGTGCCTTATCATCCTGGCGCTATTGCATATTTTCGATCTCTAGGATTGTGGACTGAGGCAATGGATGCGCATCAAGCGCAGCTGCTTCGCCGACAAGTCGTGTTAGCGAGGGCTTGGCAGGCTTTCAATCGGGGCACTGGCGCGGTTTTGAACGATGACAAGGCTTGGGACTTGGCCTGGATGCAGACCCGGGCGCAATATCTCCATCAAGCAGGGTTTGATCCCATTTGGCGCACGCCTTGAGCGGGAAGTATCCTGCTTTTCAGAGACCGGTAGGCCTTCTCGCAGGTCTTGCCTGTATGATGGTGATCGATCAGTTGCGCCTCTTTGGCGATCCCTGGTTGAGCGGTGTGCTTGCACTTGAGACGCAGTTTTATTTTGCGCTAATCGCGCTACTGCTACCCGGAATCTTTTTAATCTATCCTGGCCGCTATCGACTGATTGACGTTGGGCTGGTGTTGATCGCACTACTCGCTCCGCTGTGGTTGCTGATCCACGCGGAGCGCATTTTGAATGAAGGTTGGGAATTCTTGGCGCCTGACCATGCGGTGGTAGCGAGTGCTTGTCTATGGTTTGTGATCCTTGAAGGGGTCCGTCGGGCTACCGGTTGGGTACTGTTTGGGATTGCTGGCCTATTTTCTTTGTATCCGTTATTCGCAGATGTCATGCCTGAAATGATCAGCGGCATGGCGATCGGCTTTCGTGAAACCGCGAGCTACCACGCGATGAGTATTGAAAGCATCGTCGGGCTGCCCTTCAGAGCCTTCGCCAACCTAGTGGTCGGGTTTTTAGTTTTTGGCGCGACGCTGCAGCACACGGGTGGCGGCGCTTTTTTTATTCGTCTTGCGTTTTCATTGTTAGGGCGGTCGAGAGGAGGCGCAGCCAAGGTTGCTATCGTATCGAGCGGACTGATGGGATCTATGAGCGGCAGTGTGATCACCAATGTCATGACAACTGGGCAGTTGACCATCCCAGCGATGCAGCGACAGGGCTTTTCCTCAAAATCAGCGGCAGCGGTTGAGGCCTGTGCATCAACCGGTGGCGTCCTGCTGCCACCAATCATGGGGTCAACCGCATTTATTATGGCGACCTTTCTAGAAATACCTTACTACCAAGTCGCCTTAGCCGCGTTGATACCGTCATTACTTTATTTTTTTGCGCTTTACGTTCAGCTTGACGCTTATGCCGCAAAGCATGGGCTAGTGGGACTCGCCGACCATGAAATCCCAGATTTGTGGCAGGTAGTAAAAGAAGGTTGGGTTTTTCTTTTAGCCTTTGCTTTGCTCATAGTCTTGCTACTCTGGTTGCAGCAGGAAACCCTTGCGCCATGGGCAGCAACTTTGGCCTTGCTGGTGATTAACCAAGTTCGTGGCCAGCGCATGGGGCTTAAGGAGCTGGGCCATTGGTTAGTGGCCGTAGGCGAATTGCTTATCGAACTGTTGGTCATTCTCTGTGCAGTTGGTCTCATTGTAGGGTCGTTATCAGTAACGGGCCTCTCCGGCACTTTGGTCAATGAACTGCTCTTTATTGCTGGTGATGAGACCTACGTTTTGATACTCATGGGTGCTCTAACTAGCTTTATCTTAGGTATCGGCTTAACGGTGACGGCGGCTTACGTGTTCTTGGCGATTGTGCTGGCACCAGCACTCATCGAGGGTGGCCTAATGCCCCTAGCGGTTCACCTGTTTATTCTCTACTGGGGAATGCTGTCATTTATTACCCCACCCGTTGCCCTTGGTGCATTTGCTGCGGCCTCGGTTGCAGGCGCGCAGCCGGTTGCAACTGGATTTGAATCCATGCGGATCGGGATCGCGATATATTTGATCCCGTTTCTGTTTTTGCTGAATCCAGCACTATTAGGGTTTGGGGGTGCGATAGCTATCACCTTAGCAATTGCTGAGGCACTAATCGGAGTTCTTGTCATAGCCTGGGCCGCTCAGCATCGGCTACCGCTCTTGGGCGATATGAGCCTTTTAGAGGCATGCCTGATGGGGGTCGCGGGGCTTTTAATTGCGCTGCCGGGTCTAACGTTAGTCGCAGGGCTAGAGTCAAATTTATGGGGTAATGTCCTGGGCCTTGGCGGCTTCGTGATGGCGCTGCTCGCTCGGTTGATCCGGGTTAGTTGGGCGAGGCCCTGAATAGATGCGAAAACGGCGCCAAGGTCGCCTGATCCCGCAATTGCTTGCCCACATTATTGATGAGGTCCTCACCGTCAATTAATTCAGCCGCTTGATACTGTGCAGCTTGCAACGCAAATTCAAGTCGGTCTATCTCTTTAACAAAGCGTGCCTCAGGGGTTGTTTGGGACTCATATTCATCCCAAGCACTGATTAACGCAGCACCATTAGCAAGTGGTTCAAGAATCTTGACCACCGCGGCTCTCTCCATGCTGATTTTCTGTTGCCGGTCGACGCCATCGTTGGGGGTGATGTCTCCGACGTAGACCTCACCAAGATCGTGAATGAGCGCCAATCGAAGCACCTGCTCAAGGTTGAGATCTGACCGACTGTGGGCGAGTAATAGACATAACATGGCATTGCCAAAGGTATGCTCGGCTACAGTCTCACAGCGCGCCGGCGCAATACCACGCTCCAACCAGCCCTTTCTAAAAACCTGTTTTAAGTGCAGAATTTCAAACCAAGCAGTCGTCTCGATTGAGGCTTGGGCTAAGCAGTCGGCCGTTGTGATTGGAGCTTTTTCAGTTTGCATAAGGCGCCTGCGGTCAAAAAAGAGCGGATCATGAAGGAAGTTGGCAGTGGCTGCAACATTGGTCGCCTCAGTTGAATCGATAATCAGCGACAAAGTCGCGACAGGAAAGGACAATGTATGGGCAACTTCCAAGCAATCGAACGTAAGAGCTTGCACATCTTTAATCAGATGCTGGGCACTTGGCGCCGTATAGAGCCAGGAATCTGTCGTGCGGCGTTGACGGCGCTCGTCGCGCTTGGGGTAGGTTTTGCCGCTGCTGAGCCAAAGTCGCAGAGCCTAGAGGCAGATCCTGCGGTCGCCCCAGAGCAACTTTGGGATGTGGATGATCCTGCTTTTGAGGCCAGTTCATTGCTCGCCAAGATCGAGGTGACCGAGGGAACGTGGCTCAGTGTTGATGTCTCACCGGATGGTCAGCAGTTGGTGTTCGATCTTTTAGGCGATTTGTATCTATTACCAATAGCCGGTGGCGAAGCAAAATCGCTCACCAGTGGATTGGCTTGGGATATTCAGCCGCGGTTTAGTCCAGACGGCCAGGAAATAGCCTTCGTGTCAGATCGTGCGGGTGGAGATAATATATGGGTCCTGACCCTGGCATCAGGCGACCTGAGACAAATCACTGACGAGTCTTTTAGGTTGCTCAACAGCCCAGTTTGGCATCCCGAAGGGCATTACATCGCGGCAAAGAAGCACTTCACCACCTCGCGTTCTTTAGGCACTGGTGAAATCTGGTTATTCCCTGCTGACTCGGATGAACCAAGTCCTGGTATTCAGTTGGTCGAGAGACCGAATAAAAATTACCAAAAAGAGCTCGGCGAACCGGCTTTTACGCCGCTGGGGGATAAGATCTACTACACCCAAAGCGCCACCCCAGGTAATACCTTCATCTACCATGATGACAGTCATGGCTCGTTGTTTGAGGTCAAACAACGGGATCTTACGACGGGTGAGACTCGGGTCATTGTCGGTGGTTATGGCGGAGCAGTCAGACCAGTCCCCTCAAGAGACGGCAAGCGCTTAGCCTATGTAAGTCGGGTCCGGGCCGAATCTCGACTATTCGTAATGGATCTAGAGAGCCAGACACCAAAGATGTTGGTAGACGATTTAGATCCTGATATGCAAGAGACCTGGGGCGTTTATGGCTTATACCCCAACATGGCGTGGACGCCTGATGACAGTGCCATCATATTTTGGTCGCAAGGCGGATTACACAAGGTCGATGTAACCAGTGGCGCGAAGACACCAATTCCATTTCGAGTTACGGACCAGAGGCGACTGTTCGCACCACCTGCGGCCCAGGTGGCCGTTGCCGAGGATGCGTTTACAACCAAAATGGTGCGTTTCGCTAAGGTCTGGCCGAACGATGATCGCTGGGTATTTGAGTCTTTAGGTCGGCTGTATCAGAAATACCGGGGCCAAGACCCCAAGCCGTTGCTTCAGAGCATGGAGGAATTTCACACGTTCTCACCAGTCGTCACTGGCTCGGGTGATCGGTTGTATTTTTTAAGTTGGTCGGACACGGCTTTGGGTGCGATTTGGACGGTCACAAGTCGAGGGCAACGGCTCGAGAAATTAGACTTATCCCCTGGTCATTATGCTGAGTTAGCAATCTCGAGTGATGACCGCTATTTGACCTATCGTAAATTGAGCGGCAACGCGCTGACCCATCCCGATTGGGGTCAGGAACCGGGGCTTTACATTTTGGATCTTGAGCTTGGTCTTGAGACAAAATTGCAAGACCAAGGTTACCAACCCCATTTTGGCCCTGGGCAACGGATTTATTTCAGCGACAGGAATTGGTCTGCCCGCGGGCGAGGCTCTGACAGTGCGGCGGAGACCCAGCTGAAATCTGTGAACTTCGCAGGACACGATTTGAGGACTCACGCCAAGGGCAGCATGATACGGTCTTTTCAAATGGCACCGGATGGTCGTCACGTAGCCTTTTTAGAGAACTATCAATTGTATGTCACACCGATGCCGGCACCAGGTATTGCGCTCGACCTAAGCGCTGATTTTGATGGGCTTGAGGTGTTAAAAGTCAGTAGCAACGGGGCGACCTATCCTTCATGGTCGAAAGACGGTGGACAAATTTATTGGACCATGGGTGGGCGTCATTATCGGCAGGATATTGGTGCTCAGAGAAGGGCGCAGCTGGCCCCTCAATCGGTTGATTTGTCGATGACGGTGATCTCGGACCAGCCGAAAGGTATGCTAGCGCTGACGGGCGGGCGGATTATCACCATGAATGGTGATCAGGATGTCATTGACGCGGGCACAGTGCTCATTAAGGACAATCGTATTGTCGCCGTTGGTTCGATAGAGGCCGTGTCGATCCCGCAATCAGCGCGACAGGTTGACGTATCGGGAAAAACGCTGATGCCAGGGATGATCGATGCTCATGCTCATGGCCCCTATGGTCGTGACGACATCATCCCTCAGCAAAATTACTCGCTCCTAGCTCACCTTGCCCTAGGGGTGACAACGGTTCACAACCCATCAAGCCGCGCTAGCGAGGTGTTTGCGGCGGCAGAGTACCAGCAGGCGGGACGAATCTTAGGCCCTCGAATTTTCTCGACCGGCGAAGTGGTTTATGGTGCTAAGTCGCTTGGGTTTGCCAAGATCGATAGCTTAGAAGATGCACTAGCGCATGTCCGTCGACTAAAGGCCCAAGGGGCGATCAGCATCAAAAACTATAACCAACCTAGGCGTGCGCAGCGACAGCAAGTCATTGAAGCGGCCCGCCTTGAGGGTCTATCGGTGGTAGCGGAGGGTGCATCGCTATTTCATCAAGATATGAATCTCATCGCCGATGGTTCGACTGGCATAGAGCACAATATTCCAACGCTTAAGATTTACGATGATGTTCGACAGTTTTGGGGTCAGTCTAAAGTAGGATATACCCCAACGTTGGTGGTCACCTATGGCGGGCTCACCTCTGAGGATTATTACTATCAGCAGACCGACGTTTGGAAGCATCCGCTGTTAAGCCAGTTTGTGCCCCCGGATCAACTGCAAGCTCGATCGGTCCGGCGAGTCATGGCCCCGGAAGCAGATTATCGAGACGACGATGCTGCCGCGGTAGCGCTTGAGTTGACTGAACAGGGTGTCATCGTCAATACCGGCGCTCACGGGCAGCGAGAAGGATTGGCGACGCACTGGGAATTGTGGAGCTTTGTTCGAGGCGGATTCTCGCCGGCGGAAGCTCTGAAATTAGCGACCATCAACCCGGCGCGTTATTTGGGCATGGCGAATGATTTGGGGAGTTTAGAGCCTGGTAAGTTGGCGGACCTCCTGATTTTGAAGGCTAATCCTTTAGAGGACATCCATAACACCGATGAAATCGCGGATATCGTGATCAATGGCCGGCTGTTTGATGCTGGGACACTGTCAGAACGTATTACCGGCAATCGTCTCGCCCCTGCATTTTGGTGGCAAGACCGGGATTATTTAAAGATCAGGTAATCGATCGGACGCTTTGCGACAATCCTCGCTATTTGAGTCCTTAAAGCAAAGGAACTTTAGCAGGACGTGATCTGATGCTTACTTCTGGGTGCCAAGGATGTACAAGGGTTATCGGAACCCTGGTGGGGGTGGCAATGCACAGTGATGCTGAATCTAGCGGCGGGCAACATTTTGCCCTTGCAGGCTAGCTACAAGGCTTGAAGCCAGTACCCCCAAGGACTGTTTGCGAATAGCGGACAAGGGATGCCAAAGTGAGCGGCCTTAAACGGTTGAAGTCGGGGCAGCGCCAAAGGCAGCGTGCAGGGTGTACCGACAAAGCAAGGGTTGGGACCGTGCTGCCAAGCTTTAAGGGTGTAAATGCGTGCAGCTGAGAATTCGGCGCTTGCCGGCCATCCAACTTACCAAAGATTAGGAGTGTTGATGTCGTACCTAAAGGACAAAAGTATCGTGATAACTGGTGCCGGCGGTGGCTTCGGCGCCTTGCTAGCGAGAAAGTGCTTGCAGCGAGGCGCGAAAGTGACAGCGATCGACCTTAATCTAGAAGGTTTACAGGAGACGCTGCCCGAGGATCCTGATTGCCAATTGATTGCTGCTGACGTCACCGATCACAGGGCGATGAAAGATGCGGCAAAGCAAGCGTGCTCACGTTATGGCTCGATCGATATTTTAGTGAACAACGCAGGGGTGATGCCGCTTGCTTTTTATCAAGACCATGAGCAAGCCATTGATGCCTGGCATCAATGCATCGACGTGAATATAAAAGGGGTCTTAAATGGCATTATCGCTGCTTTTGACATCATGATGGCGCAAGGACAGGGGCATGTGGTTAATCTGTCATCGATATATGGTAATGCTGCTGTGCCGGGGAGTGCGGTCTATGGTGCCACCAAGGCTGCCGTCAACATGCTGTCCGATGCGCTGCGATTAGAGTCCACGGGCAAGATTAAGGTTACGACGGTGAGGCCGACAGGGGTGCCGGGCACGGGGTTAGGTCAGGGGGTGCTCAACCCCGAGGCGATTTCCGGCATCTTGGGCAGCCACTACCCAAGCTACCTTGAAACTATGATGGCGGTCATGAACGGCACGGCATCCGAAGACTTAACCTCCAGCGAATCGATTGGTTATGCCGCCCTTGAACCCGAGCGATTGGTGGAACAAATACTGTATTCGATCGATCAGCCCTGGGGGGTCGTGATTAGCGATATCACGGTTCGCGCTGCCAATGATCGATACGTGATTTAACCTTCGGGCGCTGTATAGCCCTCGGCTTGATCGACTTCTGAACCGGAAAAAAACAAAGTTCGTTGCTCAGTGAGATAGCGACGATGGCTCTTGTCCATCATATTAAGGTGCTTTTCATTAATCAGCATCGTTTGCAGATCTTGCCACTGTTGCCAGGCCTGAGCGGAATAGTCCTTGAAAATCTCCTCGCCTTTGGGGCCAGGGAAGGGCGGGGCAGGCAGCCGGGGTAAGGTTTGTTTCAGTAATTTGCAAAAAACGGTGTCGGTCATAGGGCGCCTCTTCAGTGGCCTTTAGTATGACATGTTCCCGACAGGTAGCCCACGGCTGACCCAGTCGACAAGACTCTGCCGATTAGTGTCCTTGATTGAGTAAAATTTGCGCTGGTCGACATAAGCCGTAGCGATCTTGCTCATCAGGGGTGATCCAGATGTCTTCAGCAAGGCTAGGTATTTGTTGCTCGTCAGCCACAACTAACAAAACGGGCTCGATAATCAAATGAAAATGCGTGAAGCTATGGGTTAGTTGAGGCAGTCGGACAGGGCTTGCTGGTACACTATCTAAGGCACTAGTTAGGGCGTCTTCTTCGATTTCCGGAAAGCAGTAGAGCCCACCCCAAATACCCTGCTCCGGCCGTCTGCTCAGTCTGAAGCGACCCGCTAGGGTTTTCACAATCAGCATGTGGGTCTTTCGAGTCGGTTTGACGCGCTTTGGTTTCTTTCCGGGGTAGGCGTCAGTACTACCTTCTGCATAGGCTAAGCAATGCGTCCTCACCGGACATTGTTCGCACTTGGGCTGTGATCGGGTGCACAGTGTTGCCCCGAGATCCATGATGGCTTGGGTATAGTCACCAACGCGAAGGGTCGGTGTTAATGTTTCTGCTTGAGCCCAAAGCTTGGCGGCGGTCTCCCCTTGCCCGGGCCAGCCGTCAATCAAAAAAGCTCTCGCCAAAACGCGTTTGACGTTGCCGTCCAAGATAGGCGCATGGACGCCAAAGCATATCGCGGCAATCGCTCCTGCAGTGGATCGACCGATGCCTGGTAAGGCGTTGAGTTCAGGCAAAGTATTGGGAAACTCCCCTTGATACTGGTCGCGAATCAGGCGGGCGGTTTTATGGAGGTTTCGAGCTCTGGCATAGTAGCCAAGACCCGTCCACAAGCTGAGCACTTCATCAAGGTCGGCATTGGCAAGATCGACCACGGTGTCAAAGCGGGCCATGAACCGATTAAAGTATGGAATAACCGTAGCAACTTGCGTCTGCTGCAGCATGATCTCAGAGACCCAAACGGGGTAGGGGTGCAGAGACGCCTGCCAAGGTAGGTCGTGTCGGCCATGGGCATCAAACCAAGCCAAAAGGCTGGTTGCAAAAGTGGTGGTCACGTTCCCAAGAGCCCTTTTAAGAGGTCTTTGAGTTTGTCTGGCGCCTTGTCCTCCAAAACTCGATCTAAAAGTGTTCGGCTCTTGTCCTTAAGGGCTTTTTTCGCCATGTCAGCTAAAATCTTTTGGGTTTGTGTTCGATCGATTCGACAGCTGCTGGGTGAAAAATCTGCAAAACTGGCTTCGCAGCGAGCGGGCCATGGAACGTCAGTGAGTGGGCCTTCGAGTTTCAGTGGACCGCGAGCGTTGGCGGCAATGGTCAGAGCCACATCAAAGCCAAGGGTCTCGGCAAACCAATCGAAGCCACCGTCAGCCTGAAGCGTCATAGGGGAATATTTCAGGCCGGCATTCTGACCGTCGTAAATGCCCCGTCGAAATTGGTGCTGCCCGGTCATTTCGTCAAAAGCGAGCTGATCCGGCCAAGCGCCAACGCCGGATTGGGTGCCGCCCAGCTGATCGAGGACTTGGACTTTCTCTTTCACAGCCCGAAGGTCAATAAGACCATCACGTAGCCAGAGATGAGTCTCCCCTCGGAGACTATTGCTCAGCGCACCCAGGGTGGTGCCAGTGAACTCAAGATGTGTATTCAAACTCAGGCGACCCAAGGTCTGGTCAGTAAAGATTGAATTGAGATCGACATCACGCGCTTGGATTGCAATATTGGTCAGCGCCTTGGTGTCGTAAGCGCTTGAGATATTTGTACTCAAGTTGCCGCTGTTAAGGTCAGCTTCAAGGACGCCATTAGCATTACCCTCGCGATTGATCAGTTTTACCGAGATGTTGTTCAGGGTTAACGGGTTGAGGCTAAGGCGATTCACTTTGAGTGCGATGTCAAGATTTAAAGGAGCCAGATCTGCGACAGGGATTAAGACCTGGTCTTTAGCGATAGGATCCTGGTCCGCCGGGTTAGGCCCGGCGTCAGTCTTTAGTTCACCAAGATCAATGTCACCCAGCTGTAAGGATACGCTTACTTTGTTGAAATCCTCCGCAAAGCTGCCCTCGCCTTTAAAGGTAGTGCCATTGACGATGCCGTTGATATTTTTGAATTCAGGCGATAGGTCGCTGCCGCCGACTGCCGCTTCCAAGCGAAAGGCCCGCAGGGGCCCAAGCCCTAAGTCTTCGACTGGCGCCATCTGATTTAGGCGCTCAGCGTCTACCAGCGTAGACTCTAAGGCGAGATCCAGAGCATAAGCAGGGGTTGTGAGGTGTTTTATGACCCCTGTGATCTGTGTCTGAAGGCCTAGAAACTCGAGTAAAGCTGGTTGTAATGTTAAGGCATCCTGACCAATGTGGTAGTCCCCGGATAAGATCGCGCTGAATGGCGTCTCCTCGCTCAACGGGGTGGATAGCTTGCCATCAAGTTTGAACTCGTCAAAGGCAAGCTCGCCTTTAACAATATCGATCACTTGAACGCCTTCGAGCCTCCCAAGGAATCGGATGGCGAGATCAGTATCCTCATAGGCCGTGGGGCCTGCAGATTGCAACGTCAGTAGGTTATCGGTGAGGCTACCGCTCACCTCCTTCAAAGAAAGGGTGATGTTGCCGTCAATCTTTTCGTCGAAGTATTCAATGGTTAAGGTCTCGACGCTCAGAACGGAGAGCGAGGCAGGTAGATTATCGGTCGGCGATGTTGGGCCCGCAGCGACATCCTCCGATGTCGAGCTATCCATCGGCGTATAGTTATTTGTCCCATCAGCCCGCTCGAGCAGGCGGACAGTAACCGCGCCAAGCTGAATAGCATCGATCTGCAGTGCTTGATCAAGAACCATCGGTAGCAGCGCCACCTCTACAAAAATCTCGTCAATGGTCAGCAGTGGTTGGGGGCCTTGAATCGCCTCAACCTTGAGGTCAGTAAGGTTGATCGCAAGATTGGGCCAGAGCTCCCATGAGAGATCTGTGAAGGCCACGTTAAAGCCAGTGCCAGCCTCGATTTGGCTTGTAATGATCGGTCGAAATCGTTCTGGGTCAGCAAGTAGCGTGCGGATTCCCATCGACACGGCGAGCACGAACACGACAAGCGCGGCAACAAAGATCAAGGTGGTTTTTTGAATGCGACTCATGATCGCTTGACCTTTCAATGTGGTGGCCGCTAGTTTACGGATTCTCGGGTGAACGGCCAATCCTCGTAACCATTGTCTGTGCTATGACGGCTTATTCTGCTATCTTTTGGCCGTGATTATTTAAATTGGAAGAAACTATGTCTGACGTTGGAACTCAATCAAATCCGCTGAGGGTTGCGATCATTGGCTCTGGGCCTTCTGGATTTTATACCGTGAGTAACTTACTCAAGCAGACCGGGTTAGTGGTTGAAATGGACATGTTTGACCGATTGCCAACGCCCTATGGTTTGGTGCGGGCAGGGGTTGCGCCTGACCACCAGAAAGATAAATCAGTGACTAGAGCCTATGAAAAAAGTGCAAACACCGAGGGTTTTCGGTTTTTTGGTAATGTTGAATATGGCACCCATATCCATATGGCGGATCTTGAGAAGCATTATCATCAAGTCATGTTTACCACCGGCAGTCCTTTTGACAGAAACCTAGGTGTCCCAGGGGAAAATCTTGGCGGCAGTCATTCAGCAACCGAATTTGTTGCTTGGTATAACGGCCATCCAGATTTTGCTGATAGAACTTTTGACTTGAGCCAAGAAAACGTCGTGGTGGTGGGTATTGGCAATGTTGCCATGGATGTTGCAAGGATTCTGTGCAAAACCGTTGAAGAGCTTAAAGTTACCGACATCGCTGACCACGCCTTAGAGGCGCTGAGTCAAAGCAAGGTTAAGAATGTGTATATACTCGGTCGTCGAGGGCCAGCACAAGCTGCTTTTACGCCGCCAGAAATTAAGGAGATGGGAGAGTTTGCAGAGGCAGATGTCAACATAATACCCGCTGAAGCAGCCTTGGATCCCCATAGCCAAGCAGCCCTTGATGAAGCCCAAGATAAAAACGCGCTCAAAAATGTCGAAA
>Ga0182095_1290892_pt1 | contig 13230 bp, 10 predicted proteins | sample 041ome_19_FD_127784 | JGI IMG/M metagenome (GOLD analysis project Ga0182095, IMG submission 127784) | Metatranscriptome of coastal salt marsh microbial communities from the Groves Creek Marsh, Georgia, USA - 041412BS metaT (Metagenome... | ecosystem: Environmental > Aquatic > Marine > Intertidal...
ACTCGTCGTGTTCTCGCTCGCATCCGCGTACTCCAACAACCTGGCCACCAAATCCGTCGTCGACACCCCTTCCGTCCTCTTGATCTCGCGATATTTCCCCAACGCTTTCGGTATCGCGTACGCGTCCGTCCCGTCCGGCAAATAACACGGGTCGTCCCCGTGCACGATGCAATCGATCCCATACTTCTCCGAAAATAACTCCTCCACAAACTCCTTCGTCAACTCGTACGGCACGTTCGCGATTATATCGTCCACCCACTTCACCGCTCGCACGCACTTCACCCTCTCCTGCTCCGGTAACACCGGTGGGCCTTTGCACCGCAAAATCTCCTCGTCCGAAACCAGACCGACGATTAATTCGACTTCTTCTGCTCCCTCCACATATCCTCCTTCTTTTCCTCCTGTTGATGCGAAAGAGGCAATCGCTCGTGCCTGTCGCAGCGCGTTCGCGTGGCCGAAATGCATCAAGTCGAAACAGCCATCCACGTACACTCTGAAGACTTTTCTCGTCTTCTTTAATGTCTTCTTAGCGCGGAGAAGCGCGACCGCACCGACGAGCAAAAACGAGGACGATACAAATGGGATCATGTTCTGTGCTCTCTCGAGTGTCTTAGTATTATTACGCAGAGTTTATGTATAATATATGCGCGCGTGTAACGTGCGCTTTACAGTGGAGAGAAATGGCTTCACTCTTAACATGTAGGGGAAAACTCTACTTTGATGCGATGATGAAACGCGCGAAGAATACGACAAAGAAGAAGGGACGAGAGGAAGACGAACTCGTGTTCAAAGGAACCGTCGAGCCGTTTTACTCGTCGGCGCATCCGGTGACCCCTGCGGTACTCTCATCGTTGTTCTTCGTTTCGTTTCGTAACCCACTGCGCGTTCAGATACCATTCGTGTGATGCGTGTGACTCTCTCTCTCTAACTCTCTGACGCTCTCTCTCTGACTCTCTCGTCAAAAACAGGAAGCGTACGGCTTCGCCGGCATCGTTTTGTCCACCGTCCTCTTCCTCTTCCACCTGTTTCTTCTCTTTTCTCCGAATCCAGAAGTGCAAAAGGAACGACAGTTGACAAAGACCAAATCCGAATACGGTGACGATACGCTCGTCCGGTTTATACTGTTCTCGAAACATTACGCCAAAGCGATCCCTCTGTGGATGAGTTTAGCGGTGTGCATGTACGTGATTGTAATCGAATGTTTAAGCCGCGTGAAAGTGCTTCCGTTGGACGACGGGCGGTTGTTCACGTACCGCGGAGCGGCGTCTCGCGCCTCCTCCTCGAACGCACTCCGACGAAGAGGACGAAGGAGGAAAGCGGGCGAAAAGGAGGAGGGGGAGGAAAAGGAGACGAAAAGAGGAGGAAGTGGCGGAGGAGGGTTTATCGGCGAGAGCGTGGACGTGAGAGCGTGGAACGAAGCTTTGTTTCGTCGTCGTCCTTCGTGATCTCGGACGACGCGGCGAACGCGCGTTGAGAATAGCAAGTGTTTTAGGAACCAAAATGAGGCCGTTAGACGGCACAAATTTCTCGCGTTAAAGTTCTTTGCAGAAAGAAGGAGAGAAAGCGTTTCCTCTCCTTTATCCTTCTCTCTCTTTCCCTCTCGATTGCGTGCGTGTATATTTAATTAATACGCCGCGTTAAGGGCATCGCATTCATCGTCCTCCGCGAGCGCTTCTTTTTTCCTCCCCATTTTTAGATACGTTTCCCCGAACATCAGGATGACCTTTGACGAGAACGACGGCGCTTTGACGAGCGCTGCGCCACCAAAAGTAGCCGCACTCTTGACGTTTACGAACGTGCACACGACCACGAGTACGAATACGACCAACGCGTTCTCTAAACGCGGAGAAGAAGAAGAAGACTTGAGGGTTGATGATGAAATCGAACGCGTTTTGAACGCGAGAGGGGTGAAACGGTCGAGCTTTTTTGAAATCGAGAAAAATGGTGCAGAAGAAAACGTCGAAGAAGACGTCGCACTCGGCGCGATGATGAAAACGCACGTCCGCGCGATGATTTCTCACGCCTTGCTCGTCTCCGAAGACGCGACGATCGTGATATCTGGAGACGATTTTGAGATGACTTTAAAACAGTTCGCGCGCGCGATATCGTGGGCGAGCGAAAGCGTGTTCGAGAAAGAGTTGAGACGGGTGCCGAAGAGCGCGTTTACGTTGAAAGCGACGTGCGCGGCAATCGGGATGAAGGAGAAGGCGACGTTGGTGGACGTGGTTGCGATGCGAACGGTGGGAGGGTTAGGGGCGAGTTCTTCGGAAGATGAGCGGAAGGGCGCGAAGTTGGAGCGGGCGGAACTGGTGAATAAGGAAGACGCGAGGGATATCGTGAAGTATTTGCCGAGAGGCGACGACCGGGCGGTTGGTTTTTGTTTTTATTTAAAAGTTGGCGAGAATAGACCGGTTGGAAAGTTACGGTTGATTGCGTTACCACCAGTCGCGCCGAAAGCGTCGGTGTTTGCCACGTCGACGAGCGAGGAGGTGCTGAAAAGACAGGCGTCGGTGTCGAGAATTTCAGCCGTCGCGAGCGCGTTGAGAGAGTACGGAGGAATGGACGCAAAGTCGCAACAGCAGCAACAACAGCAAAGTGACGTGTTGGCGAGACGTTGGCGCAAGAATCCAGCGACGAGATTGTTGCACGCGATGCTCGTGGACGATGCGGATGAAGGCGAGAGTAGTGGTGGTAGTAATAGCGGGAACTACGTCTTTCAGAAATATTTCCGAAGCGCGTGTATCATCAACGGGTCGACGCCGTTTGGAGGAACACAAATCGCCAACATGGCTGCGGCGACAGCCATTTTACCGCCACCGCCACCGTCGGTGAAGAAAATAGTACACATCCAACAACAAAATCACGAGAAACAGAGGTCGAAAAAGATATTAGAGTTGGAAACGCGAGCAAAGGTGGCGGTAAACGTGCCGCCGCCGCCGCCGCCGATGATGACGGCTCAAAAAGTTGAAACAGAACGTTTAGAAAACAAGTTGGGTGGGCGTAATAATTCTGTGCGTATAGCGACGACATCGACGCCGAACGCTTCACCGTTACCGTTTCAGTTTAACGAAGACAACGAGGATGACATGCCGCCGACGCCACAAAATTTGAATTTTCACACGCCTCAGATGGCGTTTCACTCCGACGAACAAAGACAACAACAACAACAACAACAAAATACACAACGAAAAAAGAGAACGCCGCTCGCGGACATATCGGTCACGATACCTTCCCCGCCCGTAGTAAACGCATCAAACGACAACGACTATTACGCCGCCATCATTGGCGAGTTGAAATTAAATCTGGAACAAGAACGCAAACGCACCGTGGAGGCGGAAGAACGAGCGATGAAATCATCTGAAGCCGAATCGATTTGGCTTTCGCGCATGTCCGCGGCACGGCATGAAGACGAGAAGCGACGCGACGAACTCGAGATGTTGCGTCAATTGCACGCCGAAATGCAAGCGAGAGCGAAAGATGCCGAGGAGAAGGCAAATGTCATCGAAGAGCGGTGTAAAGACTACCGAAAGTTATCGGCGGAGTTGGAAGCCGAGTGTTCGCGTTTGCGAACCTCTGCGCAAAACGCGGAATCTTTAGCGAATGGGTTCGAGCAAGAGTTACAAGGTAAAACGAAAGCGTTGGAAGCGGAAGCTGCGGAACTCAATCGCGTTATCGAGAAGTTTACATCTACGGAAGAGGAATGCACAAAGGCGAGAGCGCTTTCGCGTCTGTTACAAACGCAATTGGACCAAACGAATCGAAAGTTTGACGACGTATCTGCAAAGTTAGAAGACTCGGAAAAGAGGGAAGATATTCTGAAGCGAAAGTTAAAAACCGTGGAAGACGACCGCGACTCGTTTCGAGCGAAAGCCGAAGACGCGGAAACGGCTTTACAACCGACGAAACTCCTTGCACAGAAGCAACTTGATGAGATCAAATCGCGCGAAGCTGACCGAGACGTTGCATACGCTGCCGCCGATTTCGCGAGACGCACTAACGCGAGCGTATCCGCGCAACGCGATAAACTGCTAGCTGAAAATGCGTTGTTAAGAGAAAAGTTGGCCGTGACTGAAGCGGCCGCAAAATCGGCGCTTTCCGGGATTGATTTCGCGAACGGCGCGAGTATGGGTTTTGGTTCTACCGAGGATAAATCACAGCAGTCGATGAACTCTGCGCAACTCAATTACGAATCGCCAAGTTGGTTGCACGAATATGCCGCGTTTTCAAGGGTCGGGACGGCGTAACGTAGGATGGATGTATATGCTTTTATATTTTACAACTCTACTTTTGTGTGCGTCTCTCTCTCTCTCTCTCTCTCTCTCTTTCCAATTGCACAGCTTTGATGGCACGTAATTATCACTCCTCCTCTTCACTTTCCTCCTCTTCATCACTATCATCGGTGGCGGTCAAATGATACGCCGCGCGAGGACAGTTCATACAACAGCGAAATCGTTCGGGTATCGGACCATCACTACATCCGCGGTCGATCAACGCTTTCGCAAACTCTTCGTGTCCTTCCTGTCTGGCAATTATTGGAGCCACTGGGTGCCAGTTCCAGTTATTCTCGGCACAAATTTTTTCGTTCCTCCACCAGTCGACGAGTTCCATCCTCCCAATGACACATAAACCTACCCAAACGCTGTCGAAGATACGACCCGTGTTTGCGTAAATTTCAGGATCGAAGAATCTTTCGAAGAACTTTTTCAGGGTAGTTACTGAAGAAAACTCGTGAATGAACCAGACACCGTGATCAGGGGTCATCACTCGAGAGTCTGGGAACGTGCCGTTTCGATGCGAGGACACTTGCCATCCGGTTCCTTTCAAACCTGTCAACATTGTTTTCGTCGCCAAACACGCGAATTTCACGTCTGTCGGATTCAGGAATGACACGACTTTCGCGAGCAAATCTTTGTTCTCCTCTTTCTCAAACAAATCCATAAGTGGACTCGGTCCTTCTTGAAGCTTCTCCAGAGTCAAATCCTCAAACTCGTACGTATTGAACGATCGTTTCACTCTCTCGTAACACTTCTTCGAGCTCAACGCAAATCGCTTCAAATCGCCGGTGGTTAACCGCCAAATTATTTCATTCTCGAAAAGATCTGGTATCTCCAACAATAACGTCGCCAACGTCGTCGGTGGTCCAATTGTTGCCCTTACTTCTTCTCTCACGTAACTGTCTGCGTCGAAATCGGCGCAAACAAAATCGGCACCGTCTCGCACGTCATTTTTTGACACGTCGTGAATGCGAATCTTGTACGGCAAAGCGCACCCATCCGAGATATCAAAACCCGGGGGTCGAGTCCAGTGTTCCACTATCGTTCCAGTCTCCCAAATATTACTCGTTGGATCTGAAAACGAAACCACTCTCGCTTGCACCCGTTGGCCAACCTCAAACCTCAACTTTGGTCTCCTCTTGCTTTTGTAGCACCCCGTGTTTTCCAAGCGACAGCTTTCGTTCGTGTCGTCACGGATGAGATAAAATTTATACCCGAGCAAAGCGCGAAACTCCTCGTCAACTTCCGCCTTATACGGATGCACGACCTCGCAATTCACGTTGTTACATTTCACGTGCACGCCAACGACTCGCCCGGTGATTTGATGCTCCTCCTCGAAGTTGCCACCGACGAAACAAGAAAACTCCAAACGTTCTCCAACCTCGAATCGCAAAAACGGTCGTCGCCTCGTTTGCAACAAAGAAGACTCTTTCTTACCGTTCGCACCACCCAAACGCAACGGGTCGAAGCCTCTGTTCTTCTTCGTCATCGAGGCACCTTTTCTTTCTCGATATTTCTTCTTCTTCCTTCGCTCTCCTTCTTCTTCTCTTCGCCGTTTGCGCGGACGGAAGGAAAAAAGAGAGAGAGAGAGAGAGATGAGATCGTTTGTGAATGTCGCATGTGTGTTTGTGTTTGACCGAACACAAAAGCGAGAGATTTGAGCGTTTTTTGTCTCTTTTTTTATTCGAGTACAACTGCACAAAAAAAACTCTCGAATCTTTCGTGTGTATCTCCGTATCGCATGCATTTACTGACGTCTTCGCCGATGCAGGGGCTCTTCTCCCAAACGGGACAACAACCGCGAACGTCTCCGTTGTGTTTGAGGCAAAGGAAAGCGGTCGCGCAATCGTCGTCGTTTCTTTCACGAGGAGGAGGAGGAGGTAAACGAGGGGGAGGGAGAATTGATTCAAAAATTGTTGCGTCCAAACGCGTCTTTTCCCCGAGAACTGTGAAGACGTCCAACAAAAGCGGCGGTTTATTTGGCGGTGAATCAGATGCGCATTTGACGACGACGAGACAGAGAAGAAGCAGAGCTTTATTTGTGACGACGAAAGCGTCGGTGGATAACGCGGAATCGATCGCGCGTAAAGTGTCTCGAACGGCAGCGGCGTGCAAAACGTTAGGCCGATGGGGGTTTTGGGGGCAGTTGATTCTCTTCACCGTCGCCGCGGTGGTGGTGGTGTTTTCGTTTTTGTTTAAAGGGTTCACGAAAGCCACGGACGCGGGGTTGTATTTTATCTTGTTCGGGATCATGGCTGGGTTTTTTACCACGTTTTGGTCGCTCGGGTTAGTTCGATTGGGCGACCGGTTGAAGGCGTCCATCGCGGATCTCGAATTGGTGCCGCCGAGAGCGGAGGTGGTGAAAGCGTTGACGACTGGGTTGACGGTGAATTTGGTTGGGTTAGGCGCCACGATTGTTGGTTTACAAGCGACGACGGGGTTGTTATTCGCGAAGACGTTGACGATCGCGGCGACTGGGCCATTCGCGCAAAATGCCAATCCGGTGTTGGCGTTGGATATTTTCTTGGTTCAAGCGGCAAGCAACGCGATGTTGGCGCACTGGTTGGGGATGAGTATATCGTTGTGGTTGTTGAGAACGGTGAATTTACCGAGTCCACCCGCGCCGAAAGGGGAGAAGTAAGTGTGCATCAGTCGAAAGGTACATGATTTTAAACGAAGATGATGTGCTTCTTTTTAATATATTTTTGTTACAATTTCTCGCTTTTTATTTATATCTTGTTTTCTACAGAGAGACTTAAAGTGTACGCATATACCCGCCGCGCAACGACGGATGATGCTCACTTACTATTGTGATTATTATTATCTGTTGGTGGTATATATGCTCTATATCTAGTACGTGCTCAACCACGGATGTTTCAGCAACTCCTCTGCGGTAGCGCGGTTTTTCGGGTCGAAATCCAACATCGGCTTCAAAAACGCCGTCAGTTCCATCGCCTCGTCCTCGTCTAATCGATACTTTTCCACTAAAACGCGGTCTAACGTCCAAAACTTCAAGTTTTTAATGTTCCTCAATTCGCACGAGCGGTTAAAGAAATCTTTCGACCGTTTTCCACCGAGAGCGATTTTCTTCGGCATCTTCTTCCCGGCGAGTTCCATCATGAGCGCTAAATGATCGTCGTCGCGTTCGTGCGTTTCTCCACTTCGAGGGTCAAACAAGACGTCACCGGTGACGAGTTCAAAAATGACGCACGCTAACGACCATATATCGCACGCGGCACCGTATTTAGTGCCCAAAATAACCTCCGGCGATCGGTATTGTCGCGTCTGAATGTCCGAGGTGAATTGCTTGTACGTCCAACAGGCGTTACCTAAATCCACGATTTTCACATCTAAGTTATCCAGTTCTTCTGGAGAGAGAGTGAAACGCGGTGGTTTTCCACCTCCCACAGACTTTTTCTGCTCTTGTTCTCCTCTCGCGATATCGTCTTCATCTTTGTTACTCGCGCCGCTATTATTTGGCATGTTCATGTTTCCTAAATCCTTCGTCATCTGCTCCATCTTCGTCGGCGTCGTCCCCGGCGGCGTCGCCTGGCCAACCGCCGCGACGCTCGACGAAGACCGACTTCTCTTCGACATCTTCGGCGGTAAAAACCTCGTTAAAAGGACATTCTCTGGCTTCAAATCCGTGTGTATGATTTCCCTCTCGCGATGCAAATAATCCAACCCTTTCAAAATACCAATCGCGATTCTCCTCACGCCTGGAATTGGAATACCTAAATAATCGTACCGTTTAATCAGCGTCAACAAATTATCGCCCAGACGTTCAAACACCATGCACACGTGCGTCCCGTTCTCACCTATGTGCTCGAACGAATCCACCAACTGTACCACGTGTTTCGCGTTCTCGCTGTATTCATTCTTCCTCGTAGCGTCATCGTCCTCGTTTTCTTTCCTCTGTCCGCTCGCAATCTGCTTCAATATCTCAATCTCGTCCCTCGCCGCTTCCAAGTAATGCGACGCCGACTTTTGTATCTTCAACGCGTACGTGTGTTTATTATTCTCCTCTTCAAACTCAATCTCTTTTTCTTTTTCTTCTTCTTTCGTCGTCCGTTTTAAATCGCTCACTATCCACACCGTGCTAAAGTGCCCCCAGCCTAATTTCCGCTCGATTCGGTATCGATTCTCGTGAAAGCAATCCCCGATGGAAACGCGGTGGTACCCGCCTTTTTTATACTCGTCCTCGCCTTCGCGATCGTCGTCGTCGTCGTCGTCTGAATCGTCGTCCTCGTCTCTGGACGACGTTCCTCGCGGGGACGAAGACGAAGACAAAGAGGGAGAGGAAAAGTCGTCGTTTTTGGAATTCCGCTGACGAATTGGTGAACCGTCGCCGGTTTCGTCGTCACGTTTTGTCGGTTCAGGGGAGACCATTTTGTAGTTCGTTTTCTCTGCCCCGCGACGAGAAGACGCAAACAACGAGAGCGTAAACAACGCGTGCTCTCGAATTTCGCGCTCTTGAAAGGATGAAAAGGAGGAATGCGACGGTGCGTTAACGCGCGTTTACTGCTACTAAATGTACCCAATGTGGTTGAAAAAAGTGCGGAAAATTGAGGAAAAATTTCAGACTTTGAGAAAAGGAGTAACGTCTTCTTGAAAAGCGAGAGTTTTTATTATAGGCCAGGATGATTACACATTCTCTGTTTCCAAGGCAGAACGGACTCTCTGATGAGAGTGCGTTCGTTTATACCGCGCAGTTTATGTGTGTGTGTATATATGCCACGCTCGAGCGAGCGTTCTCTCTCTCTCTCTCTAAACTACAATCCTACTCCGAACGAATTCGCGCGCGACCAGAGGGCCGAGAACGTAACAGATTCTCTCCAACCAGTTGATGATCTTCGCGTTGAAATGTTTTCCTTTAACGCCCCCGCTATTATAATCATCGCTATTATTCCTCCTTCCTCTTCTAAAATGCGGCGGCTCAAACGCATTGGTTTTTCGACGAAACGGTCGAAAATCAGGCACGCCGAACGCGTTCATGGACGCGTGTAAACTCCACGCGCCGGCGAGGCCGGCTTTGCACCGCCAGAATATGGTACCAGCGAGCGCGCCGAACGCAGTCGTGTAGATGCACTGGAACAAAACAAACCGCGAGGCTTTCGCAGAGCCGTATACTTTTTTCAGCGCGAAATAGTGGTTGATGTGCGCGAAACCGAAGAAAAGCGGACTGACGTACACCGCGCTCCTCGTCGAGACGGCGGCGCTGCCGCTCGTCGTCCTAGTTCCCTCATCAAAGCCGGTACCGAGGAGGACGGTGAGCAACAAGCCGCGGAAGACGAACTCCTCGAAGAACGGCGCGAGGAGTACATCTCGAATCGGAACGAGCCGGCCGTATCGTTCCGCGTTTTCGCGGTGGTGTCCGAATAAGAATCGAAACATACCGTCGATAATTTTAAGGTTGTGCTCGTTGTTCTCATCCTCGTTCTCATCGTAATCATCATCACCTGACCGCTGATGCATCATCGCGGATGATCGAAAGACCGCGCACACCACCGGTCCGAGATACACTAAACCCGTCACCGCGAGACCAAAGAAGAGGTCCGTCGTCGCATCCATCGCGACGCCAAGAATACCAAACATTTTCGACGAGCTGATGAGAAAGTTCTTCTTCGTTTCCCCACCCGTGCACACCATCGCGAACACCTCCTCGAAAGACATCGTCTCTCTCAACCACCACAAAACGAGGAGAAATCCAAGCACACACGCGCACAGTTGCATCAAAAATCGCGTTTGAATCACGCGACTGTCGTTCCTATTCGTTTCTTCTTTCAGGAAACGAGGGCTCCGAGGTTTCCTCCCGAACGAGAACGAGGGGAGAAAAAAGAGGAAGCACAAGTACTGGAGGGTGATGCACGCGCAGAGCAGCCAAGAGCGAAAGACAACCATCGTCGTCCTCTTCTTCCTCCTCTTCCTCCTCGCAAAGTTCTCGTTCTTTCGACGACGATATAAAGACGACGACGCTTTTTACACGCTTTGTGTTTCTCACCCTCTTCAAAGTACGAAGCGTTTTTCTAAAAAATGGGTCGACAGACTTCTGTCGACACGTAGGTCAAATGCATCTGATTTCTGCTCGCGCAGAACGCGCGTATTCGAGGAGTATCCTAAAGCGTTTAAAAATGTCTCAGACACGCAGTTCTGCGAATACTTTCCAAATACATACGAAGAACATCTCATCAGACAACACACATCTCCGCTTCTCATCACGCAGAGCACATAAAATTGAAGAAGAAATACAGGTATACTCTCACCCGCGCGTTCACTTTCGCGAGCGCACAGAAGAGGCACAGGTGCTTTTTGCTCGCGACGCGAGCGACAAGACGCTCAGTTCTGCGGAGACTTTCCTCTCGTACTTTTGAAGCACATCGCAGAGACAACACACATCTCCGCTTCTCATCACGCAGAGCACATAAAATTGAAGAAGAAATACAGGTATACTCTCACCCGTTTTGTTCACTTTCGCGAGCGCGCAGAAGAGGCACAGGCGCTTTTTGCTCGCGACGCGAGCGACGAGACGCTCAGTTCTGCGGAGACTTTCCTCTCGTACTTTTGAAGCACATCGCAGAGACAACGCACATCTCCGCTTCTCATCACGCAGAGCGCATCATGAAATTGAAGAAGAAACGTGTAGATATATACTATCATCACCCGTCGCGTGTTCACTTTTGCGAGTGCACAGAAGAGGAACAAATTGGTTTTTGCTCGCGACACGAGCGACAAAAATTTTCAAAAACATCAGATTTTTAAGCGCAGAAATGGTCGAACAACACCACCACAGACGACGACGACGACGGAGGAGGAGCGTCGACGTCGAAAATAGAATCTTTGATGAGAACAACAACAACAACAGCAGCGGCACTTTTTGTCGAAACGTGCTGCGAAAACAACGGACGAATAGAGATTTGGTGTGCACGATCGCGCACGCGAAAACGTTTTCGCAAGTCCTCTCTGGAATCCAGTTGACGCCGACGAAACGTGGCGGGCAAAAAGTGAAAGCGTGGATATCGAATCGAGGGATCGGGTTTATCACTTTAGACCAATCGAAGAGCTTAAAAGCGACGGCGATTTTTCGGAGAGGGACGTTCGAGAGGTTTCGAGTTGGGTTCGGGCGCGGTAGGAATCAGGAGGAGGAGGAAGATGAGGAGGAGGAAAACGAGGAAAACGAGGAAAACGAGGACGACGAGGCGGACGACGGAGACGAGGAAGAGCAGAGAAGGGGTCGTGGCGGAGGAGGAGGAGAGTCGACGGGGGAAAGAAGCGACGGTCGTCCTCGAGCAGCGCGGAATAATCACGCGAATAACGGAAACGAACCGCCGGAGGAAGAAGAGATTAAAAAGTACATAGGGATGTCTTTAGACGCGTTCGTGGACGTATTGGAGATGTTCGCGAACAGGTCGAACGGCAACGCTCTCCTCGGGGAGGATTGCGCCGGCGGCCAGACGGTATCGCTTTCGTACCCGGATAGGCACGGGCGAGTGGCGTTGGAATCGAACTCGGTGAGAGAGACGACGGTGATTGGAGGAGGAGGTGGGAGTGAGAATCAGAGAGGTTTGAGGCCGTTGCGGCAGACGACGTACGCGGACGTGGCGACCGAGGCGAACGTGTTTGGAGAAGACGAAGATGAAATGAATAACGAGGACGACGAAGACCGCGACGAGTTTTTAAGGATCGGGAGAGCGCTCGTGACGTTCGTGTTACCGACGACGAGATGGAAGGAAATCATCGAAGATTTAGAGTGGGCGAACGCAAACGTGTCTTTGATAGCGACGAGAGATTCGTTGGCGTTCGTTTCTGAATCGAGCGACATTGGAAGCGTCAAAGTCGACGTCGATTTATCCTCTCTGGTCGAGTATTCCTTTCGCGAAGCGTCTTCTCGAGGAGGAGACGGAGGAGGAGGAGGAGGAGGAGGAGGAGGAGGAGGAGAAGGAGAGGGACAGACATCGAACAAAAGAAAACAAAAGTGGACGTACAAGCAAGAATTTTTGAAGCGATCGACGATGGTTCCAACGCATAGCGGCGCCGTTATCGCAACCGCGGGAGGAACGAATAACACGTTCGGCCAATACCGTCAAACGCAAACGCAAGGTGGTGGAGGCCCCGGAGGCTTCCATCTACCTCACCATCGCGTGGAAACCGACGAAGCGTACAAGGCGACGACAAAAATTTCCGTCGGCGAAACCGGCGTTCTTAAAGTCGCGCACATGCTCCGTCTCCGCGCGTTACTTGGTCATCACCAAAGCAACGCGTTTGGCGACACCAACGCCACCACGGCGGACCGAAACGACGGAGTTGGAAACTCGCTCCGCGGCGGCGGCGGCGCGTCCACGTGCAACGTCCCGGTTACGTTCGTCATGGCCCCCTCGGTCGTCGGAGACGACCACGACGACGACGGCATGGGTTCGGACGAAGAGCACGAAGAATACGACGCGGAATAATAAGGAACATAATGGAATACTAAATAAGGAACATAATGCCGCAATTCAGCAGAGAGTGGTGAGAGAGACAACGTAACAAAACGACAGAGAAAAACATGTACTGATACTACTCACAACAGAGCAAAAAACAACACGCACGGAATTGAACATTTTTTCTTGAATTTGCCACTTTTAAAATTCGTTCTTTTCCGTTTAATTAAATACAAAAGTGGTGCGCAGCATAACATCTCTCTGTTGAGGAGGGAAAGAGAGAGAGTTGGAGAGAGAGAGAGAGTACCACCAAACGCGCGTTGTTCTTATTCGTCTTTCCGGAGGACTTTATATACGTTCGTTTCGCGGTCGATACGTCCTCCACGCACGTGGCGAGAAAAGGATTGAAAAACACGCATCAAATGAAGTTTGAATTGGACGATTCGAAGAAGGAATCCATCGCCTTCCACGCGCTCCAGTTCGCGAAGAAAGCACCCACCGCAGCTCAGATAAACGAACTGGACGAACAAAGCGCGACA